>MTKX01000066.1_pt16 | contig 24932 bp, 26 predicted proteins | sample 1042771 | NCBI WGS metagenome assembly MTKX01 (sample SAMN06212183, study PRJNA360534) | anaerobic digester metagenome | biome: Wastewater treatment plant; material: sludge; isolation source: anaerobic digester fed with sludge from wastewater treatment plant | place: Denmark: WWTP Randers ...
CCGCCTGGCGCGAGGCGTCGAGGACGATCAGGACGCCGTCGGCGTCGCGGGCGATCCTACGGCCCCGGGCGATCCCGGTCCTCTCGACGGGATGGGCGGCCCGGCCCAGCCCGGCCATGTCGACCAGGTGGACGACGATGCCGTCGATGACGACGCGTTCCCGGAGGAAATCGCGCGTCGTCCCGGGGTAGGGCGTGACGATGGCCCGGTCCTCCTCGAGAAGGGCGTTGAACAGGGTCGACTTGCCGACGTTCGTCCGGCCCGCGATGGCCAGGGTGACGCCTTCGCCGATGGCCCGGCCGGCCTCGAATCCCGAGGCCAGGCGTCCGGCCTCGGCGGCCAGGGCGGCCAGGGCCTTACGATTGGCGGCGAGGCTCGTCCTCAGCCCTTCCTCGGGGAATTCGAGGCCGGCCTCGACGCGGGCCAGCAGGGACACCAGGCGGGCCCTGAGCTTGCCGACGCGCCGGGACAGGCTGCCGCTGAGCTGGCGGGACGAGACGCGGGCCTGGGTCAGGGAGACGGAGCGGACGAGGTCGTCGACGGCCTGCGCCTGGATCATATCCAGGCGGCCGTTGAGGTAGGCCCGCAGGGTGAACTCGCCGGGCCCGGCCAAGCGGGCCCCGGCGCGCGTCCCCAGGAGCAGGACGGCCTCGAGAACGGCCGGGCTGCCGTGAACGCTGATCTCGACGACGTCCTCGCGCGTGTACGACCGGGGGGCTTTGAAATAGGTCAGGAAGGCTTCGTCGAGGGCCGGGCCGCCGTCGGGATCGCGAACGGCGCCGAAGACTGGCCGCCGGACCGGGAAAGACTTGCCCGTCCTCTCCTTGGCCGCGATGATCCGCCCGGCCACCCGGAGCGCCTCGCGCCCGCTGACGCGGACGACGCCCAGGCCGCCGAAGCCCGGCGGCGTGGCCACGGCGATGATGGTGTCTTCGAGCATGGGCGCGCGTTCCGGCACCCCATTCTAGATGACCGCCCCCTGAATGACAAGCGAACGGAGGCGGCCGCGAGACGGGAGGATTAGCGGGGGACGCGGAAGACCTTGACCTTCTTCAGGAACCCGTCTCCCAGGCTCTCGCTGGTGACCCCGGCCGTCTCGTTGGCGACGATGTGGACGATGCGCCGCTCGTACGGGTTCATGAGCTCCAGGACCTCGTCGCGCCCCGACTCCGAGACCTGGCGGGCGACGCGCTGAGCGTAGTCCCGGAGCTTCTTCTCTTTGCGCTTGCGGTAGAACTCGCAGTCGACCTGGACCTTGACCTTCGAAAGCTTGTTGAGGACGTGCTGGATGGCCAGCAGCAGGGCGCCGTCGTTGCGCAGGAGCACGGTCTTGTCGGGGCCGTCGAAGATGACGAAGACGATGTCGGGCCGCTTTTTGACGTGGAAGGTCAGCTCGAGCGGGAAGACCTCCAGGAACTTCTCCAGGAAGTCCTCGACGGCGCCGTCGAGGCCCTCGTCCTTGGGCCAGGCCCGGATGACGATCTCCTTGCTGCCGAACAGGCGCGTCTTCTCGGTGACGATCTCGTAGTTGAACTTCTCGCGGGGCAGCTTCAGCCGGTGCTCGGCCAGGCTGATGGCATCCTCGAGGTTCGGTCCCTTGTATTCCGGCCGTTCGTCGGCCGCCGGTCCGTTGACGGTCTTATTTTCGTTTTCCATGGGCATCTTTCTTTTGGCGGGCCATCATGTGGTTGATGAGGGCCTGCTGGCCGATCTGGAGGACGTTGGTCGTCAGCCAGTAGAGGACCAGGCCGCTCTGGGCCGAGACGAAGAAGAAGGTCATGATGAAAGGCATGATGAGCATCATCTTGGCCTGGGTCGGGTCGGCCGAGGTCGGGGTCATCTTCTGGGTGATGAACTGGGTCCCGCCCATCAGGATGGGCAGGGCGAGGGTCTTGTCGCGGACGGATAAGTCGCTGATCCAAAAGGGGATGAACGGGCTGTTGCGAAACTCGATGGCCGTGGCCAGCATCTGGTAGACGGCCACGAAGACGGGCAGCTGGATGAGCAGGGGCAGGCAGCCGCCGGCCGGATTGATGCCCTCCTCCTTGTAGAGGCGCATCATCTCCTCGTTCATCTGACGCCGTTGATCGATGTTGGTCTTGGACTTCTTGTACTTGGCCCGCAGGGCCTTGACCTTGGGCTGGAGCTCGGCCATCCGGGCCATCGACTTCGTCGAGCTGTAGGTCAGCGGAAAGAACAGCAGCTTGATGACGATGGTCAGCAGGATGATGGCCAGTCCCCAGTTGGGGACGACGCGGTAGCAGAGCTTGACCCCGGCCAGCATGATCTCGGCGATGGGCTTGAGGTTGAGGCCCAGGAACTTGCTGTAGCGGATGACGGCCTTGGTCCCGTGCCCGAACGCGACCAGGGCTTCGGATTCCTTCGGCCCGATATAGCCCAGGACCTTGGCGTTCGGGGCGGCCGGCGAGGAGGCTTGGACGGCCAGATAGAATCCGGCGCCGCCCTCCGCCGTCTCTTTGACGAACGCGGCTTGCCCGATGCGCCCGGGGAAGACGAACAGGGCCGTGAAATACTGGTCCTCGTAGGCGGCCCAGTTGGGCGCCGTCGGGGCGGCGAATTCGGGTTTGTAGCCCCGCTCCGCCAGCCGCTGCGGCCGCCCGTTGGCGTAGAAGACGGCGCCGGAGGCGGATGTGCCGCCCATCGTGGCGTTGCGGACCTTCTGTTCCTTCTCGGACATGCGCCCGATCCCCGGGCCCCAGAGGAAGGACGAGGGCAGAAGGACGCCGTCCTTCCAGACCCGGATCTCGATCTCGATGGGGTAGACACCGTCCCTGAACCGCAGGACCTTCTCGATCCGAACGGAGGCCCCGTCGGCGTAGGTGAAGCGCAGTTCGCCGGTCCCGCCGGAGGGGACGTCGAGGACGTAACCGACCTCGTCCTTGCGGGGGGAGGCGGCGTCGGGGGGGACGGTCACGGGCTCGAGATCGCTCTCCCAGACGTAATCCATGCCGTTCAGCCGCGCGCCCAGGGCGGGATCCTCGAGACTTACGGAGAAGGGGAAGGGCAGGCCGGGCTTGCCGGCCGCTTCGGGGACGAGCTCGAAGTCGGTCTTCTCGTAGCTCTTGTGCTTCTTGAGGGCCCAGCCCGTGAGCACGCCGCCTTTGTTGGACCACGTGGCCTCGTAAAGGCCGGTCTTTACGGTGATGGTCTCCCGCTTCTCGGCCGAGACGGGGACCTGGGCCGCCGCGGGGGCCGGAACGGCCGGCGCGGGCTCGGCCTCGACGGCCGGGGCCTGGACCTGGGTCGTCCCCGCCGCCCCCGGGCCCTGGACCGCGGCCGGCGCAGTCTCGGGAGCCGCCGGAACGGGGGCCTGCTTCTGGTTCCTGGCCAAGAAGGCCTGGAAGCCGAAGATGACCAGGAACGACAGCACGATGGCCAGGACGAGGCGTTTTTCCATTCTCTCTCGCTCTCAGGGTACGGGGTCGAACCCGCCCGCGTGCAGGGGGTGACAGCGCAGCAGCCGGCGGCCGCCCATGAGGAGGCCCTTGAGCAACCCGTGCCGGGAAATGGCCTCGGCCGCGTAGGCCGAACACGTGGGATGGAACCGGCAGTGGGTGCCCAGGAGGGGGGACAGGGTCCTCTGGTACAGCCGGATCATGGCCAGGGCGACGGCTTTCATTGCGCTATCCGCCTGCGAAAGATCGCAGTCAAGGACGAGATGTAGGCGTCCCGGAGCTCCGGCCAGGGCGCCTCCCCCGACTCGGGCCGGGTGAGGACCATGAGGTCAATCGGCTCTCTCAAGAGCTCCTTGTTCCTCCGGAACAGCTCCCGGAACCGGCGCTTGACCCTGTTCCGGACGACCGCCGGGCCGACCTTCCGGCTGGCGACGACCGCCAGGCGGGAGTGGCCGAGCCCGTTCCCGAGGAAGACCAGGGTGAAAAGCCGCCCCCGGAAGCGTCCGCCATCCCTGTAGAGGGTCGAAAAGTCGCTTTTCCGGCGGATCCTCTCGAGGGGCGTGAGGCGCTCGTTCATCCGACAGAAACGCGCTTCCGTCCCTTGCGCCTTCTGCTCTTGATGACTTCCTGACCGCCTTTGGTCTTCATACGGACCCGGAAACCATGGGCTTTCTTGCGTTTACGATTGTTTGGCTGAAAGGTTCTCTTCATGTGCGGCTATTCCTATTGAGTCCCGTATGTTACCCGAAGCCCTCCCGCCTGTCAAGGCCGTTCCCCCGTAGGGAGCTCCGGCCGGGGAGGGCCGGGCGCGTTGACTCCGACCCCCCGGGTCGGGTATAATGGACCCTAATGAATTCACTCAAGATAGGGGATAAGGTCATCTATCCCAATCAGGGTCTAGGGGTCGTCGAAGCCATCCACGAGGAAGCCCACTACGGGGAGCAGCTGACGGTCTTCCACCTCAGGATCATCGCCAACAACACCCTGGTCTCCGTGCCCAGCGCGACCGTCACCGAGATCGGCATCCGCCGCCCGGTGACCGAGGGCTGCATCCGCAAGATCTACGACTACATGGCCCACGGGGAGATCGACGTCACCACGGACTGGAAGGGGCGCTACAAGGAGCACCTCAACCTGATGAAGTCGGGCACCCTGCTCGACATGGCCACCGTGCTCAAGAGCCTCTACTTCCTGAGCCTCCACAAGCCCCTCTCCTTCCGCGAGAAGAAGATGATGGAGAAGGCCAAGGAGCTCATCGTCTCCGAGATCGCGGTGGCCGCCGCCGCCCCGTCGGACAAGGTCGAGGAGAAGCTTCTGGGCACCCTGTCGCGCTGCTTCAAGACGGCCAAAGCCCGCGTCGCGGCCTGAACGGACGACCATGATCCTGACGGGGATCGCCCTGTTCGCGTTCCTCGTCGTCCTCTACGCCTTCTTCTCCGCAGCCGAGACCTCTTTCATCGCCGTCAATCCCTACGCCCTCCAATCGAGGGAGAAGGCCGGGTCCAAGCGCGCCGCCCTGGTCCGGAGGATGAAATCCCGGACCGGGGAATTCCTGGCCACCATTCTGATCGGGAACACCCTGGTCAACGTGGCCGCCTCGGCCATCGCCACCTCGCTCTGCATCGCCCTCATCCCCCATCAGGGGAAAGCCGTGCTGGCCGCGACCCTGGCCACGACGCTGGTCATCCTGATCTTCGCCGAGACGGCTCCGAAGACCTTCGCGGCCCAGGCCCCGCTGAAGACGGCCCTCTTCCTCGGCTATCCGATCCGGGCCCTGATGTTCCTCCTCTACCCCCTGATCAAGGCCCTGTCGTTCGTGACCGGCCTGCTCGTCCCCGCTTCGCGCCGGCGGGACGCTTTCCAAGCCGCCCAGCTCAACGAGGAGGAGGCCCGCCTCGCGCTCCACGCCGGCGCCCGGGGGCTGTCCTCTCTTCGCCGCCGTATCGTCTCCGGCGCCCTCGAACTCGGTTACCGGCCGGTCCGCGAGGTCATGGTGCCGCGGCCGGAGATCCGGGCCATCGAGATCGAGGCCCGGCCGGAGGACGTCCTGGCCGAGGTCCGTTCGTCCGGCTACTCCCGCTACCCCGTCTACCGGGGCCGGCTGGACAGCGTCGAGGGGGTCATCCACAGCAAGGACATCATCGGCTATTTTATTGATAAAAAAGAACTTTCCGTCAGGGCCCTGATGCGCAAGCCGTTCTTCGTGCCCGAGCTGGCCTCGCTCGAGAAGGTCCTCCTGCAGATGCAGGAGAAGGCCGTCCACATGGCCCTCGTGGTCGACGAGTTCGGCAACGTCGACGGCCTGGTGACCCTCGAGGACATCCTCGAGGAGATCGTCGGCGACATCCAGGACGAGCACGACGGCCAGGCCGAGGCCTGGTACACGCGCCTCGACGGCGGCCGCGTCCTGGTCGCCGGGGCCGTGCCGGTCAAGGACGTCAACGCCCTCGTCCCGCTGGCCGTCCCGGAGAAGAAGGACTACACGACGCTGGCCGGCTTCTTCCTGTTCGAGTTCGGCCGCCTGCCCCGCGAGAAGGAATCGCTCGAGTGGAACGGCTATCGCCTGACCGTGGAGAAGGTCATCAAGCGCCGCATCGCCCAGATCGAGATCGCCCCGGCCGCGCCGGCCCCCCGGGACGTCCCATGAAGAACGTCGCCGTCAACAAGAGCGTCGGCCACGACTACATCGTCCTGGAGACCTTCGAGGCCGGCCTGGCCCTCGTCGGCAGCGAGGTCAAGTCGGTGCGGGCCGGCCGCGTCAGCCTGAAGGAGGCTTATGCCGAGGTCCGCGGCGGCGAGGTCTTCCTGGTCAAGTGCAACATCAGCCCCTACGAAGCGGCCAACATCTTCAACCACGAACCCCTGCGCGAGCGCAAGCTCCTGCTCCACCGCCGCGAGATCAAGCGCCTGGCCGGCAAGACCCAGGAGCGGGGCCTGACCATCGTGCCGACGCGGGTCTTCCTGGCCGACCGGGGCCGCATCAAGCTCGAGATCGCCCTCGTCCGCGGCAAGCGAGAGCACGAGAAGCGAGAGGCCATCAAGAAGAGGGACACGGACCGGGAGATCCGGGCCGCGCTCAAGACCCGGTCGCGCTGAACGCAGCGGCCAGGCGGATCGCCTCTTCCATACTGCGGGCGTCGGCGACGCCCTTCCCGGCGATATCGAAGGCCGTGCCGTGGTCGGGCGAGGTCCGCGGGAAAGGGAGCCCCAGGGTGGCGTTGACCCCCGTGGCGAAAGCCTCCAGCTTGAAGGCGATGAGCCCCTGGTCGTGGTAGAGGGCCACGACGACGGCGTCCCTCTGTCCCCGGGCCTTGAGGAAGACCGTGTCCGGGGGATAGGGGCCGGTGACGGGGATGCCCTCGGCCGCCGCGGCCTCGACGGCCGGACGGATCTCGTCGATCTCCTCGCGCCCCAGGTAACCCTCCTCCCCGGCGTGCGGATTCAGGCCGGCCGCGAGCAGGCGGTACGGGCGCCCCGGCAGACGGTCCAGGGCGGCGTGCAGGGTGCGGAAGAGGCCCAGGAGGGCGTCCTTGCGGACGGACGCGACGGCGTCGAGAAGGGGCCGGTGATGGCTCAGAAGGGCCACTTTCAGCCGGTCGGACCAGAAGGTCATGACGGCGCCGGGATAGAACCGGGCCAGGTAATCCGTGTGCCCCAGGAACGGCAGGCCGGCGGCGGCCCAAGCCGCCTTGGAGATGGGGGCGGTCACGACCGCGTCGAGCCGCCCGTCCCGGGCGCCGGCCACAACCGCTTCGAAGGCCCGGAACGAGATCTCGCCGTTGGCCGCCGTGATGCGGCCGGTCTCGGGCGCCCGGACCGGCGTGGGAAGGTCGGCCAGGAAGACGCCCCGTTCGGGCTCCCGGCCGGGATCCCAGGGCCGGGCGTTCAAACGGACGCCGAGCCGCCTCTCCTCGGCCTCGACGACGTCCGCGGGAGCGAAGAGGACGTAGGAGGCCGGAGGCAGGCTGCCGGCACCGGCCAGGGACTTGACGGCGACCTCGGGGCCGATGCCGCCCGGGTCCCCGGCGGTCACCCCGACGCGGGGGACGGTCATTTGGAGCCGGGAGCGTCCCCCTCGTCGGGGGATTCGGCCGCCTTGTAGACGCAGCGGATGCTGGACTTGTAGATGAGCAGGTTCGGGGCGTTGTCGCGGTTGAGCTTGATGCAGTTGCGGTCGTACCACTCGATGTAGCCCTCGACGATCTCGCCGCTGGTGTAGACGACGGCCATCGGGGTCTTCTTGTTCATCTGCTTGAGGTAGTAGTAGCTTTCGGCGAAGGTGTCGGTCGGGGGGTGCATGCGCTTGCGGCCCGCGTCCTTGTCGCGCTCCTTCTCCTGGCTCATGCGCTCCTTGATCTCGGTCAGGTCGGGACGGATCAGCTTTCGGTTCATGGCGGAGCCCTCTCCATACGCGGAATCGGGTCGGCGGGGTCTACCCCTTTGATTCGAGGATACCATGAGTTCTCTCCGAATGCAAGTTAAATCCTTTAGAGTCAACGAGAAAAAAAGAAAACCCGCCGTCGGAGGGCCCTGTCGGGGCGCTCCGGCGGCGGGGGATGGGTCATCGAGTCGCCGCCGCCCTCAGTCGAGCCCGGGGGCGTAGTCGGACAGGTTGATGTTCTTGGCCTTGAGGTTGGTGCCCATGGACCGCTCCAGGGAGGCCAGCGAGACGTTGTAGGAGATGATGGCGTTGAGCTCCGAGATGCGGGCGTTGGCCAGGTCGCGCTGGTAGGACAGGACCATGTAGTTCGTGCTCATGCCGACCCGGCGCTTCTCCTCCTCGGCCGCCAGCTTCTGCTCGGCCAGCTCGCGGGCCGTCGTGTAGGCCAGGATGCGCTTGTAGTTGGCCTCGACGGCGCGGACGGCGTTCTTGACCTCGAGGTAGACGTCCTGTTTTTGCTGTTCCAGCTCGAGCAGGGCCTGGCGCATATTGAGCCGGGCCTGGGCCAGATTGGCCCGGCCGAAGAAGTTCGACATGGGCAGGTTCAGGGTCAGCCCGAGGTTCCAGTTGGGATAGGTGAACTTGAAGGATTGCTCGAGAGCCCCGCCGAGTCCGCCGGGGATGCGGTCGATGACCTGGGCGTTCGGATCGATGGGGCTCAGGTCATAGATGAGCCGCGTCCCATCGATACCGGGCGCCGAGTAGGTCGCCGACAGGTTGACCTCGGGCAGGACCTGGTTCTTGGCGTAGCTGAGGTTGAGCTTGTCGCTCTCGATGCCGATGCGGGAGATCTCCAGGTCGGGACGGTTGGCGATGGCCGCGGCCAGGGCCTCTTCCAAGGCGACCTGGCGGACGACATAGGTCGGCTTGTCCTTGGGCATGACGGCTGAATAGTTGACGTCCTCCGTCTCGGTGAGGCCGAGCAGGAGCTTGAGCTGGTCCTCGTTGCTCTTGATCTGGGTCTCGGCCTGGATGAGGTCGGCCTCTCGGGTGGCCACCTCGGCCCGGGCGCTGAGGACCTCCATCGGGGCCAGCGTGCCGACCTCGACGGAACGCTCGTTCTTATCGAGCAGGTCCTTGGCCAACTGGAGCGATTGCTGGCGCACCGCGAGGTTCTCGATGCTGTAGACGAGGTTCCAGTAGGCGCTCTCGACGTTGTAGACCGTGGTCATCAGGGTGTTCTTGAGGTTCTCCTCGGACACCCCGAGGTTGTTCTTGGCCACGATGATCTCGCGGCGGTTCAGCTTGAGGCCGAAGTTCTTGAGCAGGGGCTGGTTCAGGCTGAAAGAGAGCGTCGTGCCGAAGCGGGGGTCGATGGTGATGCCTCTCTGGTTCGTCGTCGTCCGGTAGCCGGTGAAGTTGAGGTTCATCGTGCCGCCGGTCGGCAGGTTCTGCGAGGCCGTCAGGAAATTGTAGTTACGGGTCCTGTTGACGGTGCTGTCGCCGGGGGAGTCGAGGTAGGAGTAAGCCGCGTTCTCGGATTTGCGCGATTGGTAGCTCAGGCTCAGCGAAGGGATGTACTTCTCCTGGGCCGCGTTGACGCCTTCGGCGGCGCTCTGCGGGCCGAGGACCTGGATGGCCACGCCCAGGTTGTCCCGGAGGGCCTTGACGATGCAGTCCTCGAGGGACAGGGACAGGGGGCCCTTGGCCTCCTGGGCGGGAGCGGGCGCCGCCAGGGCCAGGATCAGGATGACGGCCGGGATGATCGTTATTCTTCTCATGTGCGGACTCCTCTATTCGTATCTCAGGGCCTCGATGGGATCGAGCCGGGAGGCCTTCCGGGCCGGGTAGAAGCCGAAGAAGATGCCGATGGCGGCGGCGAAGGAGAAGGCCAGCAGGACNNNNCAGGCTGAGGACGATGGCCTCGGTCAGGAACTGGAACAGGACGTCGCGCTCGCGGGCGCCGACGGCCATGCGCAGGCCGATCTCGCGGATGCGCTCGGTGACGGACACGAGCATGATGTTCATGATGCCGATGCCGCCGACGAGCAGGGAGATGCCGGCGATGCTGCCGAGCAGGACGGTCATCATCTGGGTGGCCTGGGCGGCCGTCTCGGCGATCTCGGACATGTTGCGGACGGTGAAGTCGTCCTCCGCCCCCGGGGCGATGCGGTGCCGGTTGCGCAGGAGCTCCTGGATCTGGGCCACGGCCACGGGCATGGCCTCGGTCGAGACGGCCCGGACGTCGACGGACTGGATGTAGTCGATGCCCTGGAGGCGGCGCATGGCCGTCGTGTAGGGGATGGTGATCATATCGTCGCGGCTGCCGAAACCGCCGGACTCGCCGCGCTTCTTGAGCACGCCGAGGACCTTGAAGGGGATCTTCTTGATGCGGATGACCTTGCCGATGGGGTCTTCGTCCTCGAACAGGTTGGTCTTGACGTCGGCCCCGAGGACGCAGACCTTGGCCGCCGCCCTGACCATGGTCTCGTCGAAGTAGGAGCCGAACTCGACCTCCCAGTTGCGGACCTCGGGATAGCGGTCGCCGGTTCCGGAGATGGACGTGTTCCAGTTCTTGTTGCCGTAGACGGTCTGGGCCCGGGCGCTGACGGAAGGCGAGACGTACATGACGGCCGGGCACTCCCGGGCGATGGCCAGGGCGTCGTCCTCCTTGAGGGTGGTCATGCTGCCCCAGCCGCCGTGGACGCCGCGCTGGTTCTGGCTGCCGGGCGAGACGAAGAGCAGGTTCGTGCCCATGGAGGCGAAGCGGTCCTCGATGCCCCGCCGGGCCCCCTCGCCGATGCTGATCATGGCGATGACGGCGCCGACGCCGATGATGATGCCCAGGGCCGTGAGGAAGGACCGCATCTTGTTCCGGCCCAGGGCCCGGAGGGCGATCTTGAAGGTCTTCCCCATATGCTTGAGGGTTCTCTTGATCATGACGCTGTCTCCTTCGCGGCGCGGCCGGCGCGCCTCACGAGGTCTCCTCGCGGACGATCAGGCCGTCCTTGAGGTAGATCCGCTTGCCGGCCCAGGCCGCGATGTCGGGCTCGTGGGTGACCATGATCATCGTGATGCCCTTCTCTTCGTTGAGGGACTTGAAGATGTTCATGACCTCGGAGGACGTCCGGCTGTCGAGGTTGCCGGTCGGCTCGTCGGCCAGGATGAGGGTCGGGTTGTTGAGCAGGGCCCGGGCGATGGCCACCCGCTGCTGCTCGCCGCCCGAGAGCTGGTTGGTCTTGTGGTGGGCCCGGTCCTTGAGGCCGACGGCCTCCAGGGCGGCCAGGGCCCGCCCGGTCATGTTCTGGCTCTCGGCCACCGTCGAATAGTAGAGCGGCAGCTCGACGTTCTCCAGCGCCGTCGTCCGGGACAGGAGGTTGAAGCTCTGGAAGACGAAGCCGATCTTCTGGTTCCGGATGCGCGCCAGGCGGTCCTTGTCGAGCTTGGCGACGTCCTCGCCCTCCAGGAAATACTCCCCGGAGGTCGGCCGGTCGAGGCAGCCGAGGATGTTCATCAGGCTCGACTTGCCCGAGCCCGACGGCCCCATGATGGCCAGGAAATCGCCCTGGCCGATGTTGTAGGACACCCCGCGCAGGGCCCGGACCTCCGTCTCCCCGACGCAATAGGTCTTGACCAGGTTCCGCAGTTCGATGACGTTGCCGGGCATGGTCGTTATCCTTTCCCTGCCGTCAGGCCCGCCGCTCAGCGCCGGCCGCCCGGCGGGGGCCCGCCCATGAACATCATGCCGCCCATGCCCTGGTTCGGCGAGACGGTCGTCGCGGTCATGTTGCCGGCGACGACGGTGTCGCCCTCCTTGAGCTCGGCGCCGATGGCCCGGACGATCTCGGTGTAGCTGGTGTCGGAGACGCCCGTGCGGACGAAGACCATGCTCCATTTGCCGTCGGCGTCCCGCATCCAGACGCGCGGCATCTGCTGCCGCTGGCGGCCGGAGCCGCCCTCGCCGCCGCCCTGGCGGGTGAAGCCCTGGGGGGCGCCCTGGGGCGCGGCGCCCGCGGGGGCGGCCTGACCGGGCTGGCCGCCTTCGGCCGTGCGCTTGGCCATCATCCGGTCGCGCATCTCCTGTTGCATCTTCTCGAGCTCGGCCGGGGTCAGGTTGGGCGTGAACCGCAGGGCCGCGTTGGACACCCGCAGGACGTTCTTGGCCTCGCCGACGATGATGGACACGGTCGCCGTCATGCCCGGCAGGAGTTTCTTGTCGGGATTCTCGACGTTGACGATGGTCGTGTAGGTGACGACGTTCTGGACCGTCTCGGGCGAGAAGCGGACCTGCTGGACGACGCCGTTGAAGGCCTCGTTGGGGTAGGCCTCGACCGTGAAGCGGACCTTCTGCCCTTCCTTGACCTTGCCGATGTCGGACTCGTCGACGCTGCACTCGACCTTCATCTTGGTCAGGTCGGTGGCGACCTGGAACAGGACCGGGGCCTGGTAGCTCGACTGGAGGGTCTGGCCGATGTTGACCTTGCGGGTGATGACGACGCCGTCGACGGGGGCCTTGATGACCGAATAGCCCAGGTCGACCTTGCTCAGGTCGAGCGTGCTCTTGGCCTGGGCCAGGCTGGCCTCGGAGGAGATGAGGGAGCTCTTGGCGTTGAGGAAGCTGGCCTCGGCGGCGTCCATCTCCTCGACGGACAGGAGGGACTTGGCGAACAGGGCCTTGGCCCGCTCGTAGGCCTTCTCGGCCGTCTGCAGCGTGACCTTGGCCTGCTCGAGCGAAGCGACGCGGCTCTTGTAGCTGGCCTCGTTCTGCTGGATCTTGAGCAGCAGGGGCTCCTGGTCGAGCTCGGCCACGACCTGGCCCTTGGTGACGACGGAGTTGAAGTCGGCGTAGAGCTTCTCGATCTTGCCCGAGACCTGGGCGCCGATATCGACGGTCTCGATGGGATTGAGGGTGCCCGAAGTGACGACCAGGGCCTCGATGTCGCCGCGGCCGAGGACCTCGGTCTTGTACTCGACCTTGCCGTTCTTGCTCTTGCCGAACACGGTCAGGCCGAGGATGACCCCGGTCACCACGACCAGGGCGATGATGATCCAGACGATCTTCTTCTTCATGGGTCTCTCCTTATTATCGCTCGCGGTCCGGCGGCGGTGGATCGTCGCCCCGGCGGTCGCGCGTATTGGTCCGGTCCTGGCCGCTCACGGCGGCGTCCTGTTTCCGCCGCTCCTCGAAGCGGCGGATCATCTCGTCGTTCTTGGCCTTCTGCTCGGGCGTCAGGACGGCGTTGGTCTCGTCCCAGAGCTGTTTGCGCAGCTCGCCGAGCCGGGCCCGGCTCTCCGTCCGGTAGGCCCGCATGCGCTCCTCGTTCTGTTTGAAGATGTCGCGGATCCGGGCCTTCTGGTCCTCGGTCAGGCCCAGCTCCCTGGCCCAGTCCTCCGGGGACGGCGGGTGCGGCCGGTTGATCGCGGCCCGCCGGTCCTTCTTGTGGACGAGATAGCGCTCGCCCAGGACGCCGGCGGCGACGCCCAGGCCGAAGACGACGAGCATCAACAGGGCCGCGATGATCTTGTATTTCGTCTTCATGGCCTCGGCCTCCTCAGGGGCGTCTTGTCGTCGAGGGACGCGAACATCAGCCGCATGCTCTTGGCCTCGGGCCTGTCCGCGTCGAACAGGGCGTGGACGTCCGAGAGCGGGTCCTGCCCGTCGAGGAGGAGGGCCGCCGAGGCGCTCGTCTCGCGGGCCTGCGGGGTTAGGATGAGGACGCCGCCGATGAGGGCGACGAGGACGAGGAACACGGGGATGGCCCGCAGGCTCAGCCGTTCCCAGAAGAGCAGGGGCACGATCTCCCGCTCCTCGTTCAGCCGGGGCTCGAGACGGGCCCAGAAGCCGGGGCGGGGCTCGGCGACGCGGCCGTCGGCGAGGAGGGCGAACATCGTCCGGTAGTCCCTCTCGGCCTTCCGGCAGCCCGGGCAGGCCTCGAGGTGCCGGGCCAGCAGGTCCGCTTCCCGCCGGTCGAGCCGGCCGTCGGCGGACTTGAGAAGCCAGCGTTCCGCCTTACGACAGTTCATGAGCCCCTCCTTCCCCGGTCATGTAGGGTGCCAGCTTGACGCGGAGCATCCGCCTCGCGCGGTGGAGCCGCGAGTCCACGGTCCCCGGCGACAGCCGGAGAACGCGGGAGATGTCCTCGTAGGGCAGGCCCTGGATGTCCCGGAGCGTCAGGATGATGCGGTATTTCTCGGGCAGGCCCTGGACGAACTTCTGGACCAGGGTCCGCCGGGCCTCGGTCTCCTTCTCCATCTCGGCCCGCTCGGCCTGTTCCCGGTCGGAGAACGCGACCTCGGCGACGTCGTCCAGGCTGACCTCCTTGGCCCGCCCTTTCTTGCGGAGGTAGTCCCGGATGTGGTTGATCGAGATGCGGTACAGCCAGGTCCCGAACTCGGACTTGCCGTGGAACTTGGGCAGCGCGAGATAGGCCTTCAGGAAGACCTCCTGGGCCAGGTCGTCGGCCGCCTCCCGGTTCCGGGTGAAACTCAAAGCCATGCTGTACACCTTCGACTGGTATCTCGTGACCAGCTCCTCGTAAGCCTCGGGGCTTCCTTCCTGAGCCAGTCGGACCAGCTGTTTGTCTTCCATGCGGATAAGCTCACTTGTCCTCCGCACCCTATTAGACGGGGGGAGGGGTCAATTCTTCCAGGACCGGTCTTCTTCCAGAACTCGGGGTCCCCCGGTCCGGTTCCCTCGAGGGGCCCCGATTTCCATCTATTATACAGGATTCCCTGTGGCGCCGACGGGGTCGGCCCAAAATGTCGGGGGGTCCGACAAAAATGTCGGACTTTTCTCGGACATTAATTTCTATGTTATAGATTATATTATAAATGCGAGTTGGCACGCGACACGCATATATGGGGGGCGAAATGACTCAAGGAGGTCATAAGATGAAAAAGATAACGGCTCTCGCGGTCGGGCTCCTCGTCCTCGGCTTCGCCTTCGCGGCCGCCCAGGACCAGGCCCAGACCCAGTCCCAGGAGAAGGCCCAGATCAAGGCCCAGCTGAAGGACCAGAACAAGGCCGAGGTCAAGGCCCAGAACAAGGTCCAGGCGAAGTCGGAGTTCCGGCACCGCAACCGGATCGCCTTCGTCGACGAGAACGGCGACGGCATCAACGACCTGGCCAAGGACGCGGACGGCGACGGCATCCCCAACGGCCAGGACCCCGATTGGGTCAAGCCCGCGGACGGCACCGGCTACCAGGAACAGTACCGTAAGGGCGCCGGCGGCTCAGCCCCGGCGGCCGGCGCCAAGGGCGGCTACGCCTACCAGCTCGTCCGCGACGACGACGGCGACGGCATCCCCAACGGCCAGGACCCCGACTGGGTCAAGCCGGCCGACGGTACCGGCTTCAAGGCCCAGCACAAGATCGGCAAGGGCGGGTTCCGGACGGGAGCGACGGCCGCCGGCCGCGTCGCCGGCGCGGGCGTCTGCGACGGCACCGGCCCCAAGGGCACGGCCCAGAGAAAGGGCCGCCGCTAAGATCGTATCGGGCCTCCCTTCCGCCAAGGCGGAAGGGAGGCCATTTCCGCTTGAATGTCAGGGGGAATTGCATCATGATGAAGACGATGATGAGGCGCCTGGCCCCGCTTCTCCTCTTCGCCGCCCTCCCGGCCCGGGGCGGCACGGTCCATCTGTCGTTCGATCAGCACGCCACGCAGAACCTGTTCCAGACCCGCGACGCCGTCTCCGAGCGGATCTCGGCCTTCTCGCTGGCCGTCGAGCAGGACGTCTCGGCCCTGTCCCTCCTGGCCGATGTCTCCTATTCCGCCTTCAGCCAGACGGCCGGCCTGAGCTTCCTCTCGGCCGCCTTGGGATCGGACTACCTCGTCCCGTCCGGCGAGAAGAGCGCCTTCTACTTCGCCGCCGGCGGCGAGGGCGCCTTCTACAGCCGCGATTACGCACCCTTCAGCACGCTCGGCGGCCATCTTCTGGGGGCCTTCAAGACCTACCTTTCGCCCTCCTCCATCTTCAAGGTCCAATGGCAGGGGGCCTACGCGTCGTACCGGGACAGACTCTTCGACTTCGTCAGCCACGTCGCTTCGCTGTCGATCGACAAATATTTCCCGAGCCGCACCACCTTGAAGCTGGACGCGGAATACGGATACAAGTACTTCCTCCACCCGTTCCTGGCTGAGCCCGTCACGACCGGAACGGAGATCCTCGTCGGCGATCCCGGGCCGCTCACGGCCGGAGGGTCCGGCAACGGGATGGGCGGCGGCTCCGGCTCGGGCTCCGGTTCCGGCTGGGGCGGCCAGCGCTATGAAGGCGGCAGCGGCTTCATCCCCCGGGTCGATCCGGCCGGAGGCGGCGCCGGCATCGGCCACGTGTCCGTGTCCGGCCTCGCGGCCCAGGGCCTGGGCGATATCGTCGGCCTGAGCGTCTCGGCCGTCAGGCAATGGACCGTCCAGGGCCAAAACCCGTTCCTGTCCATCGAGGAGTTCTACCTCGTCGCCAATCCGAGCGCCGATGCTTTCTCCTGGGAAGGGACCCAGCTGACCGCGCGGATCACCCTCAGCCTCCCCTGGAGCGTCGAATTCAAGTCCGGCTACACGCATTCCGACCGGACGTTTCCCGGCGTCGAGAGCCTGGGCCTCGACGGCCTGCCGCTCGGGACGGTCCGCAACGACGTCCGGCGCCTGTTCGAAGCCCGGCTGGAGAAGGGCTTCCGCCGGCTGACGCTGTTCGCGGCCTATTCCTATATCAAGAACGGGTCGACCGACCCGCTGTTCGACTGGGCCGGCGGTTCCGTCATGGGCGGGATCCAATGGAACCTGCCGGCGAAGTCCAAGGGAGGGACGTCATGAGGACCCGCAGCGCCGTCCTCGTCCTGTTCGCCGGGCTGATCGCGGCCGGGTCAGCCGGCCCTCAGACGCCGGGCCGCTTCTACGATGTGGACAAGGAGGTCCGCTTCGAGGGCACGGTCCGCGAGATCGTCCTCGAGCCGCGGTACAAGGGCACGGCCCCGTTCCTCGTCCTGAGGATCGAGGAGCCCGGGAGCGCGGCCCGGACCGACGTCGAGGTCAGCCCGTCCTGGTTCTTCCGCGAGGACATCCACGGCGGCGAGAAGATCAAGGGCATCGGCTCCCTGTCGGAAGGGCCCGAAGGCCGGCGGACCATCATCGCCCGCGAGCTCCAGCTCCGGGGCGAGATCCTGACCCTCCGCGACAAGAGGGGTTTCCCGAACTGGCAGGGCGGGCCGCGGGGCCGGCGCGGGCCGCGGAGGCTGGGCAGCGATTGAAGCGCCGCAACGTCTGGCTGTTCTTCGGCCTGCCGTTCCTGGGCGTGTTCGTCTTCTTCGCCCTCTCGTCCGTTCTGACCCAGGCCGATCTGAAGCGGCGGACGGAGGGGCTCGTGCGCGGCCAGCTGGCGGCGACGGCCGGCCTGCTGCGGACGATGGTGTCCCGGTCCCTCGACGGCGGGACCGCCCCGGGGGCCGTGCTCGACGCCCTGGCCGCGGAGGAGGCTCTCTATTTCGTCGCCCTGCTCGACGGCGAGGGCCGCGTCCTGGCCTGGAACTCGCGCTTCGAGGGCTACCTGCCGCTCTCGCTCCGCGAGGCCGGCGATGCCGCCGCCGGGATCATCGATTCGCCGGCGGGCAAGATCTTCAGCGATCTGTCCGCGTTCGCGACCGCGGACGGCCGCCGCTACCGCCTCTACCTCGGCTACGCCCTGACCGGATGGGAGGACATGCTGGCCCTGTCGCGCCGCGCGTCCTTCCTCCTGTCCGCGCTCATCCTCCTGGCCGGGGCCCTCTTTTTCCGGGGCCTCTACACCCTCCAGTCCCGCTACGTGGCCAAGGCCCGCGAAGCCGAGGCCGAGCGGCAGGAGAAGGAGAGGTTCCGTGAGATCTCGGCCTTCACCTCGGGCGTGGCCCACGAGATCAAGAACCCCCTGAACAGCCTGTCGCTCCTGCTCGATCTCCTGGACCGGCGGGCCTCGTCCGACATGAAGGGCGACCTCAACCTCGGCAAAGCCCAGGTGCGGACGATCGCCCGCATCGTCGACCGCTTCTCCAATGTGGTCAAGGCCGTCCGGCCGGCCGTCGAGGACGTCGCCCTCGACGACGTCCTGGCCGCGGCCGTCGCCAGTCTGGCCGGGGAAGCACCCCAGGCCGCCCGGCGCGTCCGCGTCGAGGCATCGCCTGGGGCGCGGTTGGCCGGCGACCGCGAGTTGCTGGCCCAGGCCTTCCTCAATCTGTTCAAGAACGCCGTCGAGGCTTCTCCCGACGCCCCCGTCACGGCGGCCGGGCGACGCACCGGCGGCCGGATCGAGGTCCTGGTCCGCGACGACGGGCCCGGGCTGCCGCCGGAGGCGGCCGAACGATTGTTCGAGCCGTTCTATACGACGAAGGAGAAAGGCATGGGCATCGGCCTCTACCTCACGAAGAGGATCGTCGAAGCTCACGGCGGGACGATCGCCGTCCGCAGCCGGCCCGGCGAAGGGACGACCTTCCGGATCGAGCTGCCGGGAGCGTGACATGGCAGAACCACTCATCCTGATCGTGGAGGACGATCCCGTCCAACGCCGCCTGCTGCGGGAGAACCTGGGCGCGCGGGGCTATGACGTAATCGAGGCTTCGTCCCGGAAGGAGGCCCTGGAGGCCGTTCTCCGGCACCCCGTCGAGGTGGCCGTCGTCGACTACAAGCTCGGCGAGGAGACCGGCACGGCGGTCATCGGCGACATCGCGGCGGCCGATCCGCTCGTGACCCCGGTCATGGTCACGGCCTACGGCGCCATCGAGCGGGCCGTCGAGGCCATGAAGGCCGGGGCCTACGATTACATCGTCAAACCGGTCGACATCGAGAAGTTCCTCCCCGTCCTCGAACGGGCGGTCGAGCGCCGGAAGCTGCGCCGCGAGATCTCCCTGCTCCGGGAGCGGCTCGAGGAGAAGTTCAGCGCCCGCAACTTCGTCTTCGCCTCCCCGCCCATGGAGGAGGTCGCCCGCCTCGTCGCCAAGGCCGCGCGGAGCGAGGCCACGGTCCTCATCACGGGAGAGACGGGGACGGGCAAGGACCTGGCGGCCCGGACGATCCACCAGGCTTCGGCCCGCAAGAACGGTCCCTACATCGCCCTCAACGTCACCTCCCTGCCGGAGACGCTCCTCGAAGCCGAGCTCTTCGGGGCCGAGAAAGGCGCCTTCACCGGCGCCCACGAGCGCAAGATCGGCAAGTTCGAGGCCGCCGCGGGAGGCACGGTCCTGCTCGACGAGATCGGCGACCTGGCCCCGGAGGCCCAAGCCAAGCTCCTGCGCTTCCTCCAGGACCGCGAGTTCTACCGGCTGGGCTCCAACCGCCCGCTCCGGGCGGACGTCCGGGTCATCGCCGCGACCAACCGGGACCTCGAGGCCCTGAGGGCCAAGGGGAAGTTCCGGGACGATCTGTTCTTCCGCCTCAACGTCATCCCCATCGTCATGCCGCCGCTCCGCGGCCGCAAGGAGGACATCCCCCTCCTGGCCGACCTGTTCATCAAGACATACGCCGCCCGGGAGGGCAAGACGATCACGGGGATCACCCGGGAAGCCCTGGCGATCCTCCTCCGCTATCCCTTCCCGGGCAACGTCCGCGAGCTCGAGAACATCGTCGAACGGGCCGTGGTCTTCGCCGAGCGGGACGCGATCGGCGTGGCCGACCTGCCCGTCTTCCTGGCCGAGGCCGGAGCGCCGGACCCCGGCGCCGGCGGGGCCGCCTTGCCCGACAAGGTCCGCCGGCTCGAGGTCCAGGAGATCCGCCTGGCCCTGCGGGCGGCGGCCGGCATCAAGAGCCGGGCCGCCCGGGCCCTCGGCATCACCGAACGGATGCTGGCCTATAAGATGAAGACCTACGGCTTGGCCGGCGAGGGCGGCCCCAAGCCCGGCCCCGGCGGGCCTAGCCGATCTTGAGGGCGGCCTTGGCCAAGCCGCCGCGGGTCGACGAGATCGACACCTCGGCCTCGCCGGACGTCCCCGGCTTGATCTTGACCTTCCAGCGGACCTCTTTCCGCTCGTTCTGGCGCAGGTAACCGATGTCCTGGCGGGCCCGGACGCCGGGGGCGAGCTCGACGCCGGCCGGCAGCCGGACCGCGGCCGCGTCGGGACGGACGATCTTGACCCGGTCGGCCATCTTGAGGGCCGTGGGCAGATAGCCCTCGTTGGTGAAGACGGCCACGATCTCGAAGGTGTCGGCCTCCTTCTTGACCGGCTTGACCGCCGTGGACAGGACCTTGACCTGGGGCAGGGACTTGGCCAGGAAGAGGTTGAACTGGCCCTCCTTGCGGATCCACTCCTCGAGCAGCTCGACCGGCGGGTTCTGGCGCCAGAACTTGGGGTTGAAGCCGCCGATCTCGACCTCGCCGAGGGCCGGGTGGACGAACTTGGTCCAGGGCTTGAAATAGCGGCCGCCGAGCTCCTCGTCGATGAAGCGGAGGGCCTCGAGATCGGTGACCCGTCCGTCGCCGTCGTAGTCCTTGACCCGGCCCCCGTTCCAGAGCTCGTCGCCGTACCAGACCGCGCCGTAGTAGAGGTAGCCGAAGTCGGGGGAGTGGCCGAAGAGCGGCGAGCCCTGGGGCTCCCGCGGGATCTCGAAGCCCATCTCGGCGGCCATGGCCCGCATGTCGCGGTCCCCCCGGCCGAGGTTGGCGTAGTCCCAATAGGTGTCGCCGGCGTTGGGATAGCCGGTGATCTTCTTGCCCTCCTCGTCGAAATAGCGGTAGACGGCCATGTCCTCGGGGAACATGGACTCGCTCATCCGGCTCGTCGACGGGCCGTGCAGGAGCATCGGCACGGTCGTGTCCATGGTCTGGACTATCCCGACGTTGGGGTGCTCGAGGAGGAAGGTGAAGACGGCCCGCGTTTCCGGCTCCGAGAGCGGGTATTCGCCGGCCCCGCCCTGGGTGAAGCCGCGGCCGGTCAGGTCGCGGCCGGGCATGGGCCGCCAGTTCTCGGGGTAGTTGCGGTGGAGGTCGAGGCCGCCGACGCCGTCCTCGTTGACCCGGCCGTCGCCGTCGTTGTCGAGGCCCTCCGACGAGACCGTGTAATCGCCCTTGCCGGGCTCGGCCCGCTTCATCAGCCGGCCCGACGGGTCGGCCGGATCGATGGTCATCGTGCCCTTGCCGGGCTCGACCTTCTTACGGACCTGGAGGATGAAGCCGTCGCCGTCGAGGTCCTCGGGCGGGTCCTCGTCGAGCAGGCCGTCCCGGTCGTCGTCGTTGGGCCGGACCGTGCTGCGGTTGGACTGGGCCGTCTGGAGGTACATCTCCGAGCCGTCGGGGTTGTTCTTGACCCGGACGTAGAGGGCCTTGGTGTCGACGAGGGCCGTCAGCCCAGGGTCCTGGCCGTAGCCGCGGAGAACGTGGTCGGCGAACCACAGGGCGCACTCGGCCGCCGTGACCTCTCCCGAGTGCCGGTTGCCCTCGATGAACATGGCCGGCTTGTCGGTGTCCTTGCCGGTGGCCTTGTTCGTGATCGTGATCTGCCAGATGTCGCGGCCTTCGTAGGACTTGCCGACCGAGTACAGGTCGACGAGCCCGGGATGCTTTTCGGCCCACCGCTTGAGGATGGCCACGACCTCGTCGTAGGTGTGGTAGTGGAGGAAGTCGATCTCGCCGTCCTTCCCGGGCTTGGTGAACTCGTAGCGGGCCCGCGGGAAGAAGCTGGCCCCGTGGCGGACGCCGACGACGACGTAGGCGTCGGAGGGCTTGGGCGGTTGCGCGTCCCGGCCCCGGAAGCCGGGGTCCTGGGCCATGGCCAGGACGATGACGGCGGCGAAAGCGATCGCGGCGAGAACGAGGACCTTGCGGGCGCGTGCGTTCATCGGACCTCCTCGATGGAAGAAGAGCCGAGGATAAGCGGAACCGCCGGCCAAGTCAACCGGGGGGACGGCCGCTACGCGGAGATCTCGAGGAGGGCGACGGCGTGGACGGCGATGGCCCGCTTCTCGCCGACGGGCCCCAGGCCTTCGTCGGTCTTGGCCTTGATCCCCAGGTCCGTCTCGCCGACGCCGAGGATGGGGCAGAGCGCGGCCTTCATGGCCGGGACGTGCGGGGCCATCTTGGGCTCCTCGGCGACGATGACGGCGTCGACGTTGACGACGCGGGCGCAGCGGGTCCGCAGGAGGCCCATGACGGTCTCCAGGAGGACCGTGCTCCGGATGCCCTCGAAACGGGCCTCCGTGTCGGGAAAATGGGACCCGATGTCGCCCTCGCCGAGGGCGCCGAGCAGGGCGTCGATGACGGCGTGGACGAGGGCGTCGCCGTCGGAGTGGCCCAGGAGCCCGGCCGCGGCCGGGATGTCGACGCCGCCGAGGACGAGCCGGCGGCCCGCCTGGAGCCGGTGGATGTCGTAGCCGATCCCTATCTTAAGCATCGAGGAGGGCCTCCGCGATCCTGAGGTCGACCGGGGTGGTGATCTTGATGTTCCGGGGATCGCCGTCCACGGCGGCGACGGGGATGCCGGCGCGCTCGGCCAGGGAGGCCTCGTCGGTCCCCTGGAAGCGGTCCTTGCGGGCCGTCTCGAGGGCCTTCTGAAGGACGGGGTACAGGAAACCCTGCGGGGTCTGGGCCCGGACGAGGAGGGTCCGGTCGATCGTCCGGACCACGACCCCCTCCCGGACCTCCTTGACCGTCTCCTCGACCGGCAGGACCGGCACGGCCGCGCCCAGCACCCGGGTCGCGGCGATGACCCGGGAAACGAGGTCCGCGTCGGCCAGCGGCCGGGCCCCGTCGTGGACGAGGACGATCCCCGTCGCCTCGGCCCGGAGCAGGCGGAAGCCCTGCCAGACGGAGTCCTGGCGCCTCTCGCCGCCGCGCACGATATCGACGATCTTGGGATAGCGCAGGCGGTAGTGCTTGAGGTCCTCCTCGTCGGGCAGGACGAGGACGATGTCGTCGACGGCCTCGTGGGCCTGGAAGCGCTCCAGCGTCCACTCGAGCACGGGCTTGCCGCGGAGGTAGGCGAACTGCTTCGGCCCGCCGAAGCGCTTGCCCGCCCCGGCGGCGACGACCAGGGCCGCGGTCCGGCTCACTTGGGCTCCCCGTTGGCGAAGCGGCCGAAGATCATCTTGCCGACGGTCGTCTGCAGGACCGAGGTCACGGTGACGTCGATCGTCTGGCCGATCATCCGCCGGGAGTTGTCCACGACGACCATGGTCCCGTCGTCGAGGTAGGCCACGCCCTGGTCCTTCTCCTTGCCCTCCTTGAGGATGAAGACGCTCATGGTCTCGCCGGGCAGGGCCACCGGCCGCAGGGCGTTGACGAGCTCGTTGATGTTGAGGACGGCGATGCCCCGGATGCGGGCGACCTTGTTGAGGTTGAAGTCGTTGGTGACGATCTTGGCGTCCATGGCCTTGGCGCACTCGATGAGCTTGGAGTCGACGTCCTTGACGTCCGGGAAGTCCAGGTCCGAGAGCGAGATGGCCACGAGGGAGGACTTCTGGATGCGGTCGAGGACGTCGAGGCCGCGCCGGCCCCGCTGGCGCTTGAGCGGGTCGGGGGAGTCGGCCACGGCCTGGAGCTCCTTGAGCACGAACTGGGGCACGACGAGCGTGCCCTCGACGAAGCCCGTGTCGCAGAGGTCGGCGATGCGGCCGTCGATGATGACGCTGGTGTCGATGATCTTGGTGGCCCGGCCCGGCTTCTTCTCCTTGAACAGGGAGGCCAGGTGGGCCGGCTCGAGCCACTCGGGCTTCTTGGTCCCGATGAGCAGGCCGATGTAGGGCATGATGACCAGGAAGAAGATGCGGATGAAGGTGGCCATCTCGGGCGTCCGGACGACGGACTGGTAGATGGCCCCGAACATCCAGCCGAGGAGCAGGCCGAGGATGAAGCCGGCGCCGGCGCTCCAGAGGACGCGGAAGGAGACCCTCCGGATGCGCGTCTCCAGGTAGAACATGAGGGCGCCGATGCCGAGGGCGACGCCGGCCCCGGGGGCCGGGCCGAGCTTGAACGGCGGATAGAAATAGCCCCCGACCGTCAGCAGGCCGAGGACGAACAGCCGGAACAGCCAGATGCCCATCGTTCCCTTCCTTCCCTTAGAACACCCTCTGCAGGGCCTCGCGGACGGTCCTCACGCCGAGGCATTCGATGTCGGGCAGGTCCCTTTTGTCGAGGGCGGCCAGGTTGCCCGCCGGCAGCACGGCGGATCCGAAGCCGAGGGCCGCGGCCTCCTTGAGACGGAAGACCGGCTGGCCGACCGAGCGGATCTCGCCCGACAGGCCGACCTCGCCGAAGAAGGCCATGTCCTCGGGCAGGGGGACGTTCTTGAGCGACGAGACGACGGCCATGACGACGCCCAGGTCGACCGCCGGCTCCTCGATGGTCATGCCCCCGGCGACGTTGAGGTAGATGTCCTCGCCGGCGAAGCTGTAGCCGGCCTTCTTCTCGACCAAGGCCAACAGCATGGCCGCCCGGTAGTGGTCGAGGCCGATGGTCATGCGCCGGGGATTGCCGGCGAAGAGGGTCGAGGAGACCAGGGCCTGGATCTCGGCCAGCAGGGGCCGGGTGCCTTTGAGGGTGCAGACGACGGCGCTGCCGGGCTCGCCCCGGGGCCGCTCCCGGAGGAAGAACGCCGAGGGGTTGAGGATGGGCTGGAGCCCGGCCGCCGTCATCTCGAAGACGGCCAGCTCCGAGACCGGCCCGAAGCGGTTCTTCATGGCCCGCAGGACGCGCTGGCTGTGGTCCCGCTCGCCCTCGAAAAGCAGGACGACGTCGACGATGTGCTCGAGGGATTTGGGTCCGGCGAGCGATCCCTCCTTGGTGATGTGGCCGACCAGGAAAGCGGGGATCTGCCGGGTCTTGGCGAAGCGGAAGATCTGGTTGGCCGCCTCGCGGACCTGGCCGATCGTGCCCGGCCCGGAGGTCATCTTGGCCGAGAAGACCGTCTGGATGGAGTCGACGACGAGCAGCCCCGGGGCCAGCTTCTCGGCCTGGGCCAGGATGCGCTCGAGCTGGGTCTCGGCCAGGAGGTAGAGGCGGCCGTCCCGGACGCCCAGCCGGTCGCCGCGGAGCTTGATCTGCTCGAGCGACTCCTCGCCCGAGACGTACAGGACGGGAGAGCCGGCCGCGGCCATGTCCCGGGCCACCTGCAGGAGCAGGGTCGACTTGCCGATGCCCGGCTCGCCGCCGAGCAGCACGACCGAGCCCGGCACCAGGCCGCCGCC
>MTKX01001062.1_pt7 | contig 24932 bp, 14 predicted proteins | sample 1042771 | NCBI WGS metagenome assembly MTKX01 (sample SAMN06212183, study PRJNA360534) | anaerobic digester metagenome | biome: Wastewater treatment plant; material: sludge; isolation source: anaerobic digester fed with sludge from wastewater treatment plant | place: Denmark: WWTP Randers ...
GACAGTGTTGATTATCCGGATTATGCCCATCCGCTTGCCACTGCGGTTGAGAAGGGTGATTATAATTATGGCATAACCATTTGCGGGTCCGGCAACGGAATAAACATGGCCTGCAACAAGCATCAGAAGATCCGGTCAGCAGTTTGCTGGAATGATGAAATAAGCAGGCTGGCAAGATCACACAATGATGCCAATGTATGTGCCCTCCCGGGAAGATTTCTCACCGAGGCAGAAGCCATACATATTGTAAAAATATTTCTTACCACCTCTTTTGAGGGTGGCAGGCACAAGAGACGCATAGACAAAATTCCAATCAAATCCAGGTAAATGCTGTCAGCCACCTGTAAATACGGCATCAGGGCAGTGATATTCATTGCCTCCAAATCAGACACAAAGGCCAATACCNNCACAAAGGCCAATACCGGTCTTAAGGAGATAGCTGAAAAGCTGAAAATTCCCCAGCCTTACCTTGCGAAGATCCTGCAGGTGCTTGCCCGCAAAAAGATTCTTCATTCAGCAAAGGGACCCCATGGAGGGTTTTATCTTCTGATTCCGGCTGAGAAGCTGACCCTGATGGATATTATTGATGCCATTGACGGAAGGGACTTTTTTGACAGTTGCTATGTGACAGGGGAGAGGTGCAACCTTGACAGGCCCGATGATGGCAGGTGCATACTTCACAATGATCTCAGGGAAGAGAAAGTGCGCCTTGAAAAGTTCTTCAGTTCAAAAACAGTCAATCAGCTGGTTGCCCAGGTCAGGAATGATCCGGCTGTGAAGATCTGAATCTCTCAAGAATTTTAAGTGCTATATGTGCCAGCAGGATTCCTGCCGTGACACCTCCTATGTTGGCTGCCAGGTCCAGGGATTCGGCCTTGCGCGATGTAGTGAGGGTCATCTGCATTATCTCCATCAGGGCCCCGAAAAGCAGGGGTATCAGCAATATTACATACCTGAAGTGACGGCTTGTACGCCAGCGGCATGAATCAAGAAGAAGTACCGCGGAGAAAAACGCATACATCGCAAAATGCCCCATTTTGTCAATATACGGTATGTTTAACATTCGCCCCGGCACCATCGACTTGCTTCCGGAGAGACTCAGCCACAGAATTAACAATCCTATTATTATACTCTTATAATATTGTTTTATAAAGAGATATATCATGCCTGGTTTTTGAGATGGTGAAAATAACAAACTAATATTAATTCTTTTGTACTTTTAAAGTATATATTTTCCCGATGGCCGGCATTTATATACACATACCATTCTGCAAGAGCTTCTGCAGTTACTGTGATTTTTACAGCATAACTGATAACAGCCTTAAGGATGCTCTTGTTCAGGCGGTCATCCGAGAATCATCCCTCAGGTCATCATATCTTGAAGGAGAAATTGTGGAGACTGTTTATTTCGGCGGCGGCACCCCATCGCTGCTTGAGCCTGCCACGGCTGCAAACCTTATTTCGGATCTGAAGAAAAAGTTTCCTTTTTCCGATGACACGGAAATAACCTTCGAAGTCAACCCTGATGATGTTTATGAGGGCCTGTTCATTGAACTGAAGAAAGCCGGCATAAACAGGATAAGCCTTGGCGTGCAGTCGTGGGATGACAAACGCCTTCGCTACCTGGGCCGCAGGCATGACGCAGCTCAGTCGGCCAGGGCTCTTGAAATGGTTTTCAGGGAAGGTATAAAGAATGTTTCCGTTGACATTATATACGGCGTCCCGGGGATGACAAGCGCTGATCTGAAAGCAGACCTGGAAAAGACATTTGCGTTTCCCGTGATCCATCTTTCGGCTTATCATCTTACCGTGGAGGAGGGCACCAGGTTTGGCCGGATGAAGAAGGAGGGGAAGCTTAAGGAGACAGACGAGGAGACTTCTGCATCTATGTTTTCTCTGCTTGGCAAAGCCTGCAGGGAGCATGGCTTCATCCATTACGAGATCTCCAATTTTGCAAAGGAGGGGTTTATTTCAAGACACAATTCCTCATACTGGAAGCAGGTACCTTATCTGGGCCTGGGTCCTTCGGCGCACTCGTTTGACGGGCGGTCACGCCAGTGGAATGTCCCGGATGTGCGGAAATACATTAAGGCTATCAGCAGCGGGGAAATCCCCTGTGAGAGGGAAGAGCTAGACAGGATAACGGTGTTCAATGAGTATGTAATGACGTCGCTGAGAACGATGTGGGGCATTGATCTGACCCATGTAGAGGAGTTCTACGACAAGGAGTTGCATGATTACCTGGTCAATCTCTCGGGCAAGTATATCAGGTACGGACTGATGAAAAAAGAAAAAAATACCCTGGTCCTTACAGACCAGGGCAGGATGATATCTGATAATATTATTGCCGAATTGCTGGCAGATCTGTGATCAGCCTCTACCCTTCAGGGTGAAGGCGCCGGTTCCGATCTTTTCACTGTCAAGATACAGTTCAACGTTGTAGGTTCCCGGGATAAAGTCGCCTGTGTTGTCGAGGAAAATGCACATCTCGATGTCAGTGTTTGCATAATCAACGGCTCTGTTGGCCGAGAAGATCAGCTGTTCGCCCTTGACCTCGAAGAGATTGTCAGGTGATGGGGTGATTACCAGCTGGTCTGGGCGCACCACTCTCAGGTAAACTACCTTGTTGCCTGCTGCAGCAATCGGGTTTTCCCTCAGGGTGAAGCAGACGCGCACCTTGTCTAGGTTTCTCAGTTCGTCGGTCTCCTTCCGTTTCTTGTTGAGGGCCACCGCAACCACATCCTTTGCCTGGATCACCGAGGCAACCGTGACCTTGGATGTCAGTTCCTCCTTAGCCTTTTCCAGTTCGACATTGGTTTCCTGCACCACAGTCATCTGTTGTTTGATCTCAACGTTTTCTGCCGTTAGTATCTGGTTGCGGGTATTCAGTGAATCTATCTGAACTATATAACTCTTCATTATATCACGCATGGTGCTGATCTCTGCCTTGTATTTCCTTATCAGCTGGGCGTTTGAGGCGTTGACCTCGAGAAGTTTCTGAATCCTTGTGCGCTCACGCTGGATCTCAGCGTTCAGCGTGTCATTGGATGTCTTAAGGGTATCATAGCCGTACATCATCATGCGGAGCTCATTTGCCAGGGAGTCTTTCTCTTCTGTGAGCACCTGCTCCATCTCAACCATTTTACTCTTCTGGTTGTAGTAAAGGACCACCAGGGCAATTAAGCCCAGGGTCAGGATTATGGTCGACACAATCATGACAATCGGAGCGCCTTTCTTATGCTCAACGTGTTCAGCCTGATATTTTTCCTGATTTTCCATTTGTTTGTTTTTTAATCCGGTGCAAAATTAACAAATATTACAGTACAACAAATTTTTCTCCTGTTTGATTATCTTCGCCTTACAATTTATAAAAAAAATCACACTTATATTTTCTCATGAGCGGATTTTACGGTTCGGTCTCCGAAAGGAGTTGTATTGACGATGTGTTTTACGGTACGGATTATCATTCCCACCTCGGTACCAAGAGGGCTGGATTGGTTTTTTATGACAGGGAGATCGGATTCAGGAGGAGGATCCACAACCTGGAAAATGAATATTTCCGGAATAAGTTTGAAGCGGAGCTGAAGGATTTCAGAGGGAACAGCGGGATGGGGGTGATCAGCGACACTGATCCGCAGCCGATACTGTTCAACTCGCATCTTGGCCCTTTTGCCCTGATGACCGTCTCTCGGATTGTGAATATAAATGAGCTCGCAGATTATTTCCTGGCTCGCAAGAAGCATTTCACTGAAAACTTCATGGGCAACATCAACCCCACTGAGATGGTTGCCAATATTATCTGTGAAGGAGATTCCTATGTCGAGGGGATCACAAACGTGTTTGACAAGATACAAGGGTCATGTTCACTGCTGCTGCTGACTTCTGACGGCATCATTGCAGCGCGTGACAAGCTTGGAAGAACGCCCGTGGTGATTGGCAGGAAGGAGGGGGCCCGTGCTGTGGTATCAGAGACCTGTTCTTTCCCGAATACCGGTTTCGAAACCGAATATTTCCTCGGGCCGGGGGAGATAGTGCACATCCGTGCGAACGGGTTTACGAGGCTCAAAGCACCCGGAAAGCGGATGCAGATCTGTTCTTTTTTATGGGTTTATTATGGATTCCCCACTTCTGAGTATGAAGGAAGGAATGTTGAGGAGGTGCGTTACGGTTGCGGCGCTGCGCTTGCCAGGCGTGACCCGGTGAAGGCTGACTTCGTGTGCGGTGTTCCCGACTCGGGGATTGGCCATGCGTTTGGTTATTCCAATGAGAAGCAGCTACCCTATATGAGCTCCTTTTCCAAGTACACCCCCACCTGGCCGAGGAGTTTCATGCCGCAGAGGCAGGTGCAGCGCGAGCTTGTGGCTAAAATGAAGCTCATTCCGAACAAAAAGCTTACCAGGGGCAAGAAGATAGTATTTCTTGATGACAGCATTGTCCGGGGGACACAGCTGAGGGATAACACGCGGGATCTGCGGGAGGCCGGCGCCGGCGAGCTGCATATGCGCATTGCATGTCCGCCGCTACTCTATCCATGCCCGTTTCTGAATTTTTCACAGTCGCGTTCAACCCTGGAGCTCGCTGCGCGCAAGGCCATTGTCAGGCTTGAGGGAGAGGAAAAGAACGTAGAGGAATATCTTGATCCTGATTCAGAGAAGTATGAAATGATGGTAAAAGAGATAGCTTCAATGCTGGGAATGGATTCGCTTATGTTTCAACGACTTGATGATCTGGTGAAGGCCATCGGCCTTCCCCGCGAAAAGCTCTGTACCCATTGCTGGGACGGCAGCAGCAGCTTCTGAACATGTTGAAAACGGCCGAAAGTTGTTAATAAGTTGACGGTTATCAAAATAATTGACCGTTTAGTCCGTTTAATTTTACACTTTGCAAAGTACCATGAAACCTTTGAGGGCGGTGTTTTGTACAAGCTGGTAAAGCGGAACGGGCTACGTTTAATTTATAGATAACCATTAATACTTAAGGAAAGATGAAAAAAATCCTCGCATTCTCGATTATTTTGTTTGCAATTACCGCAGGAACTTTTGCTCAGAATACAGATACTGAGCAGACTATTGCAACGGCCACAATTGTAGGGCCTTTAACTCTTACCAAGGTCAGTGATATGGACTTCGGGACGATAGCAGTTGGTACCTCTGTTGGTACCGTGGTGCTGGCTCCTGACAATACCAGGACATTCTCCGGCGGAGCCTCTATGGTTCCTCCTGCCAATGGGGTAGCAGCTTCATTCACTGTTGCAGGCCAGGCATCGGAAACATTTGCCATTACACTACCGGCTGATGGTACGGTTACTCTAACCGGACCCGGAGATCCAATGCCGGTAAGCGCATTTAACCACAGCGCCGGAGCAACCCCTGCTCTCAATGCCACCGGCACAGCCGCCTTTACTGTTGGTGCAACACTTTCAACAGCGGCAAGCCAGGCATCCGGAGCATATACCTCTGCAAACTTCCCTGTTACCGTAAGCTATAACTAACAGATAAGGGTCAACCGGCAGCAATTGCTATGAGACGGCTAATTCCCAGGACAATCAGCCTTTTTCTGCTATTGTTGGCTTCCGCCTATGCGGCAGAAGCCCAGCCGGGCGTGTCTTCAACGGTGACTGGCCACATTACGGCAGAGGTTATTTCAACCCTGTCTGCAGTGGAGACTTCGCAACTCAGTTTCGGGAAGTTTTCCCCGGGACCACAGGGTGGAAGCCTCATATTGAATCCTGAAAACACAATTTCAGTGGTTGGTAGTGTCTGGCCCGGCAGCGGGTCACACAGCGCTGCCAGCTTCTATGTCACCGGTGACCCGGGGATTTCCTATACGGTTTCCCTGCCTGTGTCACCGGTGACCATAACTCACGTCAGCAGTGCCAGAACCATGACTGTTGAGGATTGGAAATCTGTTCCGCTGGCAGAACCGGGGGCCGGATTACTTGAAAACGGATCCCAGGTTGTATATGTCGGTGCTACTCTGAGGGTGGGCACATTGAATGATAATCCCGTTGGTGTCTACACCGGGACTTATGCCATTACCTTTGAATTCAACTGACGCCGGAGATAACAATTAAAACAAAATGTGATGAGAAAATTACCTCCACGGTATCTGACAATGCTTCTGTTAATAAGCCTCTTTTTGTCGCCAGGCATAATCAAGGCACAGGGAGATCTCCTCATCACACCGAGGAGGGTGGTATTTGAGGGAAACAAGCGGTCAATGGACATCAGTCTTGCCAACATCGGGAAAGATACGGCCACGTATAATATCTCCCTTGTTCAGATCAGGATGACTGAAGACGGAGGTTTCGAGACCATTACAGAACCTGACGAAGGGCAAAGCTTTGCCTCTCCCTATATCAGGTTTTTCCCGAGAACGGTCACTCTGAAACCGGATGAGGCACAGACAGTGAAAATCCAGGCTGTAAGGACAGGTGATCTGGCTCCCGGCGAGTACAGGTCGCACCTTTATTTCAGGGCAACCCCAAAGGAAAAACCATTGGGAGAAGAGAGTCCGGAACAACAGGAACAGGCAACGATCTCAATCAAGCTTGTGCCTGTATTCGGAATCACAATACCTGTAATAATTAAGGTCGGTACTCCTACGGTCAATGTCACGCTTTCAGATCTCGCCCTTACCTTTGAAAATGATACCCTGCCCAGGTTGTCATTTGTTTTCAACAGAACCGGCGATTATTCGGTATATGGAGATATTGAAGTCGATCACATTGCTCCGGGTGGAACAGTTACGACTGTCGGGCTTGCAAAGGGAGTTGCGGTTTATACCCCGAATACCAGGAGAAAATTTTCATTTAATCTGATGGGCGGAGGCACCATTGATTTTCACAAAGGCCGGCTGGTTGTGACCTTCTCTGCACCTTCCGACGTCAGGCCGGAGAAGTATGCTGAGGCAATCATTGATTTGCACTGATCAACCCCGGAAAGAGGTGATACTAAATTAACAGATGATATGAATTCAAGAGGCCGGACCTGCAAGATTTTCTTCCTGTTGGCGGCCTTTTGGCTTTTTTACCTGGCCGCCGACGCGGCAACATATTATTCCAGGCAGAGCGGTGCCTGGAATTCCAGGTTTACATGGTCAATATCGGGTCATACAGGTGGTGCCGCTGCCTCTTTTCCGGCAGCCGGAGATATTGTATATATCGGCAATCACACTGTTACGGTAACTGCAAATACATCAATAACCCAGGTCTTTTTCAACAGGGATTATCAACCCGGCAACCTTGTTATCAATAGCGGAATTACCCTTACTGTTTCCGGATCTGTCACCGTTGTCAGCGATGATAATGCAAATACCTCACATACCCTATCAGGTGCAGGTACCCTGAACTGCTCTTCCCTGAATGTCGGGACCAACATAGATCCGGACAGAAATCAGACCACTTCCTTTACAACAGATCTTTATTCCCTGAATATTTCAGGCAACGTGTTGATTTATTCAAACCGGGCCGGCGGGTGGTGGACCTCATATTACAACAACTCTTCAATAGTCATTAACAGTGGTAACGTCAGAGTGGGGGGTCTGATAGAAACGGATAATGAAAACAGTAACAACACATCCTCCTTCTCCCTTGGTAATGGTTCACCTTACCTTTTTGTAGGAGGGGCAACATCTTTTGATCCGGATGCTACTGGCACCAGCACAATAATCCTCAATGGCGCCGGAGCAACAGTTGATTATTTTCGCAGCGGAATCCAGACTGTCTTAAATACTTCCTATACGAACCTTACTTTGTCCGGCAGTGGTGTAAAAACAATCCCGGCAGGTGTTTCGGTTTCAGGGATGCTCTCTATGGAGGGCACTGCTACTGTTTCAGGATCAGCGCCCTCTTATGGCACAGCATCAGCCATACGTTACAGGGGCTCCGCAGCACAGACCACCGGCATTGAGCTGATCCCCCTCTTCAGCGGTGACGGGGGCCTGATAATTGACAATGCTGCCGGGGTTAATCTTGCTTCATCAGTAACACTTGCGTCAGTTCTTAACCTTGTCACGCGATAATTTCAATGTTGGCGGAAATACGCTTACACTTAACGGACCTGCCATAACCCGTACTTCGGGAAATCTCTCAACCTCTGCAGCTTCATCACTGGTTTTCGGCGGTTCTTCCCCGGGAATATATATCCCGGCAAGCGTAATGACACTGAATAACCTGACAGTCAACAATGCAAACGGCGTATCTCTCAATGGCAACCTAAACATGGCAGCGGGAGGCGTGCTGTCTCTTTCAGCCGGGATACTTTATGCAGAGAATCATACGATTTCAGTTACAAACACCTCGGCATCGGCCGTGACCGGCTCTGAATCCTCCTTCATCAATGTTACATCCGGTGGATTGCAGAGAACACTGCCGGCAGGCCTTGCTGGCGCCGGCAGCAATTATCTGTTCCCGATAGGGGAGAGTGGAACATATAAGGCCATTAACCTTGTTGATGTCAATACGGGGGCCACCGGTCCGGCGCTGAAAGCCTCGGTCAGTCCGACCGGAGCGCTAAATGGTGACAACACTACAATTATATCGGTGGATCCGGCTTACTGGACCTTGCAGAATATAAACGGAGGAAATTTCACACGGGCAAGAATTGAACTTTACGAAGGCGGTCTTGATGCTTCCAAAACCATTGGGATGGCATCTGCTCCTGCAGGCAATTATTCAACAATCGGCGGAACTCCGGGAGGCAACTCTATTATTTCACAGTCTGTCCTTAACCCGGGTCCGTATTTCGCAATCGGAACGCTCAGATATGATACATTCTATTCATACAAGAGCGGAAACTGGAATGACCCGTTTACCTGGACGTCAGATCCCGGCGGAACTCTCCAGGTTGGCAACCAGGTGCCCGGCGATGCCTCAAGGATTGTTATCCTGACCGACCGCACCGTGACGTTAACCCAGAATGTTTCACAATCAGGGCTATCTGTTATGATTGCTCCCGGGGCATTCCTTGATCAGGCGGGGTACCGATTTACCTCCGCACTGGCATCCCTGTCGGGGCAGGGTACCTTAAAGCTTTCTTCAACCGATTTTCCGGCAGCCACTGCAAATTCCTTTGTAGACGCGGGCGGGGGGACGACAGAATATTACAATTCATCCAACTTTACACTTACTTCAGTCCAGGCGGTTTATAACAACCTTGTCATCAATACTTCCGGCGCAACAGCCACCCAGCTGTCAGATCTTACCCTGAATGGTAACCTGCTTATCACAAACGGTACCTTCAGGATCAATGACAACAGTTCAACGGCTAAGCTTTCACTTGCTGTCGGTGGTAATGTGACCGTTGAAACCGGAGCATCCATTGCAGTGGGAAATGGCGTGACAAACACTGCAATCGGAGGTACGGGAGGAACAGCACCATACCTGAATTACTACCTGAATTTCCACACTGTCAGGATCAGCGGTGATTTCACCAACAACGGCACAGTGCGGTTCACCAACCTTAATTACCCGATATACAATGCCTTTCCTCCCACCACTTCGGGTGCGACATCAGGAGCCGCCACTGTGTACTTTGAAGGAGCATCAGACAATATCCTGACCTGCAACGGGGTGACAGACTTTTACAACCTAATTGTCAATAAGGGAACTGATCAGACATACGGTCTTACGGTAAGCTCTTCCGCCTACCCTAATTTCAGAATCTTTGGCGCCAACGATCAGGAGGCAGAATCTGTTTCCGGGAATCCGGCCATGAGGAAGGCGCTCTGGATTTATGCCGGTACGCTTGTACTGAAGGGAAATATATTTATTCCCTCATTGTCTGAGGGGAGCCTGGCCAATGCCCACTATTATATACCCTCCAACGGAGCCCTGGTATGTGACGGGGTTGACGTTGTTGTCTTTGTTACTGCAGATGACTACCGGGAAGTTAATACCGCTTATGGCGTTTCTGCCTCCGGTAACGGAGCAATAGGAATAAATACTGCAGGAACGGGAAGTTCTCTGACCGTGTTCGGAAGGCTTCAGGTAAACAACGGAGTTCTTTCAGCGAAGGAATCAGGCGGGATAGTGACTTCTGCCACTGCTTCCGGCCAGATAATAATCAATGACGGCGTTGTCGACGCCAAACAATTTCTGTCATCAACCGGATCTGCTTCGTACAGTCAGTCGGGCGGCCTTTTCATCCTCAGGGGCCGGTTCCAGAGAACTCCGGCAGTCTACACAACCATTGCGGGTCTGACCGATATGACTGCCGCATCTCTGAACACCAGCAGGACAACGTCGGGTATCAGCGCCCTGCATGGTTCATTCAATCTGGAAAACACAGACAACATCTATACGGTTTCCGGGGGGATCATTCGCATTTATGACGTTACAACAACTGCCACTGCCGAAGCATTTGATGTCAAATCATCCCCGGCAAACATCAATGTAACAGGTGGCACCCTTGAGGTCATCCCCACCGGCGGATCCGGGACTGACGCTACAAGTTATTCGATCCATTCCACGGCACCCCTGCGTAACCTGATTATCAACAGGGCAAGCGGAGCCGCAGTGGTCAGAATGAGTACCCCACTGAATGTCACAGCCGATCTCTCGGTCATCTCGGGCGCTCTTAATGCCAACAGCAACGATCTTTCGGTGGGCGGCAATTTCCTGCTTGAAACAGGCACAACCTATACGCCCGGCACGAATACCACCACATTTAACGGATCATCGGCCCAGCTCTTTACAATCAACCATTCATCACCCCTTTCTCTCAGTTCTCTTTCTGTCACAAAACCCGGCGGAGTGATCCTTACCCTTGCCGGTACCCAGAACACTGTAAATGTTTCCTCGGGGTTAAACCTTGTCGCAGGCACTCTCAATGACGGCGGGAAAATCCTGAACGTTTCCGGGAACATTTTTAACTCCGGCCTTGCAACCGGTACGGGGAGAATTGTGCTCAACGGCACAACTGCGCAAACCATCAACGGAGGCGGCACCTTTGGCAATCTTGAGCTTGCAAACACGTCAGCCACTCCTGTTTCCCTGCTTAACAGGACGACTGTCAACGGAGACCTGAACTTCGCTGTTAACGGAAACTTCAACATCGGCACTTACAATCTTCACCTGAATGATACGGCCTCCATACTGAATGCCGGAACAACCAGGTTCATCCAAACCGCCGGAAATGCAGGCGATGGAGGTCTTTCGCGCAGCTACTCATCGAATGACTCCTTTATTTTCCCGGTGGGGATGCCGGGGAGATACACGCCGGCCACGATTGGATTCACGGCTCCGCCGGCAGCCTACGGTTCAGTCTCGGTAAACCCGGTCGATTATGAGCACCCGGTCACAACTGTCAACGGTCAGAGCCTGTCTTATTATTGGCGAGTTAAGTCAACCGGGTTTTCGGGGATTCCGTTATATTCGGTCAGCCATACATTTGTTTACAGTCAGGCTGATGTCGCCGGAACGGAAAGCAGTTATGTGCCTGCCCTTTATGACAACGTGTCACGAAGCTGGTATGTCGGACAAACCTCTGATATAAATATAAGCACCAATACCATTTCTGACTGGGCAACCCCGACCAACAGCACCAACTTCCTTGATGGTGATTACACTGCAGGAAGTTCCGGCAGTTTTGGCCTGCCCAGGATATATTATAGTCGTCAGAACGGTCTCTGGGGTTCAACTTCAACATGGTCTCTCACCGGACACACTGTAACAAATCCGCCTTCGACGGCTCCGGGTGCGAATGATATTGTAATCATCGGCGGGAATGATTCGATATGGCTGGCAACAGAANNNCCCGCCACTGCCTATTAATGACAACAACATAGCATTGCCATACTACGGAAGGGACAAAGCCATTGTCAACTGCGCCAGCCTGCAGATCGAGAAAGGATCTGTGCTTGATATTCAAAACAACCCTGGCAGCACTTTTGCTTCAGTGTTAAATCATCCTTCCGGAAATGGTAAGATAAGGCTGACAACCAGATCAAGCGGAGACTTTGATAATCCCGAGTATTTTGTTTATCCGAACGGAGACTTTTCGGAGTTCAGCCTGAATGATGGAATCTCAGAGTTTTATTCAATTAATCCGGAGGCTGGAAGGTATTATATACTGCCCTCAAATGCCGATGAATACGGAACGGTCATCATGACGCCCCTTAGGGGCTCGAACATTATTCTTCCTAATATACCACAGGTTACCATCAACGGAGATCTCATCTGCAATGGCTCGGATGCTGATGCATGGCTGGCTATGACGTGGAACGGCATATATGGAACAATTGTTGAAAAGACAGTTATTGTAAGGGGCAGCCTGCTGGTGGCAGGAGGATCATTTGGATTTATCTACAACGGAACACGGCTGCAAAGAATTAATATTGACGGGGATGTGTTCATTGCTCCAGGTGCGGGAATTGATGTGTGGAACAATTCAACCAACAACATTATGTCAATTGGCGGTTCGGTTTACAATAATAGCAATAACACCGTGCCAAGGCCATCCGGGTCCCCGAGTGTCATGCGTTTTCTTAGCGGCAGCAATCAGTGCAGCGTAATCTTCACCGGCAACAGGTCGACCGTTGTTACAAACAACCCTGCCCTGAGCACCACACCTGTAACGGTATTCAACAATGTAACCATAGACAAAGGGAACTCCCCCGATACAACCATTACCTGGAACATCGGAGGGAACCTTTCCACCCCCGTCAACAACTGGCTGACACTGGTTAACGGAACTCTGGCATATGACCGCACCGGTGACTTTTTCATATCCACAACTACTGACTTCACCATACCAGCAACAGCAGGACTCACCATCAATACGCCATCAAACGTCTATATTTCAAATTCAGCCAGCCCTGAAACACTGTACCTCCATGGCCGGCTGCGGATACTGACAGGAGGAGGAAATACCTACATCGGACCATCTGGCAACACCGGGAACAATGCTGATATTGAATACTCGGGAAGCGGCGCTTCACTTCTCGATGTACAGAGCGGAAACCTGTTTGTCAACGGACAGGTCAGAAGACCTCTGGCGTCGACCAACGGCATCCTGGCATACAGGCAGGCCGGAGGCAATGTCTTCATTTTCGGAAATAATGCAAATCAGGCAAAAGCCAAACTGGAGGTTCTTAATGATGGCAGTGAATTCACAATGTCAGGAGGCAATCTTACAATTGTCCGCGGCGGAGGAACAACCTTCGGGGATCTGTACCTGAGGCCGGCATCCGGATCGGTGACCGGCGGAACCGTGATCTTTTCCCAGACACCATCAACGGGCCCGGTGATAGATACAGATCAGTCTTACCAGCTTGATGCCACCATTGCTCTCAATAACCTGACTATTTCAGGTAAAACTTCCGGTACAAACCGCAATGCAAGTCTTGCCCTTATGATCAGCCCGCTGGCAGTGAACGGCAACCTGTCCCTGGCCAACGGCAGGAGTGTTCTGGCGTCAAACAACCGGAACATAACAATCAGGGGCAATCTTGTCAATAACGGAACCTACAATTACGGAACAAACCGTACAATATTTGACGGTGGGGTGCAGACCATCACGGGTGCATCCGTGACCGACTTTTATGATCTGGAGGTTTCTGCCCTGACCTCTCTCACGGTTAATGGCAGCTTTTCAGTAAATCATGATCTCGAGATAGTATCCGGTAACCTGGTTCTTGGATCGGGGCTGCTGACATTAAAGGGAAACATCAATAACAACGGTGCTTATACCGACGATAATTCGACAGGCGGAATTAGTCTTGGCGGCAGTGTACAACAATTCATGTCCGGCACAGGCTCATTTGCCAGGCTGGTGGTTGACAATAATGCCGGAGCAAAACTGAACAACGACATAGCCCTTCAGCATGACCTGGTGCTGAGCAGGGGAGTGCTTGACATCGGCAAATACCAGCTCACTCTCAGCCAGAACAGCATAATCCACGGTACCGGTTTCTCCTCTTCGAAAATGATCAGGTCTGACGGCGTGGCCAGCAGCAGGGGTCTGCTTAAATATCTCCCGGCAGGAGCTCAGACCTTTACCTTCCCTGCAGGCGTGGCAGGAAAATATACCCCCGCCCTCTTCACGGCAACTGCAAGCTCAACGGTAGGGTCAGTACGGATAAACCCGGTCAATGAATACCATCCGGCCATCCTGAATCCCCTTAATGCCCTTGGATACTACTGGCAGGCAGAGAGCTCTGGAATTTCAGGACTTAATGCGAGCCTGGTTTTCAGTTACCTGACGGCTGACGTATCAGGGACCGAGGCTGCGTATGTCGCTGCACGCCTTGTAATGCCGGGAGGCACATGGGACAAGGCCACACCCGGAGCCGCAACCGACAATGTGAACGAAGCCGCAAATAATATTTCCTTCTATTTTACCGGCAGCAACAATATGAACGGCGACTACACTGCCGGAAATGATGCAGCCATACCTGACGAAGTTCCGGAGTATATAACAAACAGCAACGGCAACTGGTCAGACGCCTCGATATGGACGCCGGTGGGCGCATCTCCTCCCTGCCCCGCAGGTGGACCGAAGGGGTACAATGTAATAATTGATCATGTGGTCACGGCCGATATCAACTTCATTTCAGTTCTTAACACTCTGATTAACGGGGAGCTGCGACTGGTTTCACCTACCTACGGACATAATCTTGGCAACGTGACAGGCAATGGCAAGATCTATGTTGAAGGAGGAAACCTTCCGGGAGGTACTTATACCGCATTTACTGACTGTTCGGGGAACGGAACAATCGAATACGGAGGAAGCGGGACATATATCATTGTCTCGGGCGTATATTCATCGGTACCAAACCTGATCTTCTCCGGGACTGGACGAAGGATCCTGCCCAATGCTGACCTGACAGTATGCAAGCGGCTTGTCATTGACGGCCCCATCCTTGATAACAGTGTCAACAACAGGAAAATAACCGTCCAGGGTACATTTGAGAGATACAATTCCGGAACATTCAGAGCCGGAACCGGGGCTTATCCTGCAGCAACCGTATCATTCTCAGGATCTGCCCCCCAGACCCTTGGTGGCGCCACGGGTGATTTCAGCGGTACAGACAGATTATGGAACGTTGAGATAAACAATCCGGCCGGCCTGACAATCAGGGACGGCAGCCTGATTGAAGCAGGCAACCAGCTGAAGCTCACGAACGGAGTCATCAGCACATCTTCAGCCGGAAGACTTGTGCTCCTTAGTACCTCTCCATCCGCAGTGGCGCCTGTCGGCGGCAGTTCCGTGTCTTATGTGAGCGGTCCCCTGACAAAACAAATAATCAACGGCGATTCCTTTGTATTTCCTCTTGGAAAAGGCCCGGTAATGGGTCACAGGTTTACACTGACTTCTGCAGCGGGGGTTACCACATCCTTTACGGCTGAGTTTTTCTCGCCGAATATAACAGCAACATCCATCGCCCCGCCGCTGGAAGTTACAAACACCCTTGAATACTGGACCGTCTCATCACCTTCTGCTGTTTCGGCCAGGATCAAGATCGGCTGGGATCCGCAGAGCGACCTCACTCCGCTGGTCACCATTAACGGGCTGGCAGATATGAGAGTGGCAAGGTTTATCTCCGGTCTGTGGACAGAACAGCCATCGACAGCTTCCGGAACAAATAACAACGGGGAGGTGTCTACCGCCGGCGCTGTATCTGTTTCAGCCACCCCATCTGATTTTACGACAGCAAGTATTTCCGGAACACTTGCAAGAGCTTCATTCTCTTCGTTTACTCCCATCTGCGGCTCGGGCGGCATACCAGTCAGCTTTATCTCATTTACGCCTATAAGTCTCACATATATATTAAGCTATACAATCAACGGCGTGGCGCAGCCAGATGTGACCGTCACCTCCATGCCTTTCTCTCTGCCGGCAAGCGTTCCGGGGGTATACCGCCTTACCGGATTCAGGTTCAACAGCGGATCCGGCACCGGTGTGGTTGATGCAAACACCGTGACCGTCTATGAGCTTCCTCCCGCCTCCGTTGCAGGTATTGACCAATCGCTCTGCGGCCTTTCCACCACGGCCCTTTCCGGTAACAATCCCGGATCCTTTTCAGGTCTCTGGACTGTTGTCAGCGGTGCCGGCGGTTCATTTGAAAACAGCACTCTTTACAATACCGTATTTAACGGTGTGCTGGGAGTAAGTTACACCCTCCGGTGGACAATAAGCAGCGGACCCTGTTCCTCCCAGGATGAGGTGGTGATATCTTTCCCGGTTGTTGCTTCAAGACCCGGAGACTTTACTGCCTCTGAATCCGGTGTATGCCCTGGCGGGACGGGATATGTCTATACTGTTCCGTTCGTCTCCGGGGTTACTTACAACTGGTCTTACAGCGGAACGGGCCATACAATAAACGGCAGCGGCAACTCCGTCACGATAGATTTCAGTGTGGCTGCCACCAGCGGCACCCTGAGCGTGACGGCAACAAACGCCTGCGGCACCAGTCCCGCAAGATCAGTGAATATCACGGTGCGCACAGCTTCATTTACCTATCCGGGTTCTCCTTACTGCCAGAACGGCGCGGATCCGTTGCCGGTTCTCAATCCGGGAGGAGTTGCGGGAACATTCTCGTCAACCCAGGGGCTCGTATTCATTAACACCGCCACCGGCCAGATAGATGTATCTGCAAGCAAATCCGGAACATATACTGTTATCAATACGGCAGATGCCGCAGTATGTACGGGGTTGTCAGCAACGGCAACCGTAACAATTGCAGGCCAGGTCTGGAATGGTTCCGTAAACGGTTCATGGGATAATCCGGCAAACTGGTCCTGTGGTTTCGTTCCGTATCCGGTAACCGATGTTCTGATCCCTGATGTGACCGTTGATCCGGTCATTGCTTCCGGATTAACCGGTGAAGCAGGTAATCTAGTGATGGATCCCGGAGCATCCCTTGCCCTTACCGGCGGAACGATGAGAATTTACGGATCAGTTTCAGGCGGTGGCTCATTCAATGCTTCCTCCGGTACCGTGGAGTTTCGCGGAAGCGAACCCCAGTTGGTGGTAGACGGCCTGTTCGCCGGAAATACATTAATGAACATGACTGTAAATAATCCTGCCGGTGTCACACTTGGAGGTCCTCTCAACGTAACGGGCGTGGTGCTTGTTCAAAGTGGGGAGCTGACCTCGGGAGGAAATCTCACCCTGGTATCTGATGCATCGCGCACTGCTCTCATCGACGGTTCCGGCGCCGGGACCGTGACGGGCAATGTCACGATGCAGAGATACCTTCCTACAAAATTCGGTTACAGGTATTTCAGCTCTCCTTTCATCGCCGCCACCGTAAGTGAATTTGCCGATGACATGAACCTCGCCTCTTCCTTCCCGCTGTTCTACCGGTACATGGAGAGCAGGACATCATCAGGGTGGGTGGCATACAACACAGGTACAGCGCTTCTTAACCCGATGGAGGGTTATTCAGTCAATTTCGGATCTGTTGACCTGCCGGGTACTGTAGATGTGACCGGTGTTGTCAACAACGGAGCTGTCAATGTTACCCTGCAGAATCATAACCACCAGTTCACAAAGGGATTTAACCTTGCCGGAAATCCGTATCCGTCTCCGGTCAACTGGAATGCATCAGGGTGGACAAAGACCAATATTGACAACGCCCTTTACTTCTTCAGGGCAAGCTCTACCGATGAGTACGGCGGTACCTACAGCAGCTATGTCAACGGCGTCTCAAGCGACGGGATTGCAAACAACATCATTCCCTCTATGCAGGGTTTCTTTGTGCACGTCTCTGACGGCACTTACCCGGTGACCGGAACGCTTGGCGCAACAAACAGCGTCAGGGTCAATGACCAGACTCATGTATTCTTCAAGTCGGCTGAATCCGGGGAGCGTTTTCTCATCAGGCTGGCAGCTGCCTTCACCGATGACACCCTTTCTTCTGACCCGGCGGTAGTTTACTTTGACAATGATGCCGCACCTGCCTTTGACCCGGAACTTGACGCCCTTAAGCTCTTCAACACGGATTTGATGGTGACCAACCTGTATTCGGTTCTTCCCGGTGGAGCACGTCTGTCTGTCAATGCCCTGCCACCACAGGCAGACAGTATCGTGTGGGTTCCCCTGGGACTGATCACTTACCGTGATGGAGAAGTTGCCTTCAGGATGCGCGACCTGGAAAATCTGCCCGACAATGCCCGCATTATGTTCCGTGATGCAACAGCCGGGAAGGAAATTGACCTCGCAGGTTCAGAAGCATATAAGGTGAGCCTCGCTGCAGGTGATTACAATAACAGGTTTGCACTGGGAATACTTAAGAGCACAACCGGCGCCGGCGTGGTATATGGCGATGAGATCCTGTTCAGCGCATACACTTCAGGGCAGCAGGTTCGGGCAACTGTAGGAGCAATTGACGGAAAAGAGGGTTTAATAACGATTTTCGATCTTGGCGGCAGACCTGTCTTCGAAAGGAAGGTGTTTGAAGCCGGCCTGCACAATCTTGATGTAAAACTGAAGCAGGGCGTTTATCTGGTGAATTACAGCACCGGAACACGTAAGGCAACGATTAAACTGGCAATCGGATTATGATCAGCGAAAAAACATACAACACCAAATCTGCATCCGGGTGGCTGCCATTGATCATGATGGTTGTCCTTTTCGGAAGCGTTCTTCCCCTGATGGCCCAGGAGCCGCCTCCCAGGCCGGTTATCATAACGGTCAATCCGTCGCAGCCACTTGCGTTTGGCGCTTTTACTCCGGGAGCAGCAGGGGGGACCATCACAGTGCCGCCGGATGGTTCTTCAAGAACAACCTCCGGCACGGTAATTCCCCTGAATCTCGGCATGATGCATACGCCCGCAATGTTTTATATAAAGGCAAATCCGGGAACAGTAATATCGCTTCTTGCCGGGCCTCCGTCACCCATTTCGGGAAGTAACGGCGGCACCCTCTACCTCCAGCTCGATGATACCTATCCGGCTTCGCCGTTGGTGACTATGGTTCCATACCAGCAACAGACAACGGTTCTTGTGGGAGGAACCCTTACAGTGGGCACTATCGGCTCCAACCCGCCCGGTAACTATAGTGGAACAATCAACGTCACCTTCGTGCAGGAGTGATGCGAGAAAAATATTAATTGATGACAGAAAGAAATGCATATAAATCCATACAGTTTTCGGACTTTATGCTTGTTCTTTCTCCCGGAATAAGGGTTATTATATTGATAATATGCCTGTTACCTCTGACACACAGAGCGCTTGCCCAGGGTGGGGAGCAGGAATACGATGAGATTTCAGTCTATATTAAGATCCCATATATAGGGATTCGCGAAATAGACGCCCTGATCAGGGGAGAGGAGGTTTATCTGCCGGTCAGGGACCTGTTTAATTTCCTCCGTATCAGAAATGTAGTCTCCGATGACTTTGAGACAGTCACCGGGTTTTTTCTGGCAGCTGAAGATACTTACACCATCAGTCGTGAAAGCAACCAGATTAAATTTGACGGTAAAAGTTATCAGCTTGAACCGGATGCCCTTATCAGAACAGAGACCAATCTTTACCTGAAGTCACTTTATTATGGCCGGGTATTCGGGCTCGATTGCCATTTCAGTTTCAGGGATCTGACAGTCAACATTGACACCAAGATTGAGCTTCCGCTGATCAGGGAGATGCGTCAGGAGGAGATGAGGAGAAATATTACCCGGCTTAAGGGAGAAATTTTAGCAGACACCACAATTGGCCGAAGCTATCCCGGGTTCCGTTTCGGCATGGCTGACTGGTCAGTCTATGCCAGTCAGCAGCCCGGCGGTAAGTCAGACGGCCGGTTTAATCTTGCCCTCGGTTCGGTTATTGCGGGCGGTGAAGCCTCAGCTTCGCTTACTTTGTACACCGGAGCCGCGTTCAGTGAAAAGCAACAGTACTACATGTGGAGGCATGTCAATAATGACAGGAGCTGGATGCGGCAGGTAATGCTCGGAAAGATCAATACCGGCGCAACCGCCTCCCTGTTCAACCCTGTTGTCGGAGTGCAGGTTACAAATACACCCACCACCTTCCGTCGTTCTTTCGGAACGTACTCTCTGACTGACCGGACCGAACCGGGGTGGACGGTGGAACTTTATGTCAATAATGTGCTTGTTGATTATCTGAAGGCCGATGCTTCCGGATTTTTCACTTTTGAAGTTCCGCTGGTTTACGGAAACACCCTCGTTAAACTGAAGTATTACGGGCCATGGGGTGAAGAGAGAACCAGGGAACAGAATATCACCATCCCGTTCAATTTCATGCCGCACAAGGAGTTTGAATATACTGTCAGCGCCGGATTTGTGGAAGACTCATCATGGAGCCGTTTCTCCAGGGCTGATCTGCGTTATGGCGCCACCAAACACATCACCCTGGGCGGAGGACTCGAATATCTCTCATCGATAACTTCATCTCCGGCGATGCCTTTTGTGAATGCTTCTGTAAGGATTACCAATAACCTCCTTGTTTCCGGCGACTATACTCACGGCGTCAGGGCAAAGGGAACCATGTCATACCGCATGCCGTCAAACATCCAGCTGGACCTGAATTACATCTGGTATGAAAGAAATCAGAAAGCCATTTCATATAATTACCTTGATGAAATAAAAGCCTCTCTCTCGGTCCCGTTAAGAATAAAGAAGATGGGAGCCTATTCCAGGCTTACCTGGCACAGGATCAGTTTTCCGGGCTCAAAATATTCGACTGCTGAATGGATGCTCGCCGGTGCCCTGTCGAGGATGAGTGCGAATATCACAACCTACGGAGCATTCTCGGAATACTTTGATCCCAATTTCTCCAGCCAGCTTTCACTGGGTTTCAGATTGCCTGCAAATTTTGTGATTATGCCTCAGGCTCAGTATAATTACACCTTCAAGGAATTCGTCTCCGGAAAGATCAGCCTGGAAAAGAGGCTTTTCAACAGCGGGTATTTCAACCTTTCCCTTGAACACAACTTCCGTAATAAAATCACTATGGGAGAGGTGGGCCTTCGCTATGATTTCTCGTTCGCCCAGATGGGCTTCTCGGTGCGCCAGAGCAATGAACAGACATCATTTGTCCAGTATGCGCGAGGAAGCCTGATAAATGACAAAAAGACCTCATTCCTGAAGGCAGACAACAGGACAAATGTCGGCAGAGGCGGGGTATCAATCCTTGCATTTCTCGACCTGAACGCCAATGGCGTCCGTGATGGCAATGAACCAAGGGCTGATGGGCTTACAATAAGATCCAACAGCGGAAGAATCGAATACAGCGAAAAAGACTCGGTAATTCACATAATAGGGATGGAGCCCTATGTGAAGCACTTCATTGAGCTTGATGAAAGCAACTTCACCGATGTGTCATGGAGGCTGCACAAGAAAACATATGCCGTGGTTGCCGATCCAAATATGCTCAGGCTTATTGAAATACCGGTCAGTGTTGAAGCAGAGGCTACCGGTACGGTTATTCTTGAAAGTGACGGGGCAAGGTCGGGTCTCGGAAGAATCATCGTAAATATTTACAGAAGTGACCGCACTGTCAAAGCAAGGGTACAGACCGAATCAGATGGCTACTTCAGCTTTTTTGGACTTTCTCCCGGATCTTATTACGCCAAAGTTGACACCGCCCAGCTCAGGAAGCTTGACATGACCTCAGAGCCTGACTCAATAGCATTCAGCATTAAGAGCAGCCGTGAGGGAGACTACATAAGCGGGCTCGATTTCACGGTTCGGAAGAGCGAATTCATTCCTGCAGAGGTCATCATGCCTGATTCTGCAATGGTTGAGGATATCCCGCAGATCGCGGGCATTGTAACCGGCACGGATACCCTGAAGATTGTTCCTCCAAAGCCGGGCAGAACCATAGCCAAAGACACGTCATACCTGGTTATCCACGAGGTGACGCGTGAGTTGGTGACAATCTCCGAGGACTATTATGCGGTTCAGTTCGGTGCATTCAGGAACAAGCTCTATGCCGAGATCATGAAAAAGAAGGTAGAAAGGGCTCTTGACAAGAATGTTGAACTGTTCGAGGAAGACGGCTTCTGGAAGGTCCGCATAACCGGTTTTGAAGACCGTGAGGATCTTGAAAAGTACATACCGATTATTCATTCTCAGGGCATCACCGAGATATGGGTCATCTCCAACAAGGCCGTCCGGGGCGAATGGATAACACAGACCAGGGAGGACTCCCTTGCGATGGTCAGGGGAACTATTGAGGAAGCTCCCATGCCTGTGGTAATAAGAGGCACCACGGTGCAGCTCGGGGCCTTCAGCACCATCGAAGAAACGGCATCGATGAGCGACAGGTTGCTTGCTGCTGCCGAGAAACTTGTGACAATACGAAATGAGGGCGGCTTCTTCAAGCTTCAGATTACCGGCTTCGCCGATACCAACGAGGTCAGGGAGTTTATTCCGTTGCTGCGTAAGCATGGATTCGATGACATAACGGTGCTTCACGAATCCGAAACCGGTCTTGTTCCGGTGGTTCCTGCCGCCATCACCCCTGCTGCCGTGCAACCTGCTGAGCCGGAAATTGCGGAAGAGCCTCCCGTCAGGGATGTACAGCCTGAGATCATAATTGAACAGCCTGAGCCTGTCGAAGAGATAACTCCGCCACCGCCACCTGTGCCAAGATTCGTTCTCCATGCCGGAAGCTACTACAGGAAAGCGGAGGCCGAAAGGGCTAAACAGCGCATAGAAAAGCGCCTGAAGCTTCCGGTTGAGATACTTGAGGAGTGGGACAGCTACAGGGTGATCATTACCGGTTTCTTTACCAGGGAACAGACATATCCATTCTATCCTGAACTTGCAGGATTGGGATTCACTGATATCTTTGTCTATGAAAAGCCGCTGACTGAACGGTAGGCAAATATCAGATCCCATGAAATACGTCGGAGCACACATAAGCGCATCGGGAGGGGTGGAGAATGCACCTCTGAATGCACACGAAATAGGAGCGAAGGCTTTCGCTTTCTTTACCAAGAACCAGAAACAATGGGTGGCGCCGCCCCTGACCTCTAAAAGCATCGGGGAGTTTCGCAAAAGATGCGAAGAGTATGGCTTTAAACCCTTTCAGATACTGCCCCATGACAGTTACCTGATAAACCTTGGCAGTCCTGATCCGGATGGCCTGGGCCGTTCACGCCACTCCTTCACCGATGAGATGAAACGGTGCGAGCTGCTCGGCCTCGACAGGCTTAATTTTCACCCGGGGAGCCACCTGGGAAAGATAACCGAGGAAGAATGCCTCAACCTTATTGCGGAATCGGTCAATATTGCCCTTGAAAAGACATCAGGTGTCATTGCCGTCATTGAAAATACTGCCGGACAGGGAACAAATCTGGGTTACAGGTTCGAACATCTCAGACATATTATTGACAGGGTCGATGATAAGAGCAGGGTAGGGGTGTGCATTGACACATGCCACGCATATACCTCAGGCTATGATATCTCTGCCCCGGATGGCTTCAGGAAGGTTTTTGACGAGTTTGAGCGGATCGTGGGTTTCGGTTACCTGAAGGGAATGCACCTGAATGAATCAAAAAAGGCGTTCGGGTCACGGGTTGACAGGCATGACAGCCTGGGCAAGGGGGAACTGGGTGATGATGTCTTCAGGCTGATAATGAATGATCCCCGGTTTGATAACATGCCGCTGATCCTTGAGACACCCGAAGAGACGCTCTGGGCTGAAGAGATCATGTTCCTCTATTCACTTCAGACATAGATTACCCGGCCCATTTGCCGCATGACCATGTGCTCTGCGGGCAATCCGGCTATGGAAATGGTATTCAGGCTGATCTATTTAGCTCTCAGGTATTGTTTGGGCCAGTTTATCTCTTCGCCCCGTTCCCCGGCTGCCCGCAGGGGGAAGTAAGGATTGCGCAGCAGTTCTCTTCCCATAAGGACGAGGTCGGCTTTCCCTTCTGAAATTATCTGTTCTGCCTGGCTGGTTTCAGTTATCATGCCGACAGCCGCTGTCATAATTCCGGTCTTCCTGACCCTCTCTGCGAACGGGACCTGGTAACCTGGTCCTGTGGGTATCTTCGCATTATGGACGTTTCCGCCCGAGGAGCAGTCAATCAGGTCAGCGCCGGCTTTCTGCAGCAACGGTGCCAGCCTGACACTCTCTTCCGGCGTCCAGCCTCCGTCAGTCCAATCTGTTGAGGAGATCCTTACAAAGAGGGGGTATTCATCGGGCCATACTGATCTTATGGCTGTAGTCACCTCAAGGAGCAGCCTGGTGCGGTTTTCAAATGACCCGCCGTATTCATCCGTCCGCCTGTTGCTGAGAGGCGAAAGGAACTCATGGAGGAGGTATCCGTGGGCGCTGTGAATCTCTGCCACCCGGAATCCGGCTTTCAGAGCACGCCTGGCAGTTTCCCGGAAACCCTCAATGATTCTTTCAAGGCAAACATTGTCAGCCATCACCGGAGCCCTTTCGCCCGGGCTGAAGGGTATGGCGGACGGGGCTACCGTATTCCATCCTCCGTTGTTGAGGCCGAGCTGTTTTCCGCCATCCCATGGTACCGCACAGGAGGCTTTTCTGCCGGCATGGGCCAGCTGTATACCTGCCACGGATCCCTGGCTGTGAATAAAATCTGTGATCCTCCGCAAACCCGGTATGTGGTCATCGCTCCACAGTCCCAGGTCTCCCGGTGTTATCCTTCCTTCCGGCCACACGGCCGTGGCTTCTGCGATAATGAGCCCGGCGCCCCCGGAGGCCCTGGTCCCGTAATGCACAACATGCCAGTCATTTGATAAACCGTCCTTCGCCGAATACTGGCACATTGGTGACATGGCGATGCGGTTCCTGAGTTCAATGTTTCTGATTCTGAGAGGTGAAAGAAGGTGCGTCATGGTTGTGGTAATATTTCTCATTACAACAGGCAAGTCCCGAATTATTGTTTTCAGAACCGGTAAAAGAATCCTGCGCTGCAGGAGATGGGAATAACTTCCGTCAGATAGCCCTCGGGCGGATTGGTATGACGGTGGACTGCAAATCCGATATC
>MTKX01003254.1_pt2 | contig 24839 bp, 19 predicted proteins | sample 1042771 | NCBI WGS metagenome assembly MTKX01 (sample SAMN06212183, study PRJNA360534) | anaerobic digester metagenome | biome: Wastewater treatment plant; material: sludge; isolation source: anaerobic digester fed with sludge from wastewater treatment plant | place: Denmark: WWTP Randers ...
CTTAAAAATTAGATCCTTCACTGCGTTCAGGATGACAAAGGCAGGATAGGGTGGGTTGGCGTCAAAGAGCATTTGCAGATCGCAAAATTGGATGTAGCATACCCACCGTAAATTGATGTTATTGATGGGTTGCTGGCGGTGGGTTGGCTATGAAAGTTTTTAGACAGGTCGAGGTAACTTGACGTCATACTCTTCGAGCAAGATGACCCACCATACCTGCGCTTGATCGTACCGACCTCATGGCTGTGTACGTGAGTTGACCGAAGGTCTCCATGAAAACGGAAATATAAGCAGATCGCCACGTCACTTCGTTCCTCGCGATGACGTAAGACGTAACGCGTAGATCAGGTTCTTCTACCTGCCCCTGAGCGAGGCGAATGGGGTTGAACCTGACGTCACGTATGTTGGCAAATAGAGCCCTCAAAAAAACAGATTTCCGATGTCAGGTTGAACTGCGCAACCTGACCTACGACTTGACGCCATACTCTTCGAGCACGCCAAACCACCCTACAGCTTTTGTCTAATCACTTGAAAGCCAGATCCTTCAGGTATTGCAGAGCAAAAAACCCACCCCCTTTATCCCCCTCCCTTGAGGGGGTAAGGCTTGTTGTAGGCCGGCTTGCGATCCTGCCCTGGAATCGCGGCGGAAAGGGCTCAAGCTGGCAATGCGTGTCATTCTGAGCTTCTTTCGCGAAGGATCTAGTAGTTAAAGATTAGATCCTTCACTGCGTTCAGGATGACAAAGGCAGGATAGGGTGGGTTGGCGTCAGAATTTCCAGGTCGAAGACCAGTAGTTATAACCAACCCACTAGAAGCAGCCGACACGAAAGGAGGTCTCAAGGTTGTTGAGAATGGTGGTGATAGTGGTTCCACGCGCCATTAAACACAAAGGCTGGTCGTGGCGACCAGCCTTATGGAATTCAAAACAATTTACAACCCAAAACCGTGTGGATTGACCGGGCTGCCGTTGTAACGCAATTCAAAGTGCAAATGGGAACCGGATGAATTGCCAGTGTTACCCATGTAACCAATGACAGTGCCGCTGTAAACCGCCGCACCGCAGCCAACAGCTACGCCGCCATCCATGAGATGCGCATAGAGCGAAAGGTAGCCGTTGCCATGATCGATCACGATCGTGTTGCCGTAACCGCGGTCAGACCAGCCGGCGTAGATCACCACGCCATTGTCCGTAGCGAAAATGGGATCGCCAGTATCACCGTCGTAATCGAGACCGTTGTGTACCGGAGGGTTGTACTCATAGCCGCTGATGGCGCTCGTGCTATTGGGCAGTTGGAAGATGCCACTCCCGGTCAGCCAGGCAGTTGAGTTACAGGCGTAGGCGCCCAAATAGGAGACGTTCGGGTGATTGCCCGTACCAGTGCCGGGGTCTGTGACGATGCTCACCCATGATGGAATGGAGCCCTTTCCGCCAGGGATATAGAGAAAGGTTCCAGTCTTAATAAGCGGCAGGCTCAGATCACCGATGGTTTGGGGGTCAAGTTGATTGAGGGGCTCATCCAGGATGTTCTGGGGGGTGACGCCATAGCCGGAGGAGACGCCGTTCATGCCCTCGCCATAAAGCCAGGCGTGATAGACGCCATCCTCAGGCAAGATAATCAGTTTTTGACCAGGATGGATGCCATCTGGCGTGTCGCCGATGAGATAGCGGTTGGTCCAAAGAATCGTTTCCGGTAGAAGACCGAATTCCTCAGCAATATTGAAAATCGAGTCGAGCGGCTGGACCTCGTAGGCAATGATCTCCTGACGCGGAGCTGGGAAACTCTCGGCATCCCCCAGGGGCAAAGAATTGAGTTTTTCAACCGCGGCGTAGTAGAGCAGGGTGTCACTCGCGAAATAATTCGGCAGGGTTCCACCCGGTACCACAAGACGCGTGCCGGCGGTAATGTTGGGCGCAGCATAACTGCCAATCGTCTCAGGAGACAGGTTGTTTGCCGGGTAGTTAATAATGTCTTCAGGGGTTACGCCATAATAGTTTGAGACAGCGCCAAGACCTTCCCCAGCCGACCAGGTGTGATAAATACCATCCACTGGAAGGATAAAGATTGTAGTACCTGGGGTGAAATTGCGGATGTCGTCACCGAGTTCATAGCGATTGCCCCAGATGATCGTTTCTGGCCACAGGTTATATTTTGCTGCGAGTGAAGCGACTGTTTCGCCCTCCTGGATGGTGTGGGTGATCACTTCAACCCGGGGTATAGCTGTCGGCTGAGGGGTAGGCTGCACTTCGGTGGGAACGGGAGTAGCAATCGTTTGGGTTGGCACAGCGGGGCTGGTGGGCTGTTCCTCTGTTTCAAGTAACACTACCGGTACAGCGATGGTCGGCGTGACTTCAGCCTGGGCAAGCGAATCTCCGCCTGCCAGCCAGATTATTAGCAAGACAAGTGCGAGCAGGACTAACGCACCAGCTGCAATTATTCCTGGCTGTTTGAAAAAGGGCTTCAGGCTGACATTCCCAGCGTCTCTCTTAGGCTGAGTGTCAGGGGTTAGGTTTTTGTTATCAGTCATATAAACTCCAGATTTGGATATTACCCGCCAAATTCAGGGGTGTCAAGTTGACAGACTACTCCCGAAAAGCGTCTTTGGGCAGAAAAACGGTCTAATTTTCGAAATACTTGAGGACTATTGGTTCCAGGTCCACCTGGCTGTGACGCGCGAAGGCATCGACGAAATCCTGCCGGGAGGCGATGCGCCAGGTGTTGGAATAGGCGTAATCTTTTAAAGCGGCAAAGAACTCTCCTTCTCCAACTGCCAGCCTGACTTCGTTGAGGAACTGGACTCCTCGCAGGTAAACGGCGTTGCGGTAGGGCACGTAACCACCTTCAAGGTTGATGTCCGAGTCGACGAATCCCTGTGGGTTCTGTTCGTGGATGCGAATCGCCCACCACCACTCCACGTCTGAGGGATGATACTCCTGGTAATAAAGCAGCTCCGCGTAGGTCGCAAACGCTTCATCCAGCCAGGGTTCGAGGGCGTGGTTGCTGCCGATGGTGCCATAGAACCACATGTGCATCAGTTCGTGGGAGGTCATTAACACAAGATCTGTTTTTGGTGATCCGTCATAGAAATCAAAGATCCCATAACTGATCATGACCATGCCGTCCATTTCCATGTTGTGCAGGAAATCTCCGACCACGATCGAGACCATTTCGTGCGGGTAGGGGTAGAGAAGCTTGCCGTAGAGCTTCATCGCGTTCGCGCCAAGTTGCGTGACAGCTTTGCCGGTTTCGATGTTGTTCATGAAAACGTAAGAACGAATGCGAATCCCATCCTGGACAACCTCATGCTCGAAGTAGCTGTCGCTGACCGAGAATGAAAAACCGCGCGCGCCTTCAAGGTGATAGGAATATTTGCCGTTCGAACCGCTGGCGGGTGAACTGGCGGCGACTTCGATCAGCTCAGCGCGGTCTGTGAGCGTGAGGGTCACGTCGAAATCGCTGAATTCGTTGACGATTGATTCGCCCACGATGATATTGTCCTGATCCACCACGCGGTCGTACGCCAGCCAGCCTTGCTCTTCATCGTAGGGCGGGATGAAAGGATACCAATCCGAGATGTTGGTTTGTTGGGTGGTGTAGCCGTATATGCCTTGATGCAGCGGGAAGTAGAGCCTGAAACTGAAGGTGAAGGTGGTGCTCTCACCAGGCAACAAAGGCGAGGATAGGCTTACCAGGGTGTGGATGCCATTTTCACTGAAGCCTGCCACACGGTCGCCGCGCAAATCAGACTGATCGTAACTGCCCTCAAAATTGCGTGGGGGTACCACAAAATGGATCGCCTCCAGCGAGTGGCTGCTGCGGTTGGTGTAGGAGATCACTTCGGTCACCGCACCGTAATGGGAGTAGTAGTTGAGGATCAGATCCAACTTGTAGTGGGTGCGATTTTGGGGCAGGGGTGGCAGCTCTAACTGGACCGGAGCGAATGTCGGAGTGGGACTTGGCTCAGGAGTAGGGCTGTTTTCAGGGATTGATGTGGGTTCGGGCAGGGCAGTCTCAGCCACTTGCCCGGTGCAGCCGGCAGCGAGGGGTATCAGGAGGAGAAGAAAGAGCAGCTTTCGCAATTTCATACTTTGGGATTTTACCAGTAAACCGAATGTACACATTTTTTTGACGAGGTAATAGGTCTAGCCCGGTTTGGTTAACCTGGAAATGCACAATAATTCATTAACAGTCGACCTCAAGTCACCCGTCGCGGCGACGCATGCGTCGCCGCTACCAAATTAATCATTTCCCGATGCGAGCATAATCAGCGCAAAGCCTCCTCCGGGATTCTCAACCTAACAAGGTTGTCACGTGGGGTTGACGACCGCGTGAGGTCGTTGACCGCCAGGTCTCCCAAGCCTCTCCGGGCAGACACAGGGGTCTGCCCCTACCCGGAAATATTGTTGTAGTGGTCACCCCCTGTGGTGACCCAGATGTAGGGCGAATTGGTGTGTAGTTCACCACTCCGCCGATAACGTAAACGTCGGAGTGAGCCCGCGAGGGGTACATTATGAGCAGAGGGTCTCGGGCGGTCTCATTCCGACCTACATTTTTTATTAATCCGGGCAGACAGGGGGTCTGCCCATACGAACTGCTTCGCGTATATACGGGATGTGATGTCGTGTTCGTAAAGATGACTGTAGAATAACAAACCTATCACGGAAGATTTGAACTTCCATGGCAGCCAGTAGATAATTTGATTGACGCTACTCTTCGATGATGGTGATCTTGCTGCGGATCTCTGCGGTTTTACCCAACATGGCGATTCCCTGGCAATACTTTTCTTCAGAAAGTTGCACGGCGCGTTCCACGTCTGCCCGGTTGATCCCAGTGCCTGTAACGATATACTCAAATTCCATCAATTTAAAAACATATGGTCGTTGATCCTTCACGCTCTCCACGTGAACTTTGCATTCATATCCCGTAAAAGGCACCTTTTTCTTGCGAAGAATTGATAGAACATCCATGCTCGAACAGCTTGCAGCGCCGATCGCCATCAACTCCATCGGTCTGAAGCCAGCATTATGACCGCCGAACCCTTCCGCAGCATCCAGCTTGACTTCATGGCCAGAATCGGCAGTAGCAGTTAAAGCTATTCCTTGATCTAAAGTTACTTTTACATCCATATTCGCTCCTTTTTGTTCGTTGGTTTGATAGTTTTTTTTTCTCAGGCGCTAGCAGCTATGGACCAGTTTGCCTGCACGTCAAAATCCAGGTTGGAAGCTTCATCGGCGATGAAATGACGGTAGCCGGCAGCTGCGATCATAGCAGCGTTGTCGGTGCAGAGGCTGATGTGCGGGATGTGCACCCGGAATTCGGTTTGCGAGCGGAAGGCTTCGCGCAAGGCTTTATTGGCGCTGACGCCACCTGCCACGATGATTTCGCGAGCTTCGAATTCACGGGCTGCCGCGATGGTCTTTTCGAAGAGGGCTGCCACAACCGCTGCCTGGAAACTGGCGGCAATATCCGCTGTGGGTATGGGCTTTTTGGCAGACTTGAACTCTTCCACGGTCCGCAATACGGCGGTTTTCAGCCCGCTGAACGAGAAATTCCAGGGTTCGCTCAAACGCGCTTTGGGGAAGTTGAAGGCTCGTGGATTGCCCTGCATGGCGGCTTTTTGGATCGAAGGTCCGCCAGGGTAGGAAAGCTCAAGCAGGCGCGCCACCTTGTCGAAGGCTTCGCCGGCGGCATCATCGCTCGTGCCACCCAGCAATTGGTACTGTAGATGATCGTGCATTAAAACCAATTCGGTATGACCACCTGAGACCAACAAANNAACAAAGCCAACAGCGGTAATTTTGGTTCAGGAGTGGGTTTGCTGCCAGACTGGTACAGCCAGGCGGAATATAGGTGCCCCTCAAGGTGATTCACACCCACAATCGGCAGGTCGGCCGAGAGAGCCAGCCCCTTGGCGAGGTTTACACCCACCACCAACGAGCCAGCCAGGCCTGGACCGCGGGTAACCGCGATGCCGTCCAGGTCCGCAAGCCCCATATGTGCCTGCTGGAGGGCTTCGTTGACCGTCGCGTGAACAGCCTTGACGTGTTCGCGCGAAGCCAGTTCAGGATACACCCCGCCAAACTGCGCGTGCAGATCCACCTGGCTGGCAATCACGCTGCTCTCGATCACCCTGCCGTTTTCAACAACCGCCGCGGCGGTCTCATCGCAGGAACTTTCAATTCCAAGGACGCGCATGTTGATCTTTTTCATGTTAATCGCCTTTCATCGGGATCACCAGATCCATGGGGAAGTCCACAAACTTGGCGAAGGTGTGATCGGGTTTGACATACCAGGTGTCTTCCAGGCGGATGCCAAAGCCTTTATCGGGGTAGTAGAGACCAGGTTCGATCGTCATGACTGAGCCAACTTTCAGCAGGTTGGTCGGATCATTTTCGAGACCGGTGAATGGTCTTTCGTGCACGTTCAAGCCGACGCCATGACCGAGACCGTGAATGTATCCCGCCTCGATTTTTGGGTTCTGGCGAATAGTTTCATGCCCCATGGCTTCGTAAAGCTCACAGGTGCGGGCTTGATAGCGGGCGGGATTGACCCCGACTTCCAGCTCTGACACCACCGTATCATAGACCTCTTTGACCTGGTCGTAAGCTTTTTGGACTTCGTCGGGGGCATAACCCAGGCACCAGGTGCGGGTGAAATCGTAGAAATAGCCGCCGCCAGCTTCGCATGGGAAGATGTCGTAGACGATTGCCTGCCCGAGTTTGATCGGATCGGTTGGGGTGCCGCTGCTGTGGGGGACCGCGCCATCACGCCCAATGGCGAAAATGGTGCTTTCCGGGTTCTCCGTGCCAGCTTCTGCCAGCCAGAGATTGATCTGGGCTTTGACATCACCGATGGTGAGGGGTTGCCCGTCAGGTTTGATAAGAGTCTCATTCACCACCTTGTGACTGGTTAGCAGCTCACGCGTTTTTTGGACGACCGCAGTGGTAATGACGCCCATCTGGCGGATGCGTTCGATCTCTTCCGGGCTCTTGGTGGCACGGGCTTCGAGCAAAATCATTTCAAGGGGATCGCCTACAAAGGTTACTTCAGGGAGAAGCTGTTGCAGGCGCGTGACGAGGGAGAAGAAAGGTCCAAACTCGCGCACGCCATATAGCATCACCTTACCCTTGGTGATGCCGACATCTTCCAGGATTTGCTTGTAGCGCAGGGCAGAGGCTTCGGCGGGATCATTATTGGCCTGCGCGTAGAACTTTTGGTTTGGGTAGTTGGAGTAGCTGATCAGTCGATAGCCAGTTTTTGCTGCTTCGTCGCGTTCCATCATGCCGTGAAGCAGGATGGGCGTTTGACCGGGGATGTAAAACAGGTCCGCGTTGGTAACATGGCAATCGCCGGTGAAGTAGGCCATGTTGGGGTTGTGTTGGGCGGGACCACTGACCCAGAGATAGTCTATGTCGTATTTCTGCATCAGAGCGTCAAGATCGTGTTTCATAGTTATTCCTTCCGTTCAAAGAGGATGGCTTGTAGTGATTTTAATAGGGTTTCTTCCTGCCAGGGGAGAACCGTGCGTGGATCGAGCAGCAGTAGATCTTCCTGGACCCTGGCGATGATAGGAGGATTGGTTCCCCTTAGTTGGGCAGCGAATTTTGCTGGTGATTTCACTTTTAGGGCAAGCAGGCAGGTAGGCAGAGTTTCTCCGGGCAGGCTTCCACCTCCAACCGTTGAAAGCCCCTCCAAAGCGCTGCCGGATTGCAGGCGATCGATCCACCTCTGAACCTGGGCTTTCAAGTCTTCGAGGGAGCGGGAAAGCATTTGGTAAAGTGGGATTGCTTGCTCAGCTTCGCCTTTGAGAAAGTGCAAAAGCGTGGCTGACAGGGCTGCCAGGCAGAGTTTATCCGCACGGATAGCTCGATAAAGCGGGTGGCGCCGGATTTTGGCGAGCAATTCGGACTGACCGACCAGAATGCCAGCCTGCGGACCGCCCAGGAGCTTATCCCCAGAGAAGCAGACCAGGTCCGCGCCTTTGGCAAGCGTCTCCTGCACGGTGGTTTCATGCGCCAGACCATATCTGACGGTGTCCAGGAACGCACCGGAGCCAAGATCCACCATGAGAGGCAGATTGTGTTGGTGCGCCAGCCTGGCGAGGTCCTCGAGGGCAGGTTCTTCGGTGAAACCGATAATCTTGAAATTGGATTGATGTGCCACGAGCAGGATGCTCGCGCCTTCGGAGATTGCCTGTTCAAAATCAGCCAGGCGTGTGCGGTTGGTGGTGCCGACCTCGAGCAGTTTGGCACCGGATTGTTTCATCACATCCGGGATGCGAAAGCCTCCGCCAATTTCAACTAACTGCGAGCGCGAGATTGCGACTTTCTTGCCTTTTGCCAGCGCGCTGAGTGCCAGGAGCACTGCCGCGGCATTGTTGTTGACCACCAGGGCGCTTTCGCCACCAGTGAGGCGAGTCAGTAAATCGCTGGCATGCACGTCGCGCTTGCCGCGTTTGCCTTTGGCGAGGTCAAATTCGAGCGTTGAGTAGCCACTGGCAGTACTTTCGACGGCTTCTAAGGCAGCGTTTGACAGTGGCGCGCGACCGAGATTGGTATGCAGAAGCACACCGGTGGCGTTGATGACTGTCCGAAGAGACGGCTGGGATTGCATTTCAAGAATAGATTCAAGTGAGGATATGAGTTCCTCATCGGAGGGAATTTCAGTGAGATTTGGCAAGGTTTGGCGCAGGTTATCCTGCAGTTGGCGGATGGCAGAAACGGTCCAGGCATGCCCAAAAGACCCCAAAAGCTGCTCGGTGCGGGGGTTGTGAAGAATCTGATCTACCGAGGGGATGTCACGCAGGGAGACCATGATTAGTTGCTTTGGGGGTTAGGTTTCCAGCGGCTGCGTTCCCAAAGCCTGATCAGAAACTCCACCAGGGACAATGCCGGATGACGTTGAGTAGAAAACTCAATTGAGAAATCTTTCATAGTAAAAAAATTATACTTGAATAATGGGTGAATATATGCAAGGAGAAATTCCAGTACCGGATAAGTAATACCACTTCTCGTTCAAACACAAATTAAATAATGAAAAGAATATAACTATAAGTTACCGATTGAATGAGCTGCAATAGATTTTCTTTATGTTCTTGTTTTCTGTTCTACTCAGATTATTGATTTGGTATAATTTGGGTATATTTTTTATTAATCAGGTCTCAGCACAATGTAAAATAATTGTGTTAAAGAGGTTTAGATTCAAGATGAGATACTGGCATTCCCCTTTTTTTACTAATCGCTGATGTTTCTGGCCACATTTTGATAGATTTTTGATTATGCTAGGTTAAAGGACATTAATGAGAAATTATTATGAGATCCTTGGTGTTGATAAGAAGGCAACAACTGAAGAAATTAGAAGTCGGTACATTTTTCTAGTCAAAGTCTATCACCCAGATAGGTTCACAGATCCTGATAGTAAAACTCGGGCTGAGAACGACCTGAAAGAGATCAACCTTGCTTATGGAGTTCTTTCAAACCAAAAAAAGCGCCAGGAATACGATAATCAGATAAACAGTGCTGAATACAACGATGTACGAGAAAGTACCGATCAACAAGAGGATGAGTCTGCTCAGGAACAGTTCAGTTTGCTGATTAACTATCTCCAGGAAGTGACTGAACGTTGGAATCATATTATTGATCCGCTACCTGACATTTCATCGACTAAGGTTCCTTTTGATGCATTAGGGCAAATAGTAGTGGGTTTAGTATTCATGCTGTTACCCGACAAAAGTTCTTCACAGAAAGATGGGTTAATCGAGGAAATTGCTCAGGACATAACAAGTGTGATTTCAATAAATATCATGCTTGGTGCAGAATACGAACAAAATGGATACCGACCTAATATTGATCCAGTTTTGTTACAATACTTTACTTTTTATCATGTTAATCAACACTTGCAAGACCTGCTTACAAAAGGTCTGCTAGAACATCGGATTACTGAAAGTTTTTCCACGCAATTTATTAAGGATGTCACTAACAATATTTCTCTTATTTGCCGATTGAGCGAAGGTATTGGACGCAGGATTGTCAAAAAGCAAGAACAGTCGAATTCGACTGACAAGAAGGCTGGCTTTAGCGAAAAGTCAGAGCAACAGGAAAAGCAATCAACCTATGAAGCAGAAGAAAAAATAGATGCAACAGGTTACTGCCAATCTTGTTTTGCAAATGCCCCTACAGAAAAGGTGTCTTTTAGTCAAAATATTGGAGCAATAGTTGTTCGTTTCACTAAAAAGGTTGAAGGGGAACTTTGTGCGGATTGTATTGAAAAAAACTTTTGGGAGATGACAGGGATAACATTGCTATTTGGGTGGTTCGGCATAATTTCTTTCATAACCACGCCATTCATTCTGATCGAAAACCTCGCGAATTATTTATCTGCGAACCGAGTTCGAAAATATTCAAGCAATCTTTCCTCGATTGCAATTGGTTGGAAGTTTATAATAGCTCTTACATTAATTGTTATAACTTATGTAGGTTTTTCGTTAGGTTCAAGTAGTACAACCAAGGCAAGAACTCAACAATTACCAACGCAGACACAAGTTAGAAATATTACTGCGCCGACAAGAACACCTTCACCTACTAAACGACCTACACAGGTAAGTGTCGTTTATAAGTCTCCTACACCTGAAAACAAATGTATTTTGTGGAGTAAAGTCACATCAAGCGATAAAGGCAAAAAATTGTGCGTATATGGAACTGTTAGGAAGGCTTATTGGGGCGAGGATATATTTTTCATGACATTTGGCGATGGGATAAACGATTTCCGAATGCTAGTTCTTAACGGTTATTACTACGAGGATATACAAGGAAAATGTGTAAAGGTGGAAGGGGAAGTAAAAACTTACCAAAATTTACCTTACATCGAAGTTAACGACAATTTGCTCAAATGTCCATAAATTGAGTCATATGTTTCTTCGAATGTTAGTGATCTGTTGGGCAATTATCAGTTGCTTTGAGGGTTAGGTTTCCAGCGGCTGCGTTCCCAAAGCCTGATCAGAAACTCCACCAGGAAGAGTGCTGCAGCCAAAATGACTCCCAAGGGTACCGTCAGCACCCGTCCCATCTGCAGCCAGAGGATCAGCGCGGCAAAGATACCAAACCAGGCTGCCTGGCGGATGATCACCTGGGGTGCGGCAGGGGGATTGGAGGGGAATCGCAGGTTCAGAAACCAGGTGAAGGGCAGGAAAAGACCTGTCACGAAAATGACAACGAAGAAGTAAAACAACCAGCGCGGACCGATGGTGGGCAAAGTCAGCGTAAGGATCGCACCGACCCCGATCACTCCAAGAATGATGAGTACTAACATGCCGGGTAAATAAAACTTAAAGGGGATGGGCTGGTCTTGGTTATCTTCCATGCTGAGATTATACATTATTTCCCGCTTTGTTAAGGGAGTATGATTGAGTAACGAGATTGTTTAGTCGGAGGAATATGCCCGAAGAATACCAAGTAAAAGTGATTGGACGGATCGAAACTGACCTGTCCCAGGTGGAGAAAGCACCTGCCCAGGGTGTAGGTTCCGGGTTGGACGCATGGTTGGTTTTAAATCCAGAGTACGTGGATGGACTGGAGGGGGTCCAGGTTGGCGGCCAACTGTTGGTTTTCACCTGGCTGCATCTGGCTGAACGTTGGCCGTTGAAGCTGCCGCCCCACGGCAACCACCAGCTGCCGCCCAGGGGCGTTTTTGGCACCCGTTCGCCCCACCGCCCGAATCCGATCGGCGTTCACCTGGTGGAAGTGTTGGAGGTGGACGGGAATCGTCTCCGCCTGCGGGACATGGAGGCGGTTGATGGCACCCCGGTGGTGGATATTAAATGCGTGCTCGATTGACCCCAATTTTCTGACGTAGGTCGGCTTGCGCTCCTGCCCTGGAAGCCCAGCGGAGAGGGTTCAAGCCGACAATCCCGTTCTCGCCGGTGTCCTCACCGTGCGAGACTTTGTGTGGTCTCCAACTATGTTTATCCGAAAGGAGTGATTGGAATTTCAGGGATATCGCCATTAATCCAATAACCAGCCGATGAGTGCCTCCAATGTTCTAGCAATTTGACAAATCCCTTCCTTACCGGGTTTTCGTGTATGTAATTCACTTTTTGTATTAAAAACTTCTCCGTTGACAACGCTTCAGCATGACAACCGGGTTTCCAAATTTGATGGATTCGATCGGTTCGCTTATGTTCTGAAATTGAGTGGGCAAGCGATTCTGACACCTTTGCATCAATGTAATCCGCAAGCTTGTGTCCAGTAAACTTACGGAAATCTACCAAAGTTTTACCTAACCGTTCGTTATCGTAATTTTCGTCGGAGATGATGAGATGAATGTGGTTTGGCATGATTACATAAGCATGGATGCGTAATTGTCTGTTGGCAAAACAAAAATGCAGGCTATTGTTTATGATCTCTATTGGCTCGGGATTGATAAAAATTGGCAACCAATCGACGACTGTGAAGGTGACAAAATAGGTATAGGTACCGTCGATGAATTTATAGCTATCCATGACACGATTATATTAGATAGATCATGAGCTGGATTCTTTTGGATGAGGATTTCTGGAGACCTGGTGGTGGTCAAGAACCTCGCACGGTCAGGAGACCGGCGAGAACGAGTACAACCTACTACAATTTGAAGGTCATTCCTTAATATGATAAACTCGCTTTACTCGATATTCTCTCTTTGGGATGCTTCAGTTGTCGGGCAAAAAGACTGCGAAGGAATACCTCCAGGGGAGGTATTTTTAAAAGGTGAAAATGATGACGGATAAAAAACTGACCAGAAAAGACGCGTATCTCAGAGAACTAGACAAGCGTGTTTTGATCTTCGACGGCGCTATGGGCACCATGCTGCAACTGCAGAAACTAACTGCCGCGGATTTTGGCGGTGAACGATACCTGGGATGTAACGACTATCTTGCACTTTCCTCCCCTCAGACTGTTTCAAGGATTCACAAGGCTTACCTGGAAGCCGGCGCTGATGTGGTCGAAACCGACAGCTTCCGGGCTAACCGCCTGACCCTGGGGGACTATGCCCTGGCTGACAAAACCCACGAGATCAACTTCGCCGCGGCACAGCTGGCTCGCAAAGCCGCGGATGAATACAGCACCCCCGAGAAACCACGCTTTGTTGCCGGCTCCATCGGTCCTTCAGGGAAACTCATCTCCACCAACGATCCCGAAATGTCCAACATCACTTACGACGAGCTTGTGGAACTTTTCCGCGAGCAAGCGCGTGGGCTGATCGAAGGCGGTGCGGATCTGCTGCTGATCGAAACCTCCAACGATATCCTGGAAGTCAAAGCCGCCATCCATGGCATCCAACTGGCTTTTGAGGACGAAGGCAACTGGCTGCCGATCCAGGCTCAGGTTACCCTCGACATCAACGGAAAGATGTTGCTTGGCACAGATATCACCGCAGTGCTCTCAATCCTGGAAGGGATGGGCGTGAATGTGGTCGGCCTGAACTGTTCCACCGGTCCGGAGCACATGCGCGGAGCGATCTCCTACTTGAGCGAACACTCGCAATTACCCATTTCCTGCATTCCCAATGCTGGTTTACCGATGAATGTCGATGGCGAAGCAGTCTACCCCATGCAGGCGGAGGAATTTTCAACCGCTCTATCCGATTATGTGAGCCGTTATGGCATCCGCGTCGTTGGCGGATGCTGCGGGACCACGCCCGCGCATATTTCGGCTTTGAGCCAGAAAATTGCGGATATAACCCCACCAAAGAACGAGCCAGGGGCTTTTGCCTCGTTGGCTTCTTCCGTCCAGGCGGTTGCTCTCGAGCAGCAGCCAGCGCCTTTCATGATCGGCGAGCGGCTCAACGCACAGGGTTCCCGTGCCTTTAAGCGCTTGCTGCTGGCTGAGGACCACGACGGCATGCTCCAGATCGCGCGCGATCAGGTGGACTTTGGCGCGCACGCCCTGGATGTGAGCGTGGCGGTCACCGAACGCAGCGATGAAGCGGAGATGATGCGCCGATTGGTCAAGCGCCTCACGCTCGAAGTGCCAGTGCCGTTGGTGATCGATACCACCGAACCCGATGTGGTTGAAGTAGCCCTTGAGACCGCGCCTGGGCGCTGCCTGATCAACTCTACCAACTTTGAGGCTGGCGATGCCAAACCGCGCCGCATTTTCGCCCTGGCACGTCAGCACAGTGCGGCTGTAATGGCACTGACGATCGATGAAGAGGGCATGGCTAAGACTGCTGAACGCAAGCTGCAGATCGCTCGCCGCTTGGTGGAGCTGGCTGCAGAGTACGATCTGCGCCCTGAAGATATCGTCATTGATGACCTGACCTTTACCCTCGCAACCGGAGAGGAAATCTACCGCGATTCTGCCATCCAGACTCTGGAAGGTATTCGCCTGATCAAACAACAACTGCCGGGTGTGCATACCTCCCTGGGCGTCAGCAACGTCTCGTTTGGTCTCTCTCCTGCCTCGCGCAAGGTGCTCAACAGCGTCTTTCTTTATCATGCCGTTCAAGCCGGGCTCGACATGGCGATCGTAAATCCCGCACAGGTCAAACCTTACGCGGAAATTCCCGCCAACGAACGCGAACTGGCTGAAAACCTGATCTTCAACCGTTCAGAGGCAGCCCTTGCAGATTTTATCGCTTACTTTGACTCAGTTGTTACCAGCGAGGATGACCAGTCTGGCAAAGTTGATCCTTTCGAGGGGCTGACGAACAACGAGCGATTGTTCCAGAAGGTTCTGCGCCGGCACAAAGCTGGCATCGAAGAAGACATCGATGCCATTCTCGCCGAGCACGTTGACCAGCCGAAGGGTGTGGTCGCGGTGATGATCCTAAACGAGGTTTTGCTTCCGGCGATGAAAGAAGTCGGCGACCGCTTCGGCGCAGGTGATCTCATTCTGCCCTTCGTGCTGCAATCCGCTGAGGTCATGAAAAAAGCGGTAAATCACCTCGAGAATTACCTGGATAAGCAAGAGGGTCTCTCCAAGGGCAAACTTGTGATAGCAACGGTTTTTGGCGACGTGCACGATATTGGCAAGAACCTGTTGCGCACAATTCTCTCGAATAACGGCTACGAAGTGGTCGACCTGGGCAAGCAAGTGCCGATGGAGACTATCCTTACCGCCGCAATCGAGCAGAAAGCCAGCGCGATCGGTCTGAGCGCGCTGCTGGTCTCCACCAGCAAGCAGATGGCGCTAATCATCAATGAATTGCAGCGCCGTGGGCTGGACATCCCGGTGCTGATTGGCGGTGCGGCGATCAACCCGGCGTTTGGCCGGCGTATTCTGAAGACGGAAAGCGGTGAGTACTATCGGGGCGGCGTTTTCTACTGCAAGGATGCCTTCGAGGGCTTGAACGTGATGGATCAGCTCTCCGACCCTGTCCGCAAGGAAGCTTTGCTGGCGATGGTTAAGGAAAAAGCCGATCAGGAATTTGGCAAGAAGAAAGTGGAACGCGCAGCGTCAGCCACAGAAAAGCCTTCGACTGTCAAGCCGGCTGCTTTTATCCCCGAGGTTGCCAAATGGGGACCCAGGGTGGTGCGCAATCTGCCTTTACAGACCGTGGCAACCCATATGGACCTCAAATTCCTCTACCGCATGAACTGGGGCGGTGTGGGTTTGAAAGGCGAAGAATGGGAGAAAATGCAGGCAGAATTTGACGCCCGCAGGTTCCGTATGCTCGCGCAAGCCGAGAAAGAAGGCTGGTACAAGCCCCAGGCAGTCTATGGTTATTGGCCAGCGGCTTCCGAGGGCAATGACCTGATCGTCTTTGACCCAGCCTCGCTCGGCAAAGACCTGCGTGAACTGACTCGCTTCACCTTCCCTCGCCAGCCAGCAGGCGAACAACTCTGCCTGGCGGATTACTTCATGCCACTCGATTCGGGTGTGATGGATTTGGTTGCTTTGCAGGTGGTGACCGTAGGAAAGCAGGCGACGGAGCGCTTTGAGGCGTTGGACGCGGCGGGAGAATATTCGGAAGGGTTTTTCTTCCATGGGCTGGCAGTGCAGCTGGCGGAAGCAACCGCCGATTACCTGCATAAGCAGATCCGCAGGGAGCTCAAAATGAGCCCGGAGCAGGGTTTGCGCTATTCGTGGGGGTATCCCTCCATTCCGGAGCTGCAGGATCATGACAAGGTCTTTGAACTGCTGCCTGCTGAACAGGAACTTGGCATGAGCCTGACCTCGGCTTATCAGTTGGTTCCGGAGCAGTCCACTGCCGCGATCATCCTGCATCACCCCGATGCGCAGTATTTTAACGTCGGCACCAGCCTGACCGATCGCGCCTTCGGCGGGTAGTTGCAGTATCGTTATTGCGAGTTATCCTTGGTCGCAATAATCGTAAAAGTTTCAATACGATATTCCGAAGAACGCTGGAAATCTTTTGAGGTTTCCAGCGTTTTTTCAGACAATCAGCAAATATCAATTATTCTACGCACGTCATTGGCAGGCTCAATAATGGGGTACAATTTCACTGTTCAAGGATGGATGCTATGAAGAAAATTCCAGGAATCATACTTGTTTTGCTCAGTGTAGCCCTGATGATGAGCGCTTGTGCTGCACCAGTTGAGCGGACGTTGACCGCTGCAGAAAGAACCGCAATTGCAGGTACTGTCACTGCTGTTTTCTCGAACAATGCAACTGAAGAAGTTCAGCCAGGCGACACGCCTACTCCTGAGCCCACGCAGACCCCTGTACCCATCATTACTACAACTGCAGCAGCGCCTGTGGGTCCCGACTCTTATCCTGAAGGTGTCAACCCGCTGACGGGTTTGAAGGTCCAGGATCCTGAGCTGCTCAATCGCCGCCCGGTTATCATGAAGATTTCCAATCATCAGATTGATTATCAACCGCAATCTGGTCTTTCAAAGGCTGATATTATCTTTGAGTACTTCATTGGTTGGGGAGCCAATCGTTTTGCCGCCCTCTATTACGGGCAGGACAGCGACCGAATTGGTCCGGTGCGTTCCATTCGCCGCGTTGATGGTCACCTTGGCAGTCTCTACCAGGCTGTGGTAGGCTCCACTGGCGGTGATATGAATGATGTATTACCCTATCTCAACAATTACATTCCAGGTCGCTACTTTACGGATAAATACCTCTGCCCTGGAGTTTGCGACGATGGTCGTAATGTGGTTTATAGCGTTTTTGGCAACTCCGCTTCGCTCTCACAATATTTCAACAATCAGGGCTATGCCCTTGACGACCCGGATTTGAGCGGTATGGCATTTCATGGCATTGCGCCGGAAGGCGGGGAGGCAGGTGCGAGTGCCTGGATCAGTTTCTCGTCGGCTGAAGGAACAGAGTTTGTCTATGATAAAGCCAGCGGGAAATACCTGCGTTTTGCTATGGACGAAACCACCAGCAATGTGTACGGTCCTTCGATTGATCAGAACACGGGTGACCAGCTTGCGTTCGCGAACCTGATAGTTGTTAATGTGCCCTACACCGAATACAAGACCACGCTGCACAGTATTGACCTGATCGGCAACGGCGACGGTCTGCCAGCCACTGTTTTTCGCGATGGGAAAGCCTACGAGATTACCTGGAAAACCCCGGATGCTGAAAAACCGATCCAGTTTTTTGACGAGAACGGGGAACCGTTTATGCTCAAACCCGGCAATTCCTGGATCGTCCTGCTTGGCACGAGCTCCTTGGTAAACATCGAAGGGGGGGAGTGGAGCTTCACGTTTAGCATCCCATAAACCAGTGCGTACACTGATTGTTTCGGACATTCATGCCAACTTGACGGCGTTTGAAGCTGTGCTAGCGGACGCTGGTAGCTTTGACCAAGTTTGGTGCCTGGGCGATGTGGTTGGGTATGGACCTGACCCCAACGAATGCATTTCCCTCCTGCGCCAGCAGCCTGGCGTGCGCTGCATCATGGGCAATCACGATGCAGCCCTGATGGGTTACATTGACCTGCGAACTTTTAACGATCAGGCTGCCCGGGCAGTCACCATCCAATCCGAGCTGTTGACCCAGGAATCACGCGATTTTTTGGAACTGCTGGATATCGTGATTGAAAAAGGTCAGATCACCTTGGCGCATGGAAGTCCGCGCGACCCCATTTGGGAATACGTTGTCAGTTCGCGCATTGCAAACGAAAATTTTTCTGAATACCAAACGCAAATTTGCCTGGTGGGTCACTCTCATATCCCGTCCATATTTGTTGAGAATCCTCACGGTCGTCCCACGATTCTGATACCCCAAAACGCCGATCGCTGGCGCTCTGACAAGCGTTTTATCCTCAATCCTGGTTCGGTCGGCCAGCCGCGCGACCGAAATCCCAAGGCGGCATATGTCATTTGGGATGACCAGGAAGATACCTGGCTCTTTAGGCGCGTGGCATATGATGTGGAATCCGTTCAGAAACGCATTCTTGCCCTTGGCATTCCTTCCAGGCACGCCTCAAGGCTGAGCCAGGGGATTTAATTTCTCACAGGAACAATTACCGATTTTTTTCGTCTTTAGGGTGGAAGACAAAATAAAAGGAGTCAAAATGAAGAAGAAAATTTTGTTGATAGCCCTGATTTCAATGTTAATGTTATCCGCATGTAGTTCTGCCTCAAGAAATTCGCTCGAAACGCCAGCAGAAGCGCCTGCTGTTATGCCAGAATATGGGGCACCCCCTATGACGGAGGAAGGCTGGAGCAAAGATGAAAGCGGAGCCGTTTATGATGCCACTGGGCAGCAAGCCCAGGTGGAACGAGTGGTGCTGAAGTCCGCCGAGATCACCATTTCTGTAGCCAAGCCCAATGATTCCATGAAGCAGATTTCTGACATGGCAAGTCGCCTGGGAGGATTTGTGGTCAATTCTTACACGTGGAAAGAGGAGGATTACTCCAGCGGTCGCTCGTACGATCGAGCCACGATTACCATTCGGGTACCGGCTGAAAAGTTGGATTCCACACTGGCTGAAATTCGTGCCATGAGCGCGAATGGAACAGAGGGAGTGATCTCCGAGAGCCAGTCCGGGCAGGATGTAACTTCAGATTTCGTTGATTCGGAATCACGGCTGCGCAACCTCAAAGTTGCTGAAGAGCAACTGATGGTACTAATGGAGAACACCACGGACCTTTCGAGCACCATGGAGGTTTTTCGCGAGCTCACCAACATCCGTAGCCAAATTGAGGTACTACAGGGTCACATCAATTACCTGAAGGAATCGGCTGACCTTTCCTCGATTGCGGTCACGCTGGTTGCTGAGGCATCCCTGCAGCCCATCGAAATTGGTGGATGGAAACCCGAAGGCGTGGTGCGCGAGTCGCTGGAAAAGTTGGTGCGCAGCTTCCAGGGTCTGGTGGATTTCCTGATCCGCTTTGGAATTAGTTGCCTGCCCTTCCTGATCCCGCTGGGTATTGGTATCTTCTTCCTGGTGAAGGCGCTGCGCAAGCGTTCTGCCAACCGCCCCAACAGGCGTAAAAATCGTGAGATGGCCTCTCCAACTGCTGTCGTTGAGCCCACTCCCGTCGAACCCGAAGAAAATAAGTAATTGCTAAAGTTACTACGAACAACCGCCCTGCAAGAGGACGGTTGTTTGTTTAAAATCTGTCATTCTGAGCTGCTTTTGCGAAGAATCTTACCCCAAGGTTCAAAAGGCAAGATCCTTCGTTCCTCAGGATGACAATGATACGCTGTCATTCTGAGCTGCTTTTGCGAAGAATCTTACCCCAAGGTTCAAAAGGCAAGATCCTTCGTTCCTCAGGATGACAATGATACGCTGTCATTCTGAGCCTCTTTTGCGAAGAATCTTACCCCAAGGTTCAAAAGGCAAAGACAATTGTTCTTCGGTAGGGTCAACCCCCTGTGGTTGACCGCTTCTCATTTGATCCACATGGCAGGCACGGGGGTGGGTTACTTCTGATAGGACACTGAAATCTGTAAATATTAGAAGCTGACCTTTACAGTCACAGGATTGGCCAGCTTAACTGCAATGCTGATCACTTTTTCAGTCTCCTGGATCCAGTAAACTTCTTGCTTATTCACTGAGATCCCTGAGGGGACGGATTGGCAGTAAAGGTAGATCCTGCCTTCGGCTTCACGCCCAAGGTCCAGATCGAAGGTAAGTTTGGACCGTGTGACCTTCCACGAGCGCAGCTCTATCCCTTGCGAAGCATGCAAATCGCTGCCAAGGTAGGCAATATCCTGAAGAGGACTGAGGGTCATTAAGCGCACGCCATGCGCCGGAACTGCATGGAAAACGTGATCCGATTCAACTTCTGCCCATTCGCCTGTCCAAAACTCACGCATCAGCCAGGGCTTGCCTTCCAGCCCGAAAGCTTTCAAATTGAGCTCAAGGTCTTGCGGCTCGTCCGACCAGTTGAAAAGGGNNAAAAGTGCAATAACGTGCCGTTCGCCAGCTGGCGTTGGCATTACCTGGCGTAGCTTGGTGGGCATGGATGTCTCGAACAGGTCAGGAACCTGGGGATTTGGCGGCAGTACCGGCAGCAAGCTCTGGGCGATCCTCAGCCGATCTTCGCTGAGTTTACTCAAGTCGTCCGAGAGCAAGAGTGCTCCGCCAGTCAGGCTGATAACGCTCGCCAGGGACTGCACCTCGGGCAGAGTCAGCTTCGAATCAGCGCGCACCAGCAGGCAATCTGGATCGTTTACCCACCAGTGGGGATCCATGGGCGCACGCGTGACGATGTTTTGGATGGCGTTGCGGGCGCAGGGCATGTTCGGTTCATCGTGGAATGGTTTTTTAACGGTAAATATGCTCGGCTCCCATTCCGGGCTGACATCGGCGCTGATGCGCATCATGTCGAAAATTCCGATAACCGAGCCAACTGGGCAGCCACAGCCAAGCAGGATAGCATTGCTGCCGGCTTCTTCACGGATAAGCTCCAGCGCCAGGCGCAGGATTTGGGCACGGGTTTTGGTGGGGTCGTGATGTGTGCCCGGCAAGGCGGCAGCGTAGAGGAAGTCCAACTTGAGGTAGGGAAAACCCCATTCCTGTACGGAAGTTTTGATCACATCGCGCACGTAGCCAAGCGCGCCTGGATGGGTGAGGTCGAGCGCGCGTCCCAGCCCGCCCCAGGCAAAACCGCTGTTGACCAGACGATGGTTGGGTTTGCGTAAAAGCCAATTGGGATGCCTGCGGATCAGCTTGGAACGCGGCTCCAGGATGAAAGGTGCCAGCCAGATCCCGGGAGTCAGACCTTCGCTGCGAATATCCTCAGAAAGACCAGATACTCCATCTGGAAACTCAGGATCAAACTCGAACCAACTGCCCACGTCCTGCTCAAAGCCATCGTCAATTTGGAAAAACTTGAGAGGCAGGCGAGATTTCAATTGGCTTACTTCCTGGAGATTCGTACGGATCTTAGCCGGAGTGATGTTTTGGAAATAGTAGTACCAACTGCACCAGCCAAGCGGTGTCTCAATGCGCTGTCCAACTTCATTTTCCCGCGCTACCGCTTCGAAATAGACCTTGAAGGGCTCCGGATCGGAGATGTCAAAGAATTGCCAGGCCAGCCAATCACTGGCAAGAGTCACTCCAGGGCGAAGTTCGATCTTATCCGCGTTTGCCCAAACCTTCAGGTCTGGCTCGGGATGCAGGATGGAATGAAGCGATCCGAATTGTTCTTTTTGGGAAAGAAATCCGCAAATCAGTCCGGCTTGAGCCTTGTGGTCGATGATCGCAGCAAACATATCGGAAGAAAACTGCGAGTGTTTCTGCGTGATAGGCGTGCCGGTGTTGTAGAGCATTGGGTGCGCCAGATGCTTCAGCCAGCTGTGAGTCTGCTTTTCACCGTATTGCCAGGTTCCGCTGGGAGACCAGCTTTGCCAGCCGTTGCTATAAAAAGCCGTCTTTTCGGGGCGGTTTTCAGAAAAGTGCAATTCGCCTGCGCGTAATACGCCAAAGGTTAGTCTGTCGGGGTGGAATACCTGCTCCGAGTGATTGCGAATTTCCATGCGCTGCAGGAGCAGAGGTTGATCGGCTGGCAAAGCAAATTCCACCAACCACTCCAAATTGACCTTATCAGCACGATAAACAGCTGAAACAACCTCCACAGATCCATGTTTGGGGTCGTCGCGTTTTTCATGGTTAATCGATTCAAGCTTGACGGTTGGATGGGCTACGCTGCCGCTAAAACTCAGGTTGTAGCGGGCACTTTTCAGATTTGCCCCTGGGAAGCATTGACTCTCGAGATAGAAAGTTCCTTCTTCAGGGTCAAGCACAAAATCCAGCCAGGCATTGGTGAGTCGGGTCACTTGGCGTTCCACCTTTCAAGGATAGCGGGGAATGGAATGGGACCTTCGCGGAGAAGTTTGGGTTCACTGCCCAGGCAGTCTATGATCGTTGAGGCCTGTCCGCCTGTGAGTTTTCCTCCATCCAGAATGAGATCAACCAGACCATCCATCTGTTGCAGAACTCCNNTGTTGCAGAACTCCCTGGGCATCCCGCGGGTTGTCGTGATCGGAGAGATTGGCGCTGGTGACTGCCAGCGGTCCGCTTTGGTCTAGCAAGGCTAAGGCAAGCGGATGGTCCGGCATGCGCACAGCCAGCCCGGGGTAGGGCGTCAGATCGGGAGGCAATTGCGAGTTTTTGGGCAACACCAGGGTGAGCGCACCAGGCCACCAGCGTTCCATCAGCCTGGCAGCTTGTTTAGGCAATTCTGAAACCAGACCATCCAGTTGGTCAAGGTTGCTGATTAGTACTGGGATTGCCTTCGAAGCGGAACGTCCCTTGGCGGCATAGATTTTCTGCAGAGCGGCAGGCAGATGCGGGTCACAGCCCAAGCCGTAGAGCGTGTCGGTGGGGAAGGCGATCAGTCCGCCAGTGCGAATGACTTCGCAGGCCAGCTGAATTGCATCGGGATGAGTGGCTGCTANNTCGATCCTCACCAGTCGGTCCAGCCCGGCAAGGTCCTGCAGCAGGTGGACGTTCGCTTTCGGAAAAACTGTTTTCGCCAGGGCGAGCGTATCCGCGCCGAGGGTGGCTTCTGTTTCGAGCAAGACCAAAGCAGGGGAGTTTAGTTTTGGAGGCAGTTGGTCAAGCAGCCGGCGAATCAGGGTTAAGCCATCCGTGCCGCCGTCAAGTGCAAGGGTTGGTTCGAAACCGAGCGTGTTGACCTGCTCAAGTTTGGCGCTTGGGATGTAGGGCAGGTTGGCACAGATGAGGTCGAAGTTGTTATCTCCGGAGGGCACTAAATCCGCTTGCTCAAACGCGATCTGAGCAGACACCTGATGGGTTTCCGCGTTTTGTTTGGCAATGTTAAGAGCTTCTGGGGAGAGGTCGGTGGCGGTGATGGCGAGCCAAGGTTTGCGCGTAGCCAGTGTTACGGCAATACAACCGGAGCCAGTGCCCACGTCCAGCGCGTGTGTAGCATCCGGGTGTGCCTCCAGCCAACCCAGAGCTTCCTCCACCAGCAGTTCTGTCTCCGGGCGGGGGATGAGCACTGCCGGGCTGACGGCAAAATCCAGCCCATAAAACGCTTGCTGACCGGTGAGGTAGGGCAGGGGTTCGCCTTGCTGCAGACGGCTGATTAATTGCTCCAGGTGGGCTTTTTGGTCAGGATTGAGGTGGGTGTCGGGGTGAGCCAGCACCCAGGTCTTTGGTTTCTGAAGGACATGCGCCAGCAAGATTAGCGCCACCTGGTGTGGCTGCTCAAGGCTGTTGATCGCGGAAGCTTGGCAATCCTCAGTCATTTGTTTCGAAATTTGCCAGGCGTTCGGCTTCTTCGGCGTGCTGCAGCTCCTCGATGAAAGTGTCCAGTTCGTAGCCATCCATCACGCCAGCCATGTTGTAGGAAGAAACATTGATGCGGTGATCGGTCACACGCGACTGGGGGTAGTTATAAGTACGGATCTTCTCGGAGCGTTCGCCGGTGCCGATCTGCGAACGGCGGGAGGCGTCGAGTTCGCTATGTCGCTTTTCATACTCCTTCTCGTAGAGCCGCGCTTTGAGGACGCTCATTGCTCGCAGACGGTTTTGCAGTTGAGAGCGTTCGTCCTGGCAAGCCACAATCAAGCCAGTCGGTTTATGGTGGATGCGCACGGCTGTCATGTTCTTCTGTACGTTCTGCCCGCCTGCGCCGGCCGACTTAAAGACATCAATTTCAATGTCGGAATCAGGAATCTCGATCTCAAAGTCTTCGACTTCTGCCAAGACCGCCACTGTGACAGTGGAGGTGTGAATGCGCCCTTGTGATTCCGTTTCAGGTACGCGCTGCACGCGGTGTACACCGGATTCGAACTTGAAGCGCGAGTAGGCTCCACGACCTTTAACAGAAAAGGTGACGTCTTTGTATCCGCCAATACCTGTCTCACTCGCGGAGATGATCTCGGTCTTGTAGCGGTGGATGTCGGCATACTTCAGGTACATCCGCAGCAGATCCGATACGAACAGACCAGCTTCATCACCACCGGTGCCAGCGCGAATTTCAATAATAACGTTGCGATTGTCACGCGGGTCTTTGGGAATGAGCATACTTTTAAGCTCAGCTTCCAACTCTTGCAAGCGGGATTTGAGCTCGTCCAACTCCAAGTGTGCCATTTCAAGCAATTCACCATCAGCGACGCTGATCAGTTCTTCGGTTTCCTCGGTCTTTGCCAGGTTGTCTTTGTACTCCCGGGCAAGGTTGACGATCGGCTCCAAGTCGGAGCGTTCTTTGGAAAGCTCCGCCACAAGCTGAAAGTCCGTGCCGGCTTCAGCCAGGCGGCGGTCAAGTTCTGCAAAACGGTCGAGGATTGCTTCAAGTTTATCTAGCATAGTGTTCTCAATTATCCAATTAAATTCGGTATGAGATTATATCATCCTGCAGAGGGTCTGTCATTCAATGCACGCAATTGTCATTCTGAGCCTCTTTTGCGAAGAATCTAAAGATTCAAAATTAAAAGCAAGATCCTTCGTTCCTCAGGATGACAA
>MTKX01000780.1_pt4 | contig 24469 bp, 22 predicted proteins | sample 1042771 | NCBI WGS metagenome assembly MTKX01 (sample SAMN06212183, study PRJNA360534) | anaerobic digester metagenome | biome: Wastewater treatment plant; material: sludge; isolation source: anaerobic digester fed with sludge from wastewater treatment plant | place: Denmark: WWTP Randers ...
GTTGTGCAGGTGGTCGTGGAGATGGGGGTGGGTGTGGGGCTTGGCCCGCCAGGCCCGGCGCATGCCCCAGACGAAGTAGGCGAAGCCGAAGCCGATGAGCAGCCAGGCCGCGACCGTGCCGCGGGTCGACTCGACGCCCTCGAGCTTGGACACGGCGATGCCCAGGGCGATGCCGGCGAAGCCGAGGACGATCGAGCTCAGGATGTGGCCCAGGCCGGCCAGGAAGGCGACGCCGAGCGTCTTGCGCAGGGACCACTCGCGGGCCCGGCCGATGACGATGAAGGGCAGGTAGTGGTCGGGGCCGATGACCGTGTGGACGAGGCCGAGCGTCGCGGCCGTGCCGGCCAGCATCCAGATCTCGTTACCGATCATCGCCCCTCCGTCCTTGGGGACATGTCCCTGGGTACATATCCCCGGATGCCGGATAAAAAAATGGTGGACGGTAGGAGATTCGAACTCCCGACCTCAGCGTTGCGAACGCCGCGCTCTCCCAGCTGAGCTAACCGCCCACAGCCTGCGCTTGTAAGCTATTTATTATCTAATCTTTCCAGATGGCCTAGCCAAGACCTTGACCATTTCAGGCCATTGGAAAGCCCCCTCATGATAGCAGAACCGACTTCCGCCTTCAACCGCCGATTGACGGCTATCAAGGCATGTGCGAACATAAGCTCAGTTCCCATGCGGCCTGATCAAAGTGACCCCGACATCGTCGACGACGACATGGCCGCCGTGTTCAGGGGCAAGACGCCTGTCGAGCGACTTCGGGTCGCGTTCGGACTGTGGACCTCCACCAGGAACATGCTCGAGAGGCTCCTTCGGTCCCAGCACCCCGACTGGGACGACCGCACCATCAAGGCGGAAGTTGCGAAAAGGATGTCTCATGGAACAGGATGAACTCCTGAGACACGCCGCCCGCTGTTTTGACGAGCACGGCATACGTTATTTCGTGACGGGCGCCGTCGCCGCCATCGCTTACGGCGAGCCGAGGCTGACGAACGATATCGATATCGTGGCCGATCTCAACGAAGACAAGATCGCTCAACTCAAGGGTTGTTATCCGGCTGACGAATTCTATTTCGACGAGGAATCCGCCAGACGGGCCGTCCGAACCAGGTCTCAATTCAATATCATCCATCCCGCTTCGGGCCTGAAGCTCGATATCATGATCACCCAAGGCGACGAGTTCGACCAGAGCCGCTTTCGGCGGGCCCGGCGGCTCAAGCCCATTGAAGACACCGAGGTCGATTTTGCTTCGCCTGAGGACGTCATCCTGAAGAAGCTTGATTTTTATCAGACGGGGCGTTCCGATAAGCACCTCCGCGATATCGCGGGCATCCTCAAGATCTCGGCGGACATCATCGATCTCATGTATATCGAGGCTTGGGTCCGGAAGCTTGGTCTTGAAGAGATATGGGCGGCCGTGGCAAAAAGGGCCCGAGAATCCTGACTTCTTCCCAGCAGTTATGATGCCATTTTAGGAGAAGATCTGAATGGGGAGGTTCGGGATGCGTTTGATCTCGACTGCGCTCCTAATGGTCTTGATGGGAAGCCCTCTCGGTATTTGCTCAAGCTCTTCCAAGGACGCCGGGCCGCTCAGCGCACAGATCTTCGCTGACAGAACGGTCCTCATGCCGAACTCCTCATACCCCCTGGTTGCGCTGGCTGCCGATTCCGGAGGCCGGATCTATGCCCTGGCGTGGGACCAAGTTGTCAAGTTAAGCCAAAGGGGGGAGCTCATTAAGCGCGCGGCTCTCAAGAAGGGCCAAGGACCGGGAGAAGTCCAGTATTTTGCCTCTGTTATGACGATGGGAAAGGACGACAACCTATATATCTACGACGGGGCCAAGTTCGTCGCATTCACGGCAGATCTTACCTTCGTCAGGAATATTTCCGTCATGATGGCCGGCAGAGAGTTCTATGTTGACAAGACGGGAGATCTCTTTTGCCGGAAGAACGATTTCGGCGCCTCACAGCCGGAGGAGTTCTTGGCGAAATACAATCCCCAAGGGAAACTGGTCGGGGAATTCTTACGGACGCCGGACTTGGCTATGTCGATGGCCGCGGGAATGGCCATCAGGACTCCTCACCCCTATGTCCCGACGAACCTCTTCTGCCTGGATCAGCTAAACGTCATGTATTTCTTGCCCAATACCGGAAGCCAGGTCTCCCGTCTCGACGCTCAGGGCAGGGCCATCCCGGCCTTCAAGGTCGATACCAAGGCCATTCCGATTTCCAAGGACGAAAAGGCGGAGGTGGAGAGAAGATACGTTGGAGGGACGAGCTCGAATGCCCCGATGAATGTCGAGCTGCATTATGCGGAGCATCGCCCCTTCTATCGCAAGATCCTTATCGACGAGAACGGCCGATTCTATTTGGTCCGGACCGAATCCGTGTTGGCCAAAGGAAAAGAGGCGACCATAGACGTTTATCAGGCTGGCCGCGAAAAAATGGAGCTGAGGCTCGGCGGCGATCCTCTCCTTGTTCATCAAGGCTATCTCTATTACGTAGTCAACAAGGACGATGGCGTGGGGGAATTAACCGGCGCGATCATGAGGTCCCGCGTCCCCGACTAGTCTAAGAAGCGTCTCATACGACCGCTTGACGATTACACATATATGTGTATACTGGGTCCATGAAGCGACGGGAGCTCGAGAGCCGCCTGCGGGCCCTCGGCTGGAGCCTCGTCCGCCGCGGCCGGCGTCACGACGTTTGGGCTTGCGGCGAACGCGAGGTCGCCATCCCGAGACATGCCGGGATCAACGACTATACGGCGAGTTCGATCTTGCGAACAGCTAAAGGAAACAAATCATGAGATTCGCAGGCAAGGTCTTCAAAGCCGGCAAATACTGGGCGATCGAAATCCCCATCCTCGACATCGCCTCGCAAGGCAGGACCAAGATGGAGGCGTACGAGATGATCGCCGACGCCGTCGGATCCCTCGTCAACAAGAAGGGCTTCGAGGTCCGTGTGTTCGGGGCGAAAGGGGGAGTATTCGAGATCGGGGCGTCCGACCAAGGCGCCCTGACGGCCTTGCTGCTCCGGCGGATGAGACAAAAGGCCGGCCTGAGCCTGGAAGAGGTCGCGGCGCGCTTGGGCTCGAGGTCGCCGAATAGCTATGCCCGGTATGAGCAGGGCCGGTCCGTGCCGAGCGTCGAGAAGTTCGCCAAGCTCTTCTCGGCGGTGGCGCCCAACAGGGAATTTGTGATCATGGAAAGCCGCGTCCCCTATCGTCGAGGATCCGGGAGGATCAAAGCCCAACAAGACGGCACTTCCTGATCACGATGAGACCGTCGCTCGTTTCCTCTTTGAAATAGGCGCACCCCCCGGCAATGGTCATGCGGATCCGCGCCGGCCGGCCGCCCTCATCCTTGATCATCGACTGGATATAAAAGCAGTCAAGAAACCGGCCTTGGGTGTCGAAGACGTCGAAGAGGATGCCTTTCTCCTCGGTTGCAGTCCACGTTTGGACCCAGAGGCGGCCGTCAACACTGTGAAGGGCGTAGATGTCCGGCCAGAACTCAGGGGCGGCGGGACCGCTCCCCCGCGAGGAGGAGACCCCGCCGCTCGCGGTCCTCTTTTGCCGCGCATAAGGCCGCCTGAAGCGAAGAACGACCGACTTCTTGTCCTTGACGAATTTCTCGATCAGATATTCAGGCGAAGAATTCAGGAAAAGGGAACGGCCGTCGAGAGCGGCAACTTGAAGCCGATTCCAGCTCGTCACGCTGATCGCGCCACCCGCTTCGACTTCCAAGAACGAGGAGATCGAAAAGGATCCGATCCTCTCTTGGGAAGTGCCGGCCGCGGAGATCGCGAAGATATCCCAAGGCGTGTCCCGCAGGCCTACTCCGTCTGCCGGATCAGGCCGGCCAGGCCCATAGAGCAATAGGCCGGCGGGATCAGCCCAGATGAAGCTCCCGGCGGGGGTGCCGCCGCGGAGCGGAAGTTCCTCGATAAGGTTCCCTTCGAAGTCGTAAATGAGGATCTTCGGCGGATTGCCTCTGAGGTATATCCGATCCGGGGACAACCACGTGTCTGACACAGAGGTCAATTCCCCTGGACCTTGTCCTTTTTGAAAGAGATCCCGGACGAAGCGGCCTTGGGGATCGAACAGGAGAGCCTGCTCTTGGCCGTCCCTGAAGAAGATGTCGCCTCGCGGCGAGACGCGAATGGAGCTGGGGTTCTTGAAGAAGTAGCCCTCCCCCGTGTCCTCGATCCGCAATTCTTCTTTCAGAGTGACGATCCGCCCGGCATTCGCCGCCCGCGGCTTGGCGGGATTCTCGACGATCTGCCCGGAGGCTTGAACGCACAGCAGGAACAGGACCGCAGGGACAACCGAGAGGATTCCCGGCCGGATCTTCAGGGCGATCATACGCCCTTCAATTCTTGACGATCTCATAGCGGACAACTCTGGGAAGCCCCCCTTCGGCCTGTTCCGCGAAGTAGATCATACTTTGGGGATCGGCGACGTGCGGCGTCCCCGGGAGCTCGACCGTTCCGATCTGCCGGCCGGCCCGGAATACGTCCGCCGTCTTCCCGCTCTCGGGACCTTGCCCTTGGAGAGCGACGAGGAGCAGATCTCCGCTCGAAATGATCCGGGCCGCCGTCGAAACGAAGCCCCGGCCCATCTTCTTGACCGGAACGAAGGCCTCGTTGTGCCCCTTGATCACGGACTCCGGCCGACGGCCCTTGAAAACCGAGATCGTATATTCGTGGGGATTCATGACGTAGATGCGCCCGTCCTTGGCGCAATCGAAGAGAAAGGGCGCGCCGAACATCGGCATGTCCTTCATTTCCGCGAGCTCTCCCGGAGGCGTGAATGTTTCTCCGAACGACGCGAGGAGCCTGCCCTGGGAGTCGAAGGCGTGGAGGATCCGGCCTTCGTTCGGGCCGATGGCCAGGAGCTCTTCCGTCCCCGCGCAGCCGATTGAAGAGATCATGAAGCCGACGAGAAAGGTTCGGAGATAATCCCCGTCTGGGCCATAAACGATGACCTTGCGCATATCGTTGATGAAGAGCGTGCCGCCGGGCGTGACGGCGATCCCGCTGAGGTTGGTCGCCTCGCGCGGCCCCTGTCCTTCGGGGATGGCGATCGTTCTCAAAGGCCTGCCATCGCGGTCGAAGATACCGACTTTGCGGTACTTGTAGTCGAGGACATAGATGTTCCCCCGGCCATCGACATCGATCCTAACGATCCGTCCGAACATCAAGGCCTCGTCCCCGTCATCGATACCGATGGTCAGGCTGGGCTTCAGCGTGATCCGAGAGTCCCCCGCCAACGGCCGGTCCGGAGGCGCCACTGCCCCAAGGGCTAATCCGGCGACGAGACATCCGAAGCATAAAGCCGTGACCCTTGATACCATGGAAGAGCGCGTGTTCATTTCATCGCCTCCTCATCATCCGACTTCTATCGAGATCGCCCGCGGCCGGGCAGAGTCAGCGATGAACGGGCTTTTTTGCTTTTGCCGACCGTTACCCTGAGGATAAATTAAGCCGACGCGACTCCCCTGTCAACGAGCGGATGAGAGTCCGTCTCAAGCTCGACGGGCCTGGTCAGGACAGTTAAGAAGAGCGGAGGGTCAGTGGGCGTCGATGTAGGCGTCGAGGGCCCGGTGCCAGGCCTCGGGCTCGAACGTCCCGGGCCCGGTCGGCTCCCCGAACAGGAGGTCGACCAGATGGCGGGGCTGGCGGCCGCCGATGTGCATGGCTTTGACGCAGGAGACGCAGTAGACGGCGACGTCCTCGACCGGCATCTCCCGGGCCCGCTTCCTCATCAGGGCCTCGACCTCGGCGTTGGGGAGGACCCCGTAGAAGCCGTCGCCGCAGCAGATGCCGCGCGTTCCCGTGGCCTCCGGCTCGACCGGCTCGATGGCCATCCGGCGGAGGAGGGCCCGGACGGCCTCGTGGACCCGTTCCTGGTCGCGCGTCGGGCAGGCGTCGAGGACGGCCATCTTCGTTCCGCCGTAGTCGGGGAACGGGAATGAGCGATCATCGGCCAGGACCTCCCAGAGCGAGACCGTCGTGATGCCTTCGTAGAGGGTCCGGAAGCGCTTGTCGCAACCCGGGCAGACGTTGACGACCCGGGTGCCGGGGGCCAGGCCGGGCTCGTGGCGGCAGCAGAGGGCGTGCTCGGCGACCGGGCCGAGCCGCTCGGAGAGGACGGCCGTCAGCCTGTGGGCCAGGTCGGGCCGGTGGAGCATCAGGGCGCAGCCGGGGGCGAAGACGGGAGTCATGACCGGGCGATTATACACGAAACGCGGGCCTATTGTTTCGGGGCCGGGGCTGGCTTACAATGCCGGCGGAGGAGGGACCGCCATGGGCAAGACGATCGTCGTGCTCGTCCTCATCGCCGCGGCCGCGTACTTCGTCTACCAGCAGACGAGTAAGCCGGCTTCGGAGGAGGTCCAGCTGGTCAAGCATCTCGAGGAACGCTACGCCGTCGTCGTCAACAAGTTCCTCAGCGCCTCGGGCCGGGCCGGGTCCATCGGCATGGACACGACCTTCGACTCCGAGACGGCCGTGGTCCAGATCAAGCAGGTCCAGTCCGATCTGGCCGAGTTGCAGGCGACCCTGACCGAAGACAAGGCCATCGCCAGGGCCGACGCGCTGGCCGAAAAGATCGCCTATTTCTGCAAGAAGAACGACATCACCCGGCCTTGACCTTCCAGCTCTTCGGCAAACCCGCCCGCGCCGGCCGCCTCGTCCGCCGTTACGGGGAGGCCCTCGTCGAGGCCGAGGTCGAGCGGACCGACGAGGGCTACGTCGTCCGGGGCACGGTCTCGGGACGCCCGGGCCGGATCGAGGCCTTCCGGGCGCCGGCGCCCGCCGTGTTCCTCCTCAACAACTGGCAGTCGTGGGGACCGGCCGAGGCCGTCACGCCGGAGACCCGCTACCCCGAGCTCGGCACCATCGTCCGCGACTACAGCCCCTATCTCTTCTCGCCGCTGCCGGGAGAGCTCTTGAAGGGGCCGGTCAGCGACTATTTCGCGGCCTGGGACGGGGGTCTGGCCGGGTTCGCGGCGGCGCGCGCCGGCCACCCGTTCTTCACGGTCGAGGGCGACGACCTCGTCGGCTGGATCGACTACTTCGACGCCGCGTTCGAGGCGCCCGTGCCGCTCGAGCCGTTGGCCGTGCTGGAGGGCGGGTCCGGGGCGGGCGGCGTCCTCGAGGCCTACGGGCGGCTGGTCAAGCGGGCCAACCGGGTCCGCGTCAATCCCTGGAACCCCGTCGGCTGGTGCAGCTGGTACCACTATTTCGGCAAGCTCGGCTGGGCCGACGTCCTCGAGAACGTCGACGCCGCGGCCGGGGACCGCAGGGGCCTGCCCTTCGACGTCTTCCAGGTCGACGACGGCTACGAGACCGAGATCGGCGACTGGCTGTCGCCCAAGCCCGGCTACCCCGACATCGGCGGGCTGGCCCGGGCCATCACGGAGAAACGCTTCCGGGCCGGCATCTGGACCGCGCCGTTCAGCGCGGCGGAATCGTCGCGGCTGTTCGCCGAGCACCCCGATTGGATGGTCGCGGAGGGCGGGAGGCCGAAGCCGTGCTACAAGGGATGGGGGCGGACGATCTACGCCCTCGACACAACCCACCCCGGGGTCAAGGACTGGCTCGGCGCGACCTTCGGCGCCCTGCGGCGGGCGGGCTTCGACTATCTCAAGATCGATTTCCTGTTCGCGGCGGCCATGCCGGGAGAACGGCGGAAGGCGGTGACGCCCGTCCAGGCCTACCGGGAAGGGATGCGCGCCGTGCGCGAGGCCGCGGGCGACGCCTTCGTGCTGGGGTGCGGCGCTCCCCTGCTGCCATCGGCCGGGCTCGTCGACGGCATGCGCATCGGCGAGGACACGGCGCCGTACTGGAAGACCAAGCCGTCGCCGTTCCAGGGCCCGAACGCCTACTTCGCGCTCAAGAACGCCCTGACGCGGCAATTCATGCACCGGGCCTTCTGGCTCAACGACCCGGACTGCCTGCTCTTGAGAGATTCGGAGATCGAGCTGGCGCCGAACGAACGGGAGCTCTACGCGCTGGCCGCCGGGGCCCTGGACAACATGATCGTCGACAGCGACCGGTTGGCGCTCTTGGGACCGGAGGAGAGGGCCCTCTTCCGGCGGGCGTTGGAGCTGCGCGGGGGGAGGGCCCGGGTCGAGGGACTATTGGGGGAGTTGGGGCCTGACGCCTTTATCGTCGACTCCCAGGGGGCGGCGGGCGGACGGACGCGGCTGGCCGTGAACCTATCCGACCGGGAAACCGTCATCGGGGGGCTGGCCGTCGCCGCCAGGGCGGGGACTTTCCTGGGCTAAAAAAAAGCCCCCTTTTGCCGTAACCTCACCTTTTCGGGGGCCCGAAAACCGCACCTTCCAGTTCCATATGGGAAGATAGCCCAACCCACAGGGGTGTCAATGGGTTTTCGGGACGTGTCCGAATATGTCAGTTATTGTCAGATGGGGAGGGTGTGCCCGGGGCGGAAGGGCCGTCAGACCAGGGTGACTTCGCGGCGGCCGCGGACCACCTCGCCTATGGTCCAGGCCTTGAAGCCCTGCCTGGAAAACAGGGCGATGGTCCGGTCCGCGTCCCCGGCCGGTACGACCAGGGCCATGCCGATGCCCATATTGAGGGTCCGGAACATCTCCCGGTCGTCGACGTTCCCGGCCCGCTGGATCTTGCGGAAGATCGGGGGGATGGGCCAGGAGTCCAGCTCGACGCGGACGCCGAAACCCTCGGGGATGACCCGGGGGATGTTGTCGTAGAAGCCGCCGCCCGTGATGTGGGCCATGGACTTGATGCGGACCTTCTTCAGGACCTCGAGGATGGCCGTGCAGTAGATGCGGGTCGGCCGGAGCAGGTCGCGCCACAGGCCAGCCTTGATCTCCCGCTCCGTGAAGACCTTGCGGGCCAGGGAGTAACCGTTGCTGTGGAGGCCGCTCGAGGCCAGGCCGATGACGGCGTCGCCCTTGCGGCAGGTCCGGCCGTCGATGATGCGGTCCTGGTCGACCAGGCCGACGCAGAAGCCGGCCAGGTCCCACTTGCCGGGGCCGTAGAGGCCGGGGAGCTCGGCCGTCTCGCCGCCGACCAGGGCGCAGCGGGCCTCGCGGCAGCCGCGGACGACGCCCTTGACGATGTCGACGAGCATGGACGGCACGACCTTGCCGACGGCGATGTAGTCGAGGAAGAAGAGGGGCTCGGCGCCGAGGACGACGACATCGTCGACGGACATGGCCACCAGGTCGACGCCGACCGTGTCGTACTTCTTGACCATGTCGGCGATGAGGAGCTTGGTCCCGACGCCGTCGGTCGAGGAGACCAGGACGGGCTTTTTCATGCCGGCCAGGCGGGGCCGGAAGAGGCCGGAGAAGCCGCCCAGGCCGCCCAGGACCTCGGGGCGGGAGGTCGACTTGACCAGGGGCTTGATCAGGCCGATGAAGCGGTCGGCGGCGTCGATGTCGACGCCGGCCTGCTTATAGGTCACTCGGGGCATGTCCGTTCTCCAGGGGAAGTTGGCGCATTCCTTATAGCATCCGCCCCCCGCCAAGTCAAACAAGACGGGACCGGGCCTCCGGATGGGACCAGGTCTTCGCTTCATAGCCTACCCGAGAATGTCAGCGAAGACCTGGTCCCACCTGAAGACTCGGCACCAACCGGGACGGGAGTTCGCCGGGAAGGCACCTGGTCTTCGCAATTCTCGGGGAGGATTGGCGTTTGCGAAGACCTGGTCCCCTCTTGCCGATTGACCCTCGCCCGTCCCAAGTGTAACCTTTTGGCCAAAGGGCGGTATTTCCCCATGAACGACGCCGAAACCGAGAGAGGGAAGACCGGACCCATGTCCCCGACCGACAACGAGCTGATGGAAGACGTCAGGGACGGCCGCGTCGAGAGGCTGGCCGTCCTGTTCGAGCGCTACCAGATCCCGCTCTACAACTTCTTCCTCCGCCTGACCGGCAACCGGGCCGCCAGCGAGGACCTGGTCCAGGACGTTTTCATGCGCGTCCTCAAGTACCGGGCCGGCTACCTCAGCGAGAGCCGCTTCAACGTCTGGCTCTTCCAGATCGCCCGCAACGCCCACGTCGACCATCTGCGGAAGCACAAGGCCACCCTGCCCCTCGACGAACAGTTCGCCGAGACGCCCGGGCGCGAGCCCCTGCCGGGGGCGGCCTACGAATCGGACCGCGAGGCCGAGCTCGTCCGCCGGGCCCTCGACCGCCTGCCGGTCCAGAAGCGGGAGGTCTTGGTCCTTTTCCGCTACCAGAACCTCAAGCTCCGGGAGATCGCCGAGCTCCTCGGCGTCCAGGTGGGCACGGTCAAGGCCCAGGTCCACCGGGCGCTCAAGGACCTCAGCCGCATCTACCTCGATCTTCAGAAAGGGAACGTGTCATGACCTGCGAGAAGACCCAGGAACGGTTCGCCGATTACCTGACGGGCGACCTCGACGAGGCCGGCCGCGGCGAGGTGCGGGCGCACATCGCCGCCTGCGCCGCCTGCCGCGGAGACCTCGAGGACCTGACCGCCGTCTGGACCAAGCTCGGCGTCCTGCCCGAGGAACAGCCGAGCGGCGCCCTGCGGGCCCGGTTCTACACCATGCTCGAAGAGCACAAGGCCGCGGGCGAGCGCCGGGCGGCGCGGTCCGCGTGGCGGGAGTGGTTCAGCTTCCGCCGGCCGGCCTTCGCCGCGTCGTTCTCGGCCGTCCTGCTCGTGGCCGGCCTGGCCGCCGGCTGGCTCCTGAACGGCGGGATGCAGGGGCGGCTGAAGTACGCCAGCCTCTCCCGCGAGGTCCAGGACATGCGCCAGCAGATGGCCGTGTCGCTCCTCGACCGGCCGTCGGCGAGCGAGCGCATCCAGGGCGTCGGCTACACGGCCGAGGTCAAGGAGCCGAACGACGCGACGCTCGCCGCGCTCTTCGACGCGGTCGACAAGGACCCCAATCCCAACGTCCGCCTGGCCGCCGTCGACGCGCTCTATCTTTTCCGCGACCGGCCCGGCGTCCGGGAGCGGCTGGTCCGGTCCCTGACCGTCCAGACCTATCCCCTCGTCCAGGTCGCCCTCATCGACTTCCTGGTCGAGGTCCGGGAGGCCCGGGCGGCCGCGGCGCTCAAGACGCTCGTCGAGGGCGACGCGCTGACGCCGGAAGTCAAGAAGCGGGCCGAGCTCGGCCTGCAGCAGATCACGATCTGAGGCGGCCATGAAGTCGCGCACCCCGATCCTCGTCGCCGCCGTCGCGGGCCTCGCCGTCGTCGCGGCGGTGGCCGCCGCCGCGGTCGCACAATCCTGGCGGGACGACGACCGCGACTGGAAGTCCTTTAAGACGGAGGACATCCGCAAGACCCTGAGCTTCCCCGATCCCGCCAAGCCCGGCGAGGTCGCCGTCGACAACATCTTCGGCCCCGTCACGGTCGAAGGCTACGCCGGCAACGAGGTCGTCCTGGAGGCGCGGAAGATCGTCTACGCCCGCGACGAGGCCCGGGCCCGCAAGGCCGAGGACGAGGTCAGGCTCGACGTCGCCGTGAAGGGCAACACCATCGAGGCCTACGTCGACGGGCCCTTCCGCGAAAAGGACGAGGAGGGACGCGGCGTCCGCATCCGCCGCGATCCCGGCTACCGGGTCTACTACGGCTTCCGGCTCAAGGTCCCGGCCGCGTCGCGCCTCTACGTGTCCACGGTCACCGACGGCGACGTCGAGGTCCGCGGGGTCGAGGGCGCGTTCGACGTCCGCAACGTCAACGGCCAGGTCCGCGTCGTCGACGCGGCCGCCGCGGGCGACGCCCGGACGGTCAACGGCGGCGTCACCGTCGTCTTCCGGCGCGAGCCCGGCGGGGCCTGCCTGTTCAAGACCGTCAACGGCGACGTCGAGGTCGGCTTCCCGGCGGCGCCGGCGGCCGACTTCCGCATCGAGACCATGAACGGCGAGGCCTATTCCGACTTCGACGTCACCCGCCTGCCCCGGTCGCTCCCGGTCCGCGGGGAGCGGCGGGAGCGGGACGGGAAATCCGTCTACCGCTGGGACGGCGCCTACGGCGTCCGGTCCGGCAAGGGCGGGCCGGAGATCCGGCTCGAGACCCTGACCGGCGACGTCCTGATCGCCAAACGCTCGAAACTGATGTCCTGAGAGGACAAGGAGGAGAACATGAAGAACAGAACCATCGCGAACATCGTCGCCCTGGCGCTCGTCGTCGCCGGGACGTGCGGCTGGGCCGTCGCCCAGACGAAGGAAGAGGCCCCGGACCGGGCCGTCGTGCCGCTCTCCGACCCGGCCAAGCCGGCCAAGATCGAGGTCCAGGTCATGCGCGGCAGCATCACCGTCAAGGGCTATCCGGGCAAGGAGATCATCGTCGAGGCCCGGGTGCGGGAGAAGGCCCTGACCGGCGTCGGCGCTTATTACAGCGGGGCCTACGCGGGGACCGGGCCGTGGGTCGCCGTCCCTCCCCCCGCGCCCCCGGCCACTCCGGCCCCGGCCACAGCCCCGGCTCCGATGCCCCGCCTGAGCGAAAAGGACCAGAAGGAGCTCGAGGCCAAGCTGGCCGAGACGCTGGCCGACCAGGAGGTCCTGGCCAAGAAGGTCACCGGCCAGCAATACGCGCGGGCCACGGCGCTCTACGACGAGTACTTCCAGGACGACAAGAAGCGGCGCGAGGAGAAGGCCAAGAGGACGGCCGGCATGAAGCAGCTGACGGGCGTGTCGTCGGGCCTGGAGATCGAGGAGGAGGGCAACGTCGTCAGCGTCAGCGCCCAGTCCTTCAAGGCGGCGACCGACCTCGTCATCCAGGTCCCCGTCGCGTCGTCGCTCGAGATCCGCACGAACATGGACGGCGCCATCGTCGTCGAGGGTGTCGGCGGCGAGATCGACATCAACAACATCAACGGCCCGGTGACGCTGAAGAACGTCTCGGGCAACACCCTCGTCCACACGGTCACGGGCGACATCCAGGCCGAGCTGACGCGGATCGCGGCCGACAAGCCGATGTCGTTCAGCACCATGAACGGCGACATCGACGTGACCCTGCCGGCCGACATCAAGGCCAGCATGAAGATGAAGACCGACCAGGGCGAGATCTATACGGATTTCGACATGAGTGTCGGCCGGAAGGCCGGCCGGGCCGAGGCGGCCGAGAAGACCGAGCAGGGCAAGTACCGCATCTCGTTCGACAAGGCCCTGCTGGGGCAGGTCAACGGCGGCGGGACCGAGATCTCGTTCAACACCTTCAGCGGCGACATCTACATCCGCAAGCGGAAGTAGGGCGCCGGCGGGCCCGGGCGGGCGCTCGTGTGGGCGAGCCCGAGCAAGCCCGCGGTCAGTGGCTCCCCAGGGGCGGCCATCCGGCCGCCCCTTTTTTGTTCGGGGTCAGACCCCAGCTTCTCGAATATTTACAGCGCTTTAACCCCGTTCGGGGACTCACCTCAGGCAATAACTATCGTGTTTTTGGGCCCGGAAAAGTGAAAATCACCCAGTCCTTGAGAGGCCAAGGCCGAGGAAAACGCCGCGGGCGATGCCGGCCGCGGCGATAGCCGGAGCGCCGGCGGAGACGGTCAGCCCGCCTGTCGGGCACGGGAGCGCTTCCGGTTCCAGTACAGGTAGGCCGGGATGCCCAGGGAGATGATGACCAGCCCGGCGAACGAGTTGCGGAACGATCCGACCAGGGCATTGACGATGACGAACAGGGCCGCCAGGATGAACAGGACCGGCGTCACCGGGTAGCCGAGGGTCTTGTACGGGCGCGGCAGGTCCGGTCGTTTCTTGCGCAGCACGAAGACGCCCACGACCGCCAGGCCCAGGAAGATCCAGTTGCCGAACACGGCGTAGGTCAGGAGCTGCTCGAAGGTCCCGCTCAGGCTGAGGACGATGCTCCAGGCCCCGACGACCATGAGCGAGACGTGCGGGGTGTGATACTTCGGGTGGACGGCGGCCATCTTCTTGAAGAACAGGCCGTCCTTAGCCATGGCATAGTAGACGCGCGGCCCGGTCAGGACGTGGCCGTTGGCCGCGCCCAGGATCGAGAACAGGATGATGGCCGAGACGACGGACGCGCCGACCGGCCCGACCGCGACATTCATGGCCGCAGCCGCGATCCGGTCGGCTTTGGCCATCTCCGCCGCAGGCACGACGTAGAGATAGGCGACGTTGGCCAGGATGTAGAGGATCGTGACGATGCCGCAGCCGGCGATGAGCCCGATCGGCAGCGACCGGGACGGGTCCTTCGTCTCGCCGGCGTTGAAGGTCGAGACCTCGAAACCCTTGTAGGCCCAGAGCACGGCCACGAGGGCCAGTCCGAAGGCCTCGACGAGGCCGCCGCCGAGCCCGGACGAAGCCGGAGCCGTCAGGTTCCCCCAATCGCCCTTGCCGGACAGGAAAACCACGGCGATGATGCCGAGCAGGGCGACGAACTTGAGGGTCGTCAGGAGGTTCTGCAGGAGGGCGCCCCGCTTGACGCCGAAATAGTTGATGGCCAGCAGGAAGAGGATGAAGGCGACGGCGACCGCCTTCTGGGCGACGGGCCCGATGGGCACGAAATGGGGCAGGTACTTGGAGGCGAAGGCCACCGACAGCGTGGCGATCGTCCCCGAATCGACGACCAGGAAGATCGTCCAGCCGAACAGGAACCCGAACATGGGCCCGTAGATCTCGCGCAGGTAGACGTAGATGCCGCCGGTCTCGGAGAAAGCCGCGGCCAACTCGGCCAGGGCCAGGACCCCGAACATGCAGGCGATGCCTCCGGCTATCCAGACGGCCAGCATGAGCAGCGGCGAGCGGACCTGGCCCGCCACGGTGGCCGGGACGATGAAGATGCCCGAGCCGATCATGGTGCCGACGACGATGCTGATGATGCTGCCCGTGCCGAGGCAGCGGACGAGAGGCGTGCCGGGAGGCGTGGGTTCGTGGTGCGACATGCCGCTATCTTATTGATGGAGCGGTCCGAATGCAATCGCGGAAAACGTTGTTTTTGGGGGTAAAAACATGAAAATTTCTCACTCGCCTGCCTGATGCGAAAGCGTGCTCGCGGGCTATGTTCAAGATTATATTGAAGAAGCTGGGGTCTGACCCCGGAGATTGACAGCGGGGAACGGCGGAAATATCCTTGTCCTCTCGAGAACGTCCGCCGCGAAGGGAGCAGCGCTATGGCCTCGAAGAACCGCCGCGTGGGATTACTCCTCTCTCTCCTCCCCATCATCATCATCCTCTTCATCGTCAACCGCCGCCAGCGCCAGACCGAGCCCGCGGCCGACCTCATCCTCATCAACGGCAAGATCGTCACCGTCGACGAGAACGCCCCCTCGGCCTCCTGGCTCGCCGTCCGGGGCGACCGCATCGCCGTCCTCGGCACCGCGCCCGACGGCTACAAGCGCTACGTCGGCGACGCGACCAAGGTCATCGAGCTCGGCGGCGCCCTGGCCGTCCCCGGGCTCATCGAGAGCCACGGCCACTTCACCGGGCTCGGCCAGTCCAAGACCGTCCTCGACCTGACCGCCGCCCGCTCCTGGGACGACATCGTGGCCCAGGTCGCCGCCGCCGTCGCCGGGGCCAAGCCCGGCGACTGGATCATGGGCCGCGGCTGGCACCAGGAGAAGTGGGACCGCGCCCCCGAGCCCAACGTCGACGGCCTGCCCATCCACACGGCCCTGAGCCGGGTCTCCCCCGCGAACCCCGTCCTGCTCGAGCATGCCAGCGGCCACTCGGCCCTGGCCAACGCCAAGGCCATGGAGCTGTCGAAGATCACCCGCACGACCACCGACCCGGACGGCGGCCAGATCGTCCGCGACGCCCGGGGCGAGCCCATCGGCGCCTTCCTCGAGACGGCCCAGGGCCTCCTCCGCTACGAGGCCGGCCACTTCACCCCCGACGAGGCCGCCGCCCGCACCCGCCGGCTCGTCGAGCTGGCCGCCCGCGAGTGCCTCGTCCACGGCGTCACGACCTTCCACGACGCCGGCGCCATGTTCGGCACGGTCGATATCTATAAAAAGATGGCCGAGGAGGGCGCCCTCCCCGTCCGCCTCTACGTCATGCTCAGCGCCGATTCGCGCGCCCTGGCCGAGCGGGCCGCCGGCTACCCCCTCATCGGCGCGGTCGACAACCACCTGACCGTGCGGACCATCAAACGCCTCATCGACGGCGCCCTCGGGGCCCACGGCGCCTGGCTCCTCGAGCCCTACGCCGACCTGCCGCCGGGCGCGCCGAACTCGGCCGGCCTCAACACCGAGTCGCTCGAGGAGATGCGGGCCACGGCCGCCTTCGCCATCGAGCGCGGCTTCCAGCTCGCGACCCACGCCATCGGCGACCGCGGCAACCGCGAGACGCTCGACATCTACGAAGCGGCCATGAAGGCCCACCCCGAAAAGACCGACCTGCGCTGGCGCATCGAGCACGCCCAGCATCTCTCCCCCGCCGATATCCCGCGCTTCCACGCCCTCGGCGTCATCCCGGCCATGCAGGCCGTCCACTGCACCTCCGACGCGCCCTGGGTCCTCAAGCGGCTCGGCGCCGACCGGGCCGCCGAAGGCGCCTACGTCTGGCGCAAGCTCATGGACGCCGGCTCGATCATCCCCAACGGCACGGACGTCCCCGTCGAGCCCATCGCGCCCATGTCCTGCTTCTACGCCGCAGTGACCCGCAAGCTCAAGGACGGCACGCTCTTCTATCCCGACCAGAAGATGACCCGCGAGGAGGCCCTGCGCTCCTACACCATCAACGGCGCCTACGCCGGCTTCGAGGAGGCGCTCAAGGGCTCCCTAACGCCCGGCAAGTTGGCCGACATCGCCGTCCTCGGCCGCGACATCCTGACCTGCCCCGAGGACGACATCCCCGGGACCGAGGTCCTTTACACGATCGTCGGAGGCAAGGTCCTCTACCAGAAATGAACGCGCGAGCGGTCTTCGTCCTCCTGGTCGTAGTGACATTCGCGGCCGCGGCGTCCGCCGCTCCGGGCGCCGCTCAGGGTCCCCCGGCCAAGATCCCCCGTTGGGAATCGAACCTGTCCCTCGGCTCGGTCAGCTCCGGGCGGATCGGGATCGTCAAGTCCTTCTGGTGGTACGCCGTGCCGCGGATCGTGACGGTCGGGCTGAGCCTCGACCACGTCCTGGAGGCCATCCCGGTCTCGCTCACTCTGGCCGTCAACGCGCCCACGCCCATCGTCGTCCCCTTCGTCTGCGCCGGCGCCGGAACGACGCTGACCGTCGGCAGCATCTCCTTCTATGGCGGCGGGCTCAAGATCCGCCTCGGACGCCGCCTCGGCATCATCGCCGAATACCGGAGGTACGCCTACCGGCAGACCGACGGCGCCTTCGAGCCGACCTACACCAAGGCCACGGCCCGCTATTTCGGGGCCGGGCTGGCCTGGATCTACTGAGGGCCGGCGCAACGGGACGCGGCGCTCCGGGTTATAGGGGTATAGTAAAGATCAGAAGGGAGAGATCATGACACGAGCCAACCGCGTCTTTTTTGCCATAGCCGCGGCCGGCTTCCTGGCCCTCGCGCCGGCCCTGCCCGCCCGGGCCCAGGCCCGCTTCGACACTCGGCCGGTCACCTTCCTCGTCGACCTCGGCTACATCAACCTGGCCGACTATCCCAAGTGGATCGCCCTCGGCCCCGAGGTCGAGTTGCGGCTCGGCCGTTTCCTGTCGCTCAACCCGGAGGCCTCGATCTGGCTGCGGCAGTCCCGCGGCGGCACCGTCCAGTTCGTTCCCGGCGCGACGGCCAACGTCCACATCGGCCGCTTCTCGATCGGCGGCGGCGCCGTCCGGCGCGTCTCGGACTGGTCCGAGAGCGCGGGCGGCGCGCTCGTCCCCAAGTTCCAGGTCGGCCTGCGATCCGGTCCGACGCGCCTGACCCTCGCCGGCTACTACCTGAACGTCACGAACGACGTCGTCCTCAGCCTGACGGTCGGGATCGGCGTCGGCCGCCGCGAGCCCCGCGACCCCGACGATTAGAGACCGGCCAGGCGCCGGCGGGTGTCGGCGAGCTCGGGGTGGCTCCGATCGGCGTCCTTCCAATATTCGAGGAATTTCCGGTATTCCGCGGCCGCGCCCGCCCGGTCCCCCATTTCCTCGAGGACCCGGCCCAGCCGGTAATGGTAGAGCGGCGAGATCAGCCAGCGCACCTGATCCTTCGGATCGACCGTCATGAGCTTCCGGTATTCCGCGGCCGCGCCGGCGAGATCGCCTTTCTTCCAGAGCGCCCGGGCCAGGACGTCCTTGAGCCACGGCATGTTGTAGACAGGGATCGTGTCGAAACCCATCCTCGGAAGGCCGAGCGGGACGATCTCCCGCCCGAGCGCGACCGCCCGATCCGCGTCGCCTCCGGCCAGCGCGGCCTCGGCCCGGAGCAGCCGATGCAGGAAAGCGGCCTTGGCGCCGTCGGCGGGGTCGACCCGGGAGAGCCAGGGCCCGATCGCGGCCGCCTGGCGGGCCGCCTCGGCGGGGCTGCCCCCGGCCAGCTCGACCCAGCCCTGGAAGAAGATCCGCTCGACTTCATAGTAGGGTGATAAGCCCAAGCCGCTCTTCGCCTGCTGGTCGATAAAGCGCCGGATCCCGGCCTTCGCGGCCTCGGCTTCGCCCCTGTCCCGCAGGATATAGGCGGTGATCCAGTCCACGTTCGCGGCGGCCAGGGACTCGCCCGCGGCCTCGGCCTCCTTCCGGATCCCGGCGTAGCGCGCGAGCGCCGCTTCCCACCGCCCGAGCAGGTAATCCATGAAGGCCTTCAGCCAGGCGCCGACCGTCCGGGACGCCGGCGAAGCCTGCCGGTCCATCTCGGCTAACCAACGGGAAGCCGCGGGATAATCCTCCCGGAGACTGGAGGCATAGACGAGGCTCGGGTAGGCGAAGAAGAAGTCCGGCTTGAGCGCCAGGGTCTCGCGGAACTTCTCCTCCGCCGCCTCCAGCCGGCCCATCCGGAGATAAGTCTCCCCGATCGAGTCGATGGGATTGGCGTCGCCGGGATTGAGTGCCGCGTAGCGCGTGAACAGACGCAGGGCTTCGTCGTAGGACCCGACAAAGGCGTGAGAGTAGGCCAGCCGATTGACGGCGTAGCCGAAATCCGGGTCCAACTCGACGGCCCGCCGGAGGACCGCGATCGACTCGGCGTATTCCCGGCGCTCCTGATGCAGCGTCCCCAGATCGAAGTAGGCGTACTTCTCGTCAGGGTACTTCCGGACGAGCTCCCGGAGCGCCCGGACCTCCTTCTCCGGGTCGCGCTCGACCGTCTCCGCGTAGCGGGCGGCGATGAACAGCCGCTCCTTCTCGCTCGCCTTGGCCGACAACCGGTAAGCCCTCTCCATCGCCTCGCGGGCGAGATCGATATCAAAGAGGGCCGTGGCCGACCGGGACAGGTACAGATAGGCCATGGCGAAATCGGGATCGAGGGCGATGGCCCGTTGCAGGAACCGCACGGCGTCGGCGTGATAATACATCTCGAAGGCCTCGCGGCCCTTGAGGAACAGCTCGTAGGCCTCGAGCGAGCCCGTCGTCAGCTCGACGATCGGACGCGCCGGGGCCACGACCTTGAGCGGCGGCCGGCCGATCCCGCGGCCGACCTCGCGGCTGATGACGTCGATCTGGGACTTGAGGATGCTGCCCACCCCGTCGCCGCGGGCCGAGGCGCTCTTGAGCGACTCCCGCGAGGCGGCGTCGAGGACCTTGACGTCGGTGACGAAGGTCTCTCCGGCTTTGACGAAGGAACCGACGATGAGGGCGTCGATGCCGTGGGCCCGGCAGACCGCGAAGCCGGATTCGGCGTCGAAGGCCGCGCTCGCGGGGTCGCGTCCGGACTGGCGGAGGAGGTCTTTCAGCCGTTCCCAGGAAGTCACCCGGAGGTGCTTCGACTGTTCGAGGCTGGTGACGAGCAGATTGGGGATGGCCTCGCGGAGATAGTCGAGTCCGGGATCCCCGGTCTGGTTCTTGAAGCCGAGCACGGCGACCGTCCTCCGGGCGCTCTCCCGCTCCGGCACGAACTGCCACACCAGCAGGGCGGCCAGGACGGCCAACAGCGCGGCGGCGGGGATCCAGATCCGCCGCGAAGGCAGACGGACGGTGAAGGACTTCGAGGTCGCGGAGCGGCGGACGGGCAGGGGCCCGGTCGTCTCCGGCAGGACCTTCTCGATCCGGGCCAGCTCGGCCGCGACCTCGCCGGCCCCCTGATAGCGCTCGGCCCGGTCCTTCCTCAGGCACTTCAGGACGAGCTTCGCCAGCTCCTCGGGGACCTGCGCGTTGGCCGCCCGCGGGTCGGGCGCGGGCTCGCTCTTCTGCTTGACGGCCACGGCCAGCGCCGTATCTCCCTCGAACGGCGGCCGCCCCGTCAGCATCTCGTACAGGACGACCCCGAGGGCGTAGACGTCGGCCCGCGCGTCGGCCTCCTTGCCGTCCACCTGCTCGGGAGACATGTATTCGGGGGTGCCGATCATGACCCCGGCGCCCGTGAGGCCCTTGGCCCGGACGGAACGGGCGATGCCGAAGTCCATGATCCGGGCGCCGCCCTCGCGGTCGATCATGACGTTCTGCGGCTTGAGGTCGCGGTGGACGACCCCGAGCCGGTGGGCCTCGGCCAGCCCCTCCGCGACCTGCCGGGCCACGGCCACGGCCTTGCCGACCGGCAGGGCCCCGATGCTGCGGATGAGGCTCTTGAGGTCCTCGCCCGGAACGTACTCCATGGTGATGAAATAGGTCCCCGTCCTATCCTCCCGGCCGAGGTCGTGCATGCGGCAGACGTGGCGGTGGGAAACCGTCCTGGCCAGCCGCAGCTCGTTGCGGAAGCGTTCGATGGTGCCGGGATCGCCGGCGATCTCGGGCCTGAGGACCTTGAGGGCCAGCTTCTCTCCGACCTCCGTGTCGAAGACCTTGTAGACGCGGCCCATGCCGCCGTGGCCGAGCTCCTCGATGACCTGGTAGCGGCGGGCGAAGGTCGTGCCCGTCTCGAGCTCGTGAAGGGGGGCGATCACCGTTTCGGTCGACGCCGGGGACGGGAGCGACGAGGGTCCGAGGGGCGCGGCGCAACCCCCGCAGTACCGCGTCCCGGGCGGATTATCGGAGCCGCACCGCGAGCACTTCATGGCCTGTTCCCCCGGGCCTGCCTGGACTGCCTCCGAGGATAGCAATTCGGGCCGGGGGAGTCAACGACGGCCGGAGGGGCGCGGCAGGCCGTGACGGGCTAAGTCGTCTTCAGCGCGGCCAGGGCCTTGAGGGCCAGCTGGTAGAGCCAGCGGTGGGCCTTGTTCCCGTTGGTCAGGATGGCCACCCCGGCCCGGCGTTCGACGCTCCCGGCGAAAAAGGCGGTGTAGCCGTTGACGCTGCCGCTATGGGCGATGACCGTCTCGCCGTCGAGCTTGGACACCCACCAGGCCAGCCCGTAACCCGAGGTCTCGTTGAGCCAGCCGCCGTTGATGGGCCCGGCGAAGCGGTCGAACTGCCGCCGGGTCATCTCCCGGAAGGTCGTCTCGCTGACGAGGCGCCGGCCCTTGTAGACGCCGCGGTTGAGCGTGGCCATGAGCCAGCGGGCCTGGTCGACGGCCGTGCCGTAGACGACGCCGGCCGGCCAGGCGTCGGCCTTGACCCAGTCGACGGGCCGGAACATCCCGGGCCGCCGCCGCACGGGCATGTAGGGGATGGCCAGGCGCTCGGCCATGTCGGCCCGCGGCTCGAAGGCCGTGTCGCGCATCTCGACCGGGGCGAAGACGTTCTTCCGCATGTACTCCTTGAACGGGACGCCCGAGAGCTTCTCGACGAGATGGGCGACGAGGGTGAAGGCGATGTTGGAATAGAGGACGCGCGTCCCCGGACGCCGGGCCAGGCGGAGCTTGCCCGAGAGGTACGCGGCAAGCGACGGCGCCGCGGTGTCGTCCCACACGGCGTGGCGGCCGAAGTCCGTGGGCAGGCCCGAGGTGTGGGTCAGGAGGTGGCGGAAGGTCACCGGGTAGCGCTTGTTCTCGCCCTCGATGCGCAGGTCGCCGAGGTAGTCGTTGACGCGGTCGTCGAGCTTGAACTTGCCCTGCTCCATGAGCTGGAGGAGGGCCGTGGCCGACATCGTCTTGAAGGTCGAGGCGATGAGGTAGACCGTGTCGCAGGCGGCCGGCGTCTTGACCCGGACGTTGGACAGGCCGGCCGAGCGCGTCCAGGCGATGCGGTCGCCCGAAACGAGGACCACGGCCATGGACGGGATGCGGCCGGCCTTGAGGGCCCGCTCGATCTCGGGGTCGAGCAGGGCGGCCAGGCGGGCGTCGTCGACGGGCGAGAACGGCCGCGCCGCGTAGGGATCGGAGATCATGGCCGGNNCCGTCCGTCCGCCCGCCGATGATCTTGACGGCCACGAACAGCCCGACGGCGACGAGGCCCAGGACGACGAGGGCGATGTCGGCCGCTCGCCGCAGCCGGGCGGCCGGGCGCGGCGCGCCCTTGCGTTTCGCGGGCCGGGCCATGGGGCTCATGATGTCTCGCTCGGGCAGGGATTATACCACGCCGCGCGGGCCGCCGCGCCGATTTGACCTCCCGAGTCCCTTTATTACATAATCCGTCTAGGGTCGTCCTCGGGGACCCCGCAGGGGAAACGCCATGCCAAGACACCATCGGAACCGCCTTCTTTCACGCCTCTGTCTCCGCGCCGCCGCGGCGACGGCCGCGTTCGGTCTCGTCCTCGCGGCCGGACCGGTCCCCCGGGCCGGCGCCCAGGACAAGCCCGCCCCCATCCAGGAGAAGGTCACGGTCGCCCTCAAGCTCGTCCAAGCCTACGTCACGGCCAAGAACGGCCGGCCCGTGACCGACCTCGCGGCGGCCGACTTCGAGGTCACCGACAACGGCAAGCCGGTGACCGTCACCCACTTCGAGAACCACGTCCTCGGCGGCGACGAGCTCGCGCCCGCCGGCCCCTTCGAGGCGTCGCGGCTCGGGCGGAAATTCCTCTTCCTCTTCGATTTCGCCTTCACCGATCCCCGCAGCGCGCGCAAGGCCCGGGAAGCCGCCCTCGAGTTCATCGACACGGCCGTCAGGCCCGGCGACGAGGTCGGGGTCCTGTCGTACTCGCCCTCGCGCGGCCTGACCATCCACGAATACCTGACCACGGACCACGCCAAGGTCCGGACGATCGTCGACGCGTTCGGCCTCCGGTCGGTCGTCGGCCGGGCCGAGAGCCTGACGAACTTCCTCTACGCCGACGAGCTCCGGCTCATGGACGCCGGCGACCTCACCCAAAAGCCGGGCGTGGAGGAGTTCTACGAGAACCTGGCCAAGGCCCAGACGGGCGGCGTCGTCGACGAAGGCCGCCGGCAGGGCTACGTCGACCAGGCCCGGCAGTTCGCCCAGACCTTCGCCAACCTGGCCCGGGCCCTGCGCTACGTCCCCGGCTGGAAGAACATGATCCTGTTCTCGTCGGGCATCAGCCGGTCCCTGATCACCGGACAGAGGAAGGGCCTGGACGTCCCGAACATGGACGCGGGCAACCCTGACCAGATGATGGCCGAGCTGAACGCCTACGACAACGCCCAGTCGAACACGGGCGTACGGACCGAATTCTCGGAGGCCCTCAAGGAGCTCAAGACCTCGAACACGCCGATCTACGCCATCGACTGTGCCCCCCCGCTCGGGGAATCGGACATCAACAACCCGTACGGCACGTCCGTCGGCGCCCGGGAGGTCTCCGGCAAGGACTCCCTGATCCAGCTCGCGGGCGAGACGGGAGGGAGATATTTCAGCAACACGACGGATTACAAGAACGCCCTGGCCGAGGTCGAGAACGTGACCAGCGCGTTCTACGTTCTCGGCTATACCGTGCCGGCCGCCTGGGACGGGGCCTTCCACAAGATCAAGGTCAAGGTCGCCCGGCCGGGCTGCAAGGTCTTCAGCCAGAACGGCTATTACAATCCCAAGCCCTTCTCGCAATACGGCCGCTTCGAGCGCCTGCTCCAGATGACCGACCTGGCTCTCAGCGACAATCCGCTGGCCGAGCTGCCGGCCGAGGCGCCCATGGCCGCGCTGCCGGTCCTCGTCGGCGGCTGGCCGCACGTCGTCGCCTACGCCGGCCTCGACGCGGCGACCGCCCGGTCCGTCGTCGGGGCCCGGGCCGAGGCCTATCTCCTCATCTACGACGAGGGACAAGGCCGGTCGGCCATCAAGAGCTTCCGCATCAAGCCGCCGCAGGAGGGCTACGCCGATCTCTATCCCGTCTTCGCCGTCCCCCTCAATCCCGGCCGTTACACCTGCCGGCTCATCGTCCAGAACACCGAGACCGGCCGGGGGGCCCGGGGCCAGGCCGCCTTCGTCGTGCCCAAGCCCGGGGCCGCGCCGCTGGCCCTCGATCCCCCGCTCCTGCTCGACGAGAGGGCCGGAGCCACGGAGAGCGGAGCGGACGCGAACTCGACCCTGTCGGCCCTGTTCGGCCACGATCCGGCGAAGTACGCGCCCTGGACGGGGCCGCTGCCCGCGGGGCCGCGCCGCGTCTACGCGGCGGTCCGCTGCGCCTTGACGGCGCCCGAGACCGAGCTGGCGTTCACGGCGGCGGATACGGTCGACGGGA
>MTKX01018476.1_pt2 | contig 24429 bp, 13 predicted proteins | sample 1042771 | NCBI WGS metagenome assembly MTKX01 (sample SAMN06212183, study PRJNA360534) | anaerobic digester metagenome | biome: Wastewater treatment plant; material: sludge; isolation source: anaerobic digester fed with sludge from wastewater treatment plant | place: Denmark: WWTP Randers ...
CCGACCGGCCAAAGGTGATGTGGGGACGGGCGTCCAGCGGCACCACCGGCAGCGTCCCCAGGTCCCCCGGCTGCGTGAGGGCGCCGGGCGGGTTCGGGGTGCCGTCGCGGTTGTCGTCGTCCAGGAGCCCGTCGCCGTCGGCGTCGTACACCGGCAACAGCAGGGCCCCGCGCTTCAGCGGCCAACTGGTGGTCACCTTGAAGTGCTCGACCGCCACCTCCTGCAACGGCATGGGCAGCAGCGGCGGCGTTGGCTCGGGCCCCCATTCCAGCGTGATCGTCGCGTCGAAATCGGGCAGAGGCCAGGGCAGGTTGATGCCGACGCTGAACTCGGCCAATACGTGGAACGGGTCAAACACGTCGGCGGCAAAGAGCGCGTCGAGCGACAGCCCCAGCCCAAAGCCAAAGACCGACAGCGCCACCTGCCCGTGGAGCCACAGGTCGGCGTACAGGTGCGCCGGCTTCCAACTGATGATGGCGTTCCCCTCGATCCACGCCTCCAGTGATACCCGGAGGGGGCCAAAGCGCCACTCCTTGTCGTAGCCGACCCAGGCGCCAAAGGCCAGGGCCTTGGCGTCGAGCATCAGGTAGGCGTTGGCTTCGAACAGGCCGATGATATCGGCGCGGATTCGCTTTTCTCGCGGCTCCCGCTGGCCCAGGTAGAGATGCCAGGCGTCGGCATCGGTAAAGCTGAAAAAGGCCTCCACGCTGCCGCGGATATCGATGAGCTCCCCGCCGGGGCCGTACTTGTACTGGGCATCCAGCCCGAACAGGAAGGTGCCGGCGCGCCCGTCCAGCACGGCCAGGGCGCGAAAGATCGGCTCTTCGTCCAGGCTGGAGCGCGCCTTGAGCATGTTCGCCTTCCCCTCGAGGAGGATGATGGGGCCGGGAAAGACGAGGACCAGCAGCATCTTTCCGGAGAAGGTAAAGCCGTTGTCGGCCACCGTGCCGATGGTGATCCCGCCACCCAGCGCCAGGCTGTCGCGGCGGTTGATCCACTTGTCGGCCAGGTCCGTGACGCCGATCTCGGGCCGCTTGTACCAGCCCTCGCCCGGCCCAATGCCGTACCACGGCTCGTCCTCGTGCTTGTCGGGCTCCATCTGCAGCGCGAACAGGCCCGCCATGCCATACAGCGCCAGCCCCGTGCTCCACAGGGGAATGCCCGCGGGCAGCTCCACGCCCAGGTAGATGGCAAAGAACGTGTACGAGCCCTCGGCGCCGCTGGCGCTGCCCACCACCAGCACCGCGTCGATCTCCAGGCCGAGGGTCAGAAGCTCCAGCTTGATGGCGCCGTCAAAGCGGTTGACCTGCTCGCCATTGACCTCCAGTTGGCGGTACGACACCTCACCCTTGAAGCGCAGCACGTCGGGCACTTCGAACTCGACGCCCACCCCGCTGAACGAGATGGCGACGTCGACGATGTTGCCGGCGCCATCCTCGTACCAGCTAATGCGCAGCCCTTCCACCGAGGCGCCGGCCGAGAGCCCATCGACCAGCTTGAGACCCCCGCTAAAGCCCACCCACTTGCCGCCGTCGTCCGTCTTGCCAAAGCCGAGCTGCGTGATCTCGAACTGGAACCCGTAAAAGTTGATGGCATACTGGTTGGGCAGGTCGAGCCACCCGCCGTCGAGGTGTACGTTGCCCTCGGAGTCGATGGACAACTCCTTGACGTCAAAGGTAGGCCAGTCCAGGTCGCCGAACAGGGGTTTCACTTTTCCACTGACAGAGACGGCAAAGCCCTCCGCACTGATCTCGAATCCGATCGAGTCCAGCTCCAGGGCAAGTACGCCTGGTTTTTCGAGGGCGGCCAAGCCGGTCTCGTTGGCGACCTTGAGCGACAGGGCTCCGTTTGAGGAGAAGCCAAGCTCGATGTCGAGCGGCTCGTCGAAAAACGGCAGATTTATCGTCCCTGTGATCTCGGAGCGCACCAGGCTATTCTGTTGGAAATCGAGGGCGAACGTCTTTAACAGTAGCTCTACGCCCGCGACAGCGCCTCCAAAGGCCGGATCCCAGGTTGCTTCGATCTTGCCAGTGAACCCCCCTGACCCGATAAAGCACTTCTGGAAGCTCAAGCCTTCCGGCACAGCGCTTCCCAGCTCTGGCGGCAGGTGGATGCTGGCTTCTTCCATTAAGACGCCCATCCACGTAACCGGAAGCCCTGCAGCGGCAGCCTGCGGGATATTTGCATCGCGCGACAGATCGAGCACGACGCCGGAAGCCTCGATGACGACTCCCGAGTCGGAAATCATGCAGGGAGCGAGGCTCAGTTCGTTCATGCCGTCGATGCGAAACCCTTCGCCGTCGATAGAAATGGTCCCGCTTACCGCGATTTCAACGTATTGCTTTGACGTATCGGGCACAAAGCGCCCGTTTTCCTGCTTTACGGGCTTGAGCAAATTCGAAGCGAAACGCAGCGCAAAGCTTGCATCGATCAGCCGGATCTCTACTTCGCCTCGTAGGTCCACCTCGAACGTGAATTCCGACTGCTGGCCTGTGCCACCGAACACGAACGAGATACCCATCAAGCCGGGCAGTGACACACTCAACTCGTCGGCAAAGACGATGACATAGTAGGCAGTGGTCTGCGTTTCTGTCTCTGCGATATGCACATCTCGAATGCCAACACGGTCGAGGACAGATGTTCCATCGCCCAGCTCGATCAAGTCGGACGGAAAAAGTCCGATGTCATCCAATATCAGGCTTGCCGGAATAAACGATGAATTGCTCATACGTCCTTCTCGCTTCTGTGGTTATGGGGGAGGACCAGGATAGCGGGCCCGAAGTACCGAATGCACGTGGGTGATCAGGTTGTCACCCGGGCATTCGGTGTTACCTGCTCCCGCTTGGTTCTTTCGTTCCTGGTGGCTCCACACGCTTTGGATGTCAAAGCGTAACGCCAGAACGTCGACGAGATTATCCAGGGCGGTCAGCGCGGCAGCGGTTGGAGTATCGGGATCCCAGCCATTCCCCAGTCGACTTTCAAAGTCGCCGGCCATGACGATGCCGACGTTTCCCCCATTAAACAATTCGGCGTGGGACCCTTTGACGCCGAGCGGTCGACCTTCATAAATCGCTCCATTGGCATCGACGACATAGTGATACCCGATATCGGCATACCCTCGCTCTGTCTGGTGCTTTGTCTGTACATCCCTCGCGGTAGTGTAGCTGTTGTTCGCCGAATCCGTCGTGTGGTGAACAGTCATCCATAAGAATACGTTTCGGAGAGGGTTTGTCTCGTTGCTCGGGATACTCCGGCTCGCGTACGGTGGCGATGCACCAAGTGCCGTGTCCTGGAAGCTCCATAAACGTCCACCAGAGAGCACCGGTGGACCCGCGCCCCAGGTGGTGCGACCCACAATTGAGGCGGTCTTGACCACGCCGGCAGACGTTCTTCCCCACAGGGTATAGTCGCCACCGTTTGTGCTTACAAAACGGGACTCGTCCCAGTAAACCGTGACGCTGCTGAGAACGGTTGCCAACGTCTGCGTGCCCCGGCATACGACTCCACTCGCCGCGAGGCTTTGACCCGTGGCGGGACTGGTAAAAGAGCTGGGGTTGGCCTCGATCTCGTCTTCGATCGTGCTCAGATCAAAGCCATCGTTCGGGCAGATATTGAGTGTGGGGCTCAAAAAGGGCTTGACGGTCAGAAACGTTCGGCCACACATCGGGCAGACGATGTAGAAGGCCGGGTGCGTTTCAACGGTGGTAACTGCGTTGCGGGTCAAGGGTATTTCCATGGGTGGGACAACCTGCGAAGTGCCGGGATCGATCAGCGTGTCGATGTCCACAGGGCCAGGCGGGGCAGTGCCATCCATGGGATCTTTTAGCCAAGAATCTGCCGAGACCAGGTGCCAATCTCCAGGAGATGGGTTCGACAGGATATACTCGCCGTTCGCATCGGTGGTGATGCTGTTATAGATGGGCGTTATGACAGGCGCGGGTTGTGGAGCCCGCAGCCAGAAGGCTTCGTTGGCAACCGGATTGCCGGTGGAATCGACCACGTTGACAATGATGTATTCGCCGATGGGGCGCCCTCTGGCACTCCGGCCGGATGTGGATGCGCCCTGTAAAGGGACGAACAGGTTGACGGGATTGACAAAATCAATTTGATTCGGGTCAGGAAAGCGCGCCCGAAAGGCTGCGTTGGCCGGATGATTGTACACGGCGCGCCAATCACGATGTCCAAACCGAAGGCAGATACTGACGAGGTTGTCTCCCGGTTCAATCGCGTATTCGCGGAAATGCTCGTTCCCAATTCTGACAATCCCTATTTGTGCCATCGCGCTGCCTCACGTGATTGTTTCGAAGCCACTCCACCCATCAGTCGTCCTCCGAAACGATCTCGAAGGAGGGATGATTGAGGAGATCCAAACCCCAGGGTCCGGGTGGAACCGATGTCTCGAAAATGCGACCATTGCCATCCGTCGCGCCAGAACGGTTCGTACCATCCGAAAAAAAGAGGTCGAATGGCTCACCGGCCAGGGGGGTGCCCGCCACATCGGTAATCAGGAGTTCGATCCAGCCTTGCGTATCGAGCAGCGACAGCAGTGGGTGTGCACTCCCATCGATTCCCGCATGCTCCGCGACCTCCGAGAAGAACTGAACCGGGTTCGCCTCCTGCCCTTCACCGTCGTAGAGCCGTATGGTAACCTTGTTCGGCGTGGCCGGGGACGGCGCTCCGGAACCGGGCGCGGCCGCCCCGATCTCCATGCCTGCATCGACTTTCAGCAGCCCATCACCGGTCATAAAGCTATCCACGGCGGCTTCATTGCGCCCGATTGCCGTGAACAGGGTGCTCACTGCCGCTCGTACTGCCGGACGATCCACGTTCTCGATCTGGATCACTGATGGAATGACCCCGGCGAGTTCCTCCTTTGCGCGCGCATAGTCGATAGGCCATGTCTGCAGGATCAGGATATCGGCAGGAGCCGGCGCACCATGTAGTTCCGTGCCGATTGGCACAAAACGCATGGCAGCCTTCATAGGCGCGTGTAGCCGGGCAATATCGGGGCTTGCGTCCAGCCACACGACGAGGGCGGTCGCGGGCGTCCACGACGCGCTGATCTTGCCGCTGAATGTGTCATAAAAGATCAAAGGGTCCGCTCCTTCCGGCGGAACGGCGATCGGAAGCGCATAGTTGCCGTTGGACATGGTCTTTCACCTGCTTTCACAAGGCGACGAATTACTCTAGCCCGTTGTAGCCGGTACACAGCGGGGCAAGTAGTCGGCGTTTATGTTGCCTGCGCCATCCCGTACCTTGATCCGGTAGTAGTTGTCTGTGCCAGGGTCAGCGTCGGCATCGCTGAAGGTATCGACACTGCTCTCGAGCCACGGGGTGATCGTTTTCCAGCGGCCTGAGAGTCCGGCCCGCCGCTGAAGGAGCGACTCCAGATCCGCTTCGGCGGCGGCCCACTGCAAATCGACGGCACTGTCATCGGCTCTCCATGCGGCGGATACCCACGTGGGCGGCGCTGGTGGTGTGAGGCGTAAGGCGCTGGCTTGCACGGGTTCCGAGGCTCGTGAGAAGTTTTCCGCATCGTCCATCGCAGCGATCCGGTACCAATAAGGACGGCCCACGGCAACATCCGCATCGTGCCACTCCACTTCCGCCGATCGCAATGCCGGGTCAGGTTCAAGCTCGGGTTCAACGTGCACCCGGTCCATCAGCCGTATATCGCGCGCCGCCCGCTCATCAGCGGTCCGGTAGACCCAATACGCAACGAGATCTGGCTCGCGGTTGGAGGCCCACCTCAAGGTGCACTCCCGGTCACCGCCCAGCACCTTGGTCACCACCGGCGTGCGTGGCGGCACCACGTTGGGCAGGTACACCGGCGGGCTGGAAAGGCTGAGGTTCTCGCTCCGGTTGTGCGCCCCGTCCACGTACGCCGACCGGTAAAAGTAGCGGTTGGTCGAGCGCCCGTCCAGCCTGTCGATATAGATGCGCAGGGAGGGGTCGATGGGCATGTCCGGCGGGTTGTCCGGGCCGGGCCTGTTGGCCAGCGCCGGGTCGTCGGGGTCGAGGGGGCGCAGCGTGATCTGTGTGAACGCCGGCTCGGTCCACGACAGGCCGGCCAGCACCCGCAGCGCGTCGTTGGACAGGCCCTGGTAGTGGGCCATCGCCTGCCCGGTGCCTGTCGCGTCGTGCGCAAACGCATTGAGCTGGTTGATCTCGGCGGCGATCTCTCCGCGCCTCACCACGAGGCCCGGGTCGGCCCCACGCAGCTCGACGGGAAAGAGGTGTTCGTCACCCGCCGCGATGGTGGGCGATGCCGACGCGCGGTGTGCCCAGTCCGCCTTGAATACGGCGTCGTCCAGCGCCCGAAAGATGTGCGCTTTCAGGTGCGGGCTCGGCTGCCAGCGGTAGGTATAGTACGAGTTGGCGGCATAGTCGGCCGGCGTCGCAAAAACCTTCTCGGCGTCGGGCGGTGGAACCGGCGCCGGCGGCCGCTCGCGCCGGATGCGGACCAGGGTTATCGGTCCGCCGACCCATCCCTCGTTGCCGGGCCTGTCGCCCCACGCCATCCCGCCCCATTTGGCGGCATCCGCCGTGTGGGCTTTGTCGTCCGCGGTGCTGACGCCAACGTGGGCGTAGACGATGGGCTCCTCCAGCGTGGGGTTCAGGGGCAGGCCGCTGCCGCCTGTCGCCGGCCAGAACAGCTCGTAGATCCGCAGCGGCTGGCCGTCGCCGTCGGTCGTTTCGGTCACGTGCTCGTCGAAAGCCACCACGTGATACCGCTCGCTCCAATTCGTCGGCACGTCGTGGTCGACGAACATGGCGTGCCCTTCGGGGATCGTGACGCTGCACGGCCGCCCGGCCGGAGGGCCCACGTCGTCACCCGGCCCGATGTTGGCGACGCGCAGGCGCAGGGGCGTCCCGGCCTCGCTGTCCACCACGCGAAAGCTGTCGGCGCCCACCCGCAGCCGCATGCCCGCAAATTGCCCTGCCGGCTGCGCGTTGGGAATGTCGGTCTCGACCACGCTCTCTGTGCCACCGGCCGCCGTGGTGGATACGACGTTGCCCTGGAGCGTGTTCAGGCGGCCCGGCTCGTAGTAGACGCGAAACTCGGCCGCGTCCGGCGCCTGCCGCATGTGGCGGTAGGTCCACTGCCAGCGCAGACGCAAGCCGACGATGCTCTCGCGCTCCGCCGGCGTGAGCGACGCCTGCCACGCGGCATAGGCCGCGTCGCGCAGCAGCATCGGGTCTTGAGGATCCAGGACGTACGCCTCGATGGCGGTGGGCGGCGGCGGAGCGATCTTGTCCAGCAGGGCCACCGCGTAGGGATGCACCAGGGCATCGCCACCGGGCGGATCCCGGTAATACCACGGCGCGGGATCACCCGGGGAGGGGGTCCACTGGAACCAGCGCGCCGCGGCGCTGTGGGGGCTGTGTCTCCCAAAGATGTCTATGCCGTTGACGCGGTAGCTGTACCAGCCCTCCGGCAGGGCGCGGTCGACGGCGTGCAGCCGGAAGGGCGGCCAGCCATCGGGGAACTGGGGCGTGACGCCGGCCGGCAGATTGGGCTCGACCACCAACACGGGCCGCCCTTTGCTCACCGGGTCGTACCGGTCCGGTGCCGGCGCCGAAGGCTCGGCCGGCTCTGTAGTCCCCAGGTTCGCTCGCCACACGTGGTACATCACCGGTCTCCCCGGCAGCAAAAAGCCCAGGAACGTGCCCACGTCCCACCGCAGGCCGGCGTTGTTGCTCGCCTCCAGCAGTTCCCCGTCGTCAGACAGCATCGTGCCGCCCGGCAGCGCATACGCGCGGGCGCCATCCGGCGGATCCAGCGGTGCGGCGGGTCCAACACGCTGGTTGAACACGATGTAGCCATCCACGGTGCTGAAATCCGGAGTGCTGGCGAGCCAGGCCAGGGCTTTGTTCGCGTGGCCACCGAGCTCGCCCGTGTGGTCCGCCACGATGAGATAATCGTACGATATGGCCGGGTCCGCTGTTTCGTCCAGCCAGTACAATCCCACCATCTGGGCGACGGCCGGGTTCAGGCTCCCCATCAACACCAGGTCCAGGGGGTACTGCTCGGGCATCACCGGGTCCGGGCCTCCGGGGTTCACCGGAACGCCGGCAACACTGCTGCTCCGGCTGGCCATGGGGTCGCCCAGGGGCGGCGGCCCCCCGACCACGAGCTGCTCCAATTGGTCGTGCAGCTCGTCAAAGGGCGTGCCCCGCCACTCGTTCGGATCGCCATAGCGCACCCGATCCGTCGCCACGTCCTCGGCCTTGGCCTGGGTGGCCGGCCTGTTGGTGCAGGGATAATCCGTCTGGGCGACGGGCAAACAGAGAGGATAGGAAAAGCCTGGAACGATCTCCCATCCGCGGAGCACGCTCTGGTCGACCGGCCTCCAGCAGATGTCGATCACGACGGCCGGCCCGCCGCTGAACTCGACGCCCGTGATCGTGTCAAAGCTCAGCGTCTCCGTCACAACCTGTCCGGGCAGGCCACTCAACGTCCTGGTGACCACGGGCACGTTGCCCGCCAGTGCCCTTACCTCGATTGAGGATCTCTTCCCGTCCGTTCCCAGGCACACGAAGCAGAGCTGGAAAAGCAACGCCTCGTTCTGGGGCGCGTGTACCACAAGCTCGACAATGCCCAGCCCGCGCAGGACGAGGGTATCAAATGCTCCATCCATCCCGGCGGCGTCGACGACGTTCCCGTCCCTGTCGACGGCCTCGACCTTGACACCTGCCGCCGAATGCCCCAGGCTCAAGCTCACCAGGGAAGCCGGGCAGGGCAAGCGGATGTGCGTCTTGAAGCCCACGCTCACGCCGGTGCGCCCTCGCATGGAGCCGATCATCTGGCCCTGCCACGGGCTGCCATCGTGGTCCAGCACTTCAAAGGAGACGTCCTGAAAGGTGAAACGGCTATCGACGTCATCGGGCAGTTCGGCGAGATCCAGGCAGGTGCGAGGGGCGCTGTCATCTCCCGGCAAAAAGCCGACGCGCACCTCGACCTCGAAAGTCGGGCGGGAGGGGGGCAGGGTAAAGCGCAGATAGCGCCTGTTCCGCAGGTCGAACTCGACAAAGTGGGGCGGGGGGAAGAGGTCGGTCAGCTCGATGTTCCTGTCGCTCGTGAACTGTCCCCAGGGAGCGTTCAGCGTTCGGGTGCTCAGCGGGCCAGGCGACAGTTGCAGCTCGCGCAAGAGCTCGACCATGCACGTCCGGTTGCCCGGCCGGTGGCGCCGGCGAAAGAGATAATAGCCGTGCCAGGGAAAACCCTTTTCTCGTAGGAAGCTCCAGCGCAGGTGGATGCCGTCCCGCAGGGGAGGTTGAAGGGCGTTGGCTGGAACGTCGCCCTGTACGCCGAGTCCGATCATGACCAGATTCTGAGACTGAAGAGCCATAGCCTTGCCTCGCTGAACGTGTCCCTCAACCTGTTATCGGGTTGGTTTCGCGCTTGACCCAGAACTTTTGAAGTAAACCAATGTCCGGCCTCCCAAGTATGCGGCGCCGCCACACCTTGGCCTCGGCTCTCCCATGGCCTCGGCAGCTAGGGTCGACGATTGATTGCTGCTATGGACCGGGGCAATTGAAAGGATCGTTGGAGCTTTTTGCAGAAGAGCCTCGCCTCTTCAGCGAGGTCCCGCAATTATATCACGCGATCGAGGAGAAGTCAACAGAGGATGAAATCGATGGTATTAACATTGAATAAAAAAACTTTTGGGCAGACGGCCCCTGGCGCAAGAGTCGTTCGGGCCGTCGCGAAAAGGGCGCCTGGGCTCCCTATACCATTACCGCCGCGGGGTTAATGCCGCAACCGCCCTCCGCAGCCGGTCTGCGGCCCGCCGGGCCCAGAGCCTGAGCCGCCGCGTGGAAAAGATCTGGTCGCCATATCGCCGGGCCAGGTCCTCGGCGGCCTCGCCCATCAGCACCGGCCGCGCGGCCTGCGCTTCCAGCTCCTCCCTGTTTCGCGACAGCCACAGGTACAGGTCGGCCTCGGTGCGGCGCGGGAACTCGCCCAGGATCCGCCGCTCGCGCATGATCTGGACGATGGGCTCGTAGCGGATGTCACACCAGATGACCGCCGCCTCCTCCAGCGACAGATCTCGTTGGTCCACGTCGGACAGGATGCGCTGGTAGGCCTTGATCTCGCACAGGAGATCCTCGTAGCCGCCGGCCTGGGTGAGTTGGATGTCCAGGGCGGGCCGCAGGCGATCGATGTGCGTCTGCTCCAGGAATCCATCGCGGGCCAGCCGGGACAATGTCTCGTCCACGTCCGAGTCGGGCCGCAACGGCACCAGTGTGTCGTATTCCCAGACGTGGGCCTTGATGGTCCGCCTGCCGAGCTGCCGGGCGACAGACACGCGGTGGTTGCCATCGCGCACGAAAAATATCTCGCCCACGCGATAGAGCTCTACAGGCGGCACGTCTCGGCCGGCAGCCATCACGCGCTCGATGTGCTCCCAGCGCTGCTGCAGGTGGTCGCGCCGGGGGAAAAAGGCCCGGGTAAAGTCGCTGTAGCGGCCCACGCTGCCGGCGATCTGGTCCAGGGGAACCTCCTGGAGGTCCGCGTAGTGCGCATCCTCCAGCCGCAGCTTGCGGCTGACCTGCTCAAAGCTCAACAGGTCGGTGGAGTGCTGCATGAGGGTCGCCAGGGCATCCTGAAGAAAGGCAGCCCGCCGTGCTTCCTTCCACCGCGGGCTGCCGGAGCTGGCCGGGACCTCACTCATGGCGGCTCCCGGCTGCCTCAGGACCCGCCCTTGAGGATGAGGGGCAGGAACTCGCGGCGGTAGACTGGCGCCGGCTGCTCCACCACCAGGGAGACGTCGTCGACGTACATGGCCGTGCGGCCGCCCGCCCCATCGTTCACGGTGCCAAAGTGCAGCCGGATGGACCGGCCCGCATGGGCGGACAGGTCAAAGGTGTGGTGCTGCCACTCCTGGGCGTTGGACAGTTGCCAGAAGAGCGTGTCCAGGATGGCGCCGCTGTCCGCATCGAAGAGGAGCAGGTATTGGGCGCCGCCCGCCGTGGGAGCAGCCGGCGCGGGGTCCGAGAGCCTGCCTTCGGGGAAAACCTGTTCCCGGGCGAGGAGGGCCGACTCGCTGGAGACCGGGTAGATGCTGAACCGCAGGGTGGCCGCCAGGGCATCCGCCGGGATGGTGACCACCTGGCGGGCGGACGAGTAGGCCGTCAAGTCCTCAGGGCCGTCGTCGATGCCGACGCGCGCCGAGTGGAGCCGGTGGTAGGCCAGCCGGCCGGTTACACCGGCCGGCCACGCGGTGTTGGGGAACTCCCAGCCGCTGCCTGCCTCAAAGCCGCCGTCCACGATGATGTCGCGGGCCGTCGTGGCATAGCGCCAGACGCCGTCGCCCGGGGAGGTGTACCCCCGCTCCGTGGCGACATGGACGCTGCCCTGGCGAGTGGGGAGCAGCTCGGTCAGCGTGAGCCCGCCGGGCGGCTGGCCGACGAACGTCCACGACAGGCCGCCGTCCAGCGAGCGATAGAGGTCCTGCGGCGTGAGGGCGTAGGCGGCCCGGTCGCCCGGCGAGAAGGCCACGCGCCTGACGCCATCGGGCAGGCCCACGCCGGCCGGCTGCCAGGTGATTCCGCCGTCGGTGGAGCGCCACAGGCCGGCGTGGATGTCGCCGACCGGCTGCTCCATCCAGGTGGCGGTGGCCAAAACCACGGGGTCCGCGGCATAGGCCGGGGAAATGGCCAGGGAGGTCACCGACAGCCCGGCCACCAGCCCCGAGGCTGCGGGCTCCCAGACGCCGGCACCGGGCGGCAGGCGCCAGGCGCCGTCACCACCGGCCAGCAGTGTGCCGTCGGGCAGCAGCGCCACCAGTTGCGCCGACCCCCACGTGCCCTCCGGCCAGGCGCCGACTGCGGACCAGGTGTCGCCCCCGTCCTGCGATCGGATCACCTGGCCCTCGGCCGCCGCATACACAGTGCGGTCGCTCACATAGCCGGGCGAGATCACCAGGCTGTTGATATAGCCGGTGCCATACACCCGCTCCCATTCCGCGCCGGCATTGACGGTGCGATAGATGTTGGCCCCGATGCTCTCCTGGCTGACCAGGGAGGCAAAGATGGTGCGGTCCTGGGCAAAGGCCGGCGAGATGGCGAGGGACGAGGCGCGATAGGTGGACATCGACTGCAGGCCAAGGGGGGACCAGCTCGCGCCGCGGTCCTGGCTGCCATAGATGCCGTACCGGGAGGCGCCGGTGATGAGCAGGCTCCCGTCGTGGGTCGCGGCCAGGGGACCGCCCGACAGCGTGACCAGCTCTTCGGCCAGGCTCCAGGAGTTGCCACCATCCACGGTGCGATACACCCCCTGCTCGGTGCCGGCCAGGAGCACGGCGTGGCCCGGCCAGCCGGGAGAGATGGCCAGCCCCTGGACCGGTAGCCCCGGGTAGGAGGCGACGGGCGCCCAGGTGAGGCCGCCGTCGTGGGAGACGGCCACGCCGGCAGCACTCCCCGCAAAGGCGGTCCCGTCGGTGCCGAACCCGGGCGACAGGACCAGGGCGCTCACCTGGGTTGGCGCGCCGGGCAGCGTGGCACCGGTCCAGGTCGCGCCGCCGTCGCCGCTGACATAGACGGCGTCGCCGCCGGCCAGAACCGTTGCGTCCGCCGCAAAGTCGGGAGAGATGGCCAGGCTGATCACGGGCTCTGTCAGGACGCGGCTCCAGCTCACACCCCAATCGGAGGTCCGGTACAGGCCGTCCCAGCTACCGACAAAGGCCGTGCCGTCCAGGGCAAAGCCGGGCGAGTAGGCCAGGGGGCCGGATGCGGGCACGCTACGGTCAGTCGTCCAGTGGATGCCGCCGTCGTGGCTCTGGTGCAGGCCGCTCCATGCGCCGGCGGCCATGACGTGGCCGCTGGTCGCAAAATCGGGCGCGACGGCCACCTGGTTGATAGAGCCAGGGGGTCCGGCGTAGAGCCGGCCAACCCAGGTCCACGTCCGTCCGCCATCCGTGGAGCGCAACAGCCCGCCCCATGTGGCCGCAAAGACGATGCCATCGCTGTCGAAATCGGGCGAGAAAGCATAGGCGTGGACCGCGGAGGCGTTGGCGATGCCTTCGGCGCCACTGGCCGATGCCTGCCAGGTCTGCCCCCCATCCTCCGAGCGCATGATGCCCAGGCCGCTCTGGCCGCCGCCCCGATGCTGGATCCAGTCGCCGCTGAAGGCCACGCCGTCGGCCGGGAAGGCCGGCGAGACGGCCAGCGTCATGGACCGGCCGCCGCGCGGGCCGTTGCCCTGCCAGGTGCCCGGCTCGGCCGGTCCTCCCTGGGCCACTTCGTTGCGCCACAGGGTCCCGGAGCGCAGCGAAGCGGACAGGCCGCCGGTGCCACCGGCGTACAGGGCCAGCGAGATGCCCGGCGCCGAGGCCAGGGCCGGGACGCTCGTGGCTTCCAGGCCCGTGCCCACGGCCGCCCACGTGTCCCCGCCGTCCATGGAGCGGTAGACGGCGGTGGCGCCCTGGGTGCCGTAAGCAACGCCGGCCAGGACGGAGCCATCGTGGGCAAAGGCCAGGGAGGCAAAGATTCGCTGCGAGCCGCCTGCCGACGCGGGAATGCCCGTGTCCAGGATCTGCCAGGTCATGCCGCCATCGGTGGAACGATAGAGGTCACCGGCGGCAGTCGGCTCGGCCCTGACGCCGGCGTAGGCCGTCTGGCTGGCGCCAAAGGCCGGCGAGACGGCCAGCGCCGTCACCGGCGAGGGGAGGACGCCTGTCCAGGTGAGGCCGCCGTCGGCCGAGCGCTGGAGGCCGGCGTCGTCGGTGCCGGCCAGGAGCACCCGGTCCACGGCATAGTTGGGCGAGGGGCGGAGAACCGTGGCGTGCACCCCGGGGGCCAGGGAGGCCCAGGTGTCGCCGCCGTCGTGGGACACGAACAGGCCCAGGGCCGACGAATAGGTAAACTCCGAGATCCAGACGGTCCGGTCGTCGGCGTAGTCGGGCGACACGGCGAGGGCGCGAAAGATGCGATCCGACCGCACCTCTTCCCAGTTCTGCCCGCCGTCGGTGGAGCGGTGCACGCCGCCGTCGGCGTAGCCGTGCTGGCCGAGGGTGCCCGACGCGGCAAAGGCCGTCAGATCCTCCGCAAAGGCCGGGGAAAAGGCCACCTCCTCCACCCGCTCCAGCCGGCCCGAGACGTCCTTCCACATCTGGCCGGCGTCGACCGACAGATGCAGGCTCCCGTTGCCCTCGTAAGGCGCTCCGGTGTCCATGCGCATCTGGTCGAAATAGGTGGTTCCGGCCAGCAGAATCGAGGGGTCCCCGGGGGCGACGGCGAGGGCCTGGACGTTGAGACGGGCCGGGCCGCGGTCGTGGCGGTACCAGTGGACGCCCGAATCGTTGGAATGATAGATGCCTGCGCTCGTGGCCGCAAAGGCGGACGGGTCCCAGGAGCCCGCCGGGCCGAGGGCCAGGGCATAGACCGCGGCCCCCACAAAGCCGCCCTTGTAGGCCTCGGCCGGGTCGTACCAGCCGGCCGGCGACCAGGTGGCGCCGCCGTCCTCCGAGCGGTAGGGGCCGGGATCGACCGTGCTGGCGGCCATGATGATGGGGCTGCCCGGGCCAAAGGTCGGCGAGAAGCAGATGGTGTGTTGCCCGCCCGCGCCCAGGGTGAGGGCCCCGGGAGACCAGGAGGACCCACCGTCGTCGGAGACGTAGAGCTGGCCGTCGGCCTGGCCCACGGCCAGGAGCATGGGCTCCTCGGCATAGTTGGGCGAGACGGCAAAGGTGCTGAGGAGCACGCCGGGGCCGGCCGGATTCCAGGTCGTGCCGCCGTCCACCGACTTGTAGAGGCCATCGTCGGGGACGAGGGCAAAGAGCGTGTCGTCGGTCGGGTAGGCCGGCGAGAAGGCCAGGGTCGCGACGGCATGGGCCGCGAACCAGCCGCCCGGCTGGGCGAACGTGTCGCCGCCGTCGGTAGAGACAAAGGTCTGCGTGCCGCCGACGACGTACAGCGTCCGGTCGGTGGCAAAGTCGGGCGAGATGGCCAGGCCGGGCGGGGTTGGCAGGTCCGTCCAGGCGGGGCTCTTGTCCTGCCAGGTCAGGCCCTCGTCCGTGGAGCGGTGGACGCGATAGCCGGTGGGCCACATGCCCTCCGTGACAAAGACCGTCGCGTCCTGGGCATAGGCCGGCGAGAGGGCCAGGGCGACGACGACCCAGCCATCGGGGCTGACCCGCTGCCAGGAGCTGCCGCTGTCCACCGTGCGGTAGACCCCCTGGCTGCGCAGCCCGGCAAAGGCCGTGTGGTCGACCGGGTAGTCGGGCGACATGGCCACGGCCGCCACGCTGCCGCCGTCAGGACCGGGGACCGATTGCCAGGGACCTTCGGCGGCGTGACCGGGGGCCGCCAAGACCAGGGCGAGGAGCATTGCCATGCCCAGAGCAGAATAGACCGTACGCTTCATGCTTCACCTCCGGAGCCTTTGCCAGGAGAACAGAGCCGTCTACACAATCATAGCACGGATAGAGCGAAAAGGCAATACTCCCTTCGGAGGCACGTTTTGGCCCCTGGGGCCTAAGCCCTGCCGACGCCAAGAAGTGACGGGTGGCTCGGGCCCTGGGTGGTCATGGTTCAGGTTATCAACCATGCGACCGAGCACCGGGAGCAGACCAACAGCATTCTTTGCTCCCTGGGCGTGACCCCTCCAGGCCTCGATGCCTGGAGCTATGGCGAGGCGAGGGAGGCGCTCGTCCTTTAGGCAGCGAGGACACAGTCCGATCAGGACTGCATCCTCGCGCTTGACCGCCGTACGCCGAGTGCCCGTCCTTTGCTCAGTCGCGCTCCGCTTCGATGACGAACGTCAGATTGGCATTGACCCGGTACTTGACCACCGTGTCCGCTTCGACGACGGCCTGCACCTCTTTGACATAGACGTGCCTGATCCCACGCACCGTCACAGCAGCTTCGGTCACTGCCGACTGGATGGCGGCTTCGATGCTGTCTCCCTCGGCCAATACCTCGATTACCTTTGCGATTGACATTTTCTTTCTCCTTTCCCGGTCTACCTGTCGTGGGACATCTGCGGGACTGTTGCGAAGGTCGCCAGATCCGAATTTGCCCCATGGACGAACGAGCGGATAAAGAACTGCGATGAGGATGCGGTGTAGCCCACCGGCGGGTCATTGCCTCGATGGCACGAGTATACCACGGCCTGGCGGCCCTGTCAATTGCGGTTCGACGCAGCCGGGCGGTTGCCTCCTGAAGGAATAGGTGCAATGCACTTTTGCTTGCTGGGCAGAGTCATGAAGTCGCGAGAACCTTACATTCGTGAAGCACGTCCCTGCCCTGAGCAAGTGCATTGCACCTCCGGGCCATCCTCTCGTGTGATTGCCTTTCTTTCCCTGATGTGCTATACTACGTGCATAACAATGTGCTATACGTAGTATACTATGGACGAGCCTGAAGCAGTTGCCCGGGAAGCGATAGCCGTCTATATGGAGGGCGCCCGAGATGCCTTGGAGAGTGCTCAGTACAATCTCGACGGCGGTTTCTTTGGCGTCGCCGTAAACCGCGCTTACTATGCCTTCTTTTACGCTGCAACGGGATTACTCCTGACGCTGAGCATGACGCGCAACAAGCATGCGGGTGTCCTGGCCGCATTTCGGGAGCACTTTGTCAAGCCGGGCATCTTTCCCGTAGCAGATAGCTATGCTTATGGTGAAGCCTTTGAGTTGCGTAACGTAACAGACTACGAGATGTTAGGACACGCGGATGAGGCCCAGGCTCGATCGGCGGTCGAGAATGCCCGCCGCTTTGTCGAACGCAGCGCAAGGTACTTGCTGGAGCAAGGATACCGATGAGTTTGCCAATCTCTCACCTGACGTCAAACGAGCAGGCCGCCATCGATAGGTATATTCGCCGGATCCGCAAGCGATTTCCGGGGCGAATTCTGTCCGTCACCTTGTTTGGCAGCAAGGCCCGCGGAGACGACGATGCCGAGTCGGACATCGACCTGCTGGTCCTGGTGGACCAAGAGGACCCGGCCTTTCGTTCACGGCTGTGGGCCATCGCCTCCGACATCTCCCTGGAGCATAACCTGGTGCTCTCTGTCCGGGTGATTGGCCAGGCCCGCTGGGCAGAGAGCCGGCGAATGCGCTTGCCCCTCTACCGCGCCATCGAGTCCGAAGCAGTGCCCTTGACCCCTTCGGGCCGGGCCCGGTGAACCGGACCCTTGCGGCCAGAAGAATTCCGCGCAGCAGTCGCCAGGCATCCCGCCCCGCCCTTTCGCTCGCGCCCCGTCAGCGCCACCTTGGAGGCAGGCGCCACCGGCCCAGGATTCCCCGCCACCAATCGGGCCAAGACGGGCGCGTGCCAACCGTGACAAAAGGCCCAATCGGTCTGGGAAACCCCGTTCTCATCCGTGACGGTGCACGACACAAGATAGCGTCCCGGCCGCGCATATTCGTGCGTCGCGCCGGAGTCGGCCTGGCCGTCGCCATAGTCGAAACGGTACGTCAGGCTGCCCCCGCCATCCTCGTGATCGGCGTCCCCGGCCGTCACGGAGAACGTGGCCCGCAGCCCGTTGACGGCCGCTGGGGCGAGGGTGATCGTCGGAGCGTGGTTGCTCGCCGGGCCCTGGCTGTAGAGGTATTGCAGGTGGGAGTACGCATCGGCGTCCATCCGTTCCTGGACGCGCTTCATCTCCTGGCCGATGGCCGTCACCTCGGCCGGGTCCGCCCAGTTCCGCCCCCGCCATTCGGGCAGCAGCCGGCCGTTGACCACGTCAAAGAGGTGTTGCTCGAAGGGCAGGGTGCGGGCCTGGACGTCGGCGATGTCATACCCCGCGTTGAACATGCCCCTCGCCGGTGTGTAGGCGGACACCCCGTCGTCGCCTGTGTCCAGGTAGCGGGGCACCTGGTTCAGCCCACCGGATTCGACGCCATGGATCCAGAGGGGCACAAAGATGCCCGTTTTGCTGTGCCCCAGCAAGGTCCACATGGTGGTCAGCCTCGGATCTTCGGTGGGCAGGACGCCGTGGACGATCATGTTGGACACGGTCGTGTCCATGGCCAGCACGTTGTGCCGAAAGAAGGCGTCTGCAATCGATTCGACTGACAGCGCGGTCCCGCTGCCGTCGTTGTATATCAAGGCAGCAATTGTGTCTCGTGCCGCCAGGTAGCGCCCGCCGCCGCCACCCATGTCATCGCTGCCGTCGGCGTTGCGGTGCGCCGGCGCATTGGCGCGCACCACCCAACCTGCAAAGGTCACGTCGCCGCCGGTCCACGGATCGTCGTCGCCATCGGCATTGTCGACGTCGATCCACTGCCTGTCGCGGGCCGGGGCGCGCGTGTTGCACTCCCAGTGCTTGCCCGAGCCCGCCTGGTTCTCCCACAGGCTGGCCTCGCCGGAGGGATCGACCAAGTAATTGAACGTCGAGAGGTCCGTCATTCCATTCAAGTAGGTCCGCACCTGGCCGATTTCGTCACAGTGTCCCAGAGCCTGGTGGTGAAGCTCTGGCCAGCCGCCCTGTTCGAGCACGTTGAAGCCAATCCCCAAACCCTGGGAGTTCAGACCCTGGCGCACGGAACCGGGGGCATCGTTGGCAGGCCCCATCCCCAGGTAGCTGTAGCGGGCCGGGCCCAGCCCCGGATGGTGTTCGACACCTGCGGCAAAGTAATGCACGTCGTTGGGTACGTCGACCTGATTTCGCAGCTTCCACAGCAAGGGCCGGCCGTCGACGGTGACGTCGCCATCGGCCACGCCGGCCGTGCATTCGACAAGCGATTCGTCTATGGACGCTTGCTCATGTTCGAGTTCCCCAACGACACGCACGGGCGCTTCGCGTTGTACGGGAAGGATCGCTGCCAGACAGGGCACCATGGCCAGGAGCACGGTCAAAAAGTACGATCGTCTCATCCCTCAGCCCTTGATCTCGTCATAGCTTTTTGCCTCTCGGCGTGGCACATCCTGGCCACAGTTGTCTGTTGGAAGGGGGCGAGCGTCTATGCCGTGATGACTGCGTTTTGGTATCCGGCCTGTCAAAAGTCGCGGCCGGTGGTCGAGGCATGGAGGTTGTAGGCTTGGATCACCCTCGCCGTAGCAATATACCACCACCCGGGAATCCAGTCAATCTCCGCCAAAAGAGATACACAATCCTGCTGATCTTGAACTTGCGTGTTCGGGAAAGTGTGATAAAATGTCAATGTTCTGATCGGACAAGGGAGAGAAGAGTCTCTTATCTGGCACCGCGACAAAGGGCACCGTGTCTGCGCAAGGAGCCCGAGGGATGGCCGGCGTGGCCGATCGCGGAGGACACCGGCCAGCAGGCTGGAGAAAGGAGAGTACCGGCTTAGCGTCTCCGAAGAGCACCCACAGACATCCATTTGTTGCCTTGTTCTGGTATCGTTTCGCCAGTCTCAAAGAGGAGGGCAGATCATGAAGCGGTTGATGTCGTTGTTGATCCTTAGCGTAATGATGGGTAGCCTGGCCCTTGCTTGCGGCCCTACGCCGCAGCCAGAGATTGTCAAAGAAGAAGCGACCACGGTTGTCGAGGTCGCGTCAGAGGAGACGGCAGTACCTGAACCGGTCGACGTACCAACCCTGGTTATGGTCATGACGTTGGACGATGTGGTTACGCTGGACCCACATCATGCCTACGAAACGACCAACCTGATGATCCACGCCAACACCTACGACACGCTGGTCGAATACCGGCCTACCGATCTGACCCAGGTGGCGCCCCGCCTGGCGGATGAGTGGACCGTCTCGGACGATGGCCTGGTCTACACCTTCAAATTGCACCCCGGGGTCACGTTCACCTCGGGCAATCCAGTGACGGCCGAGGACGTTCGCTTTTCGTGGATGCGGCTGATCAACCTGAAGGGCAACCCGGCGTTCTACGCGGACCTGGTCGAGAGTGTGGAGGTCGTCGACGAGCTGACCCTCAAGGTCACGCTGAACGATGCTTCGCCTGCATTCCTGGGTGTGATTGCCACGCCGGCCATGAGCGTCCTGGACAGCAAGGTGGTCAAGGAGCAAGGCGGCACCGATGCCGAGGATGCCGACCAGACCGACAAGGCCAAAGAATGGTTAGACCAGAGGTCTGCCGGTTGCGGCCCGTACATTCAGACCGCCTGGACACCCAAGGCAGAGATCGTCCTGGAGGCGAACCCTGACTACTGGCGGGGTGCGCCAAGCATCAGCAAGATCATAATCAAGCACGTGGCCGATGCCTCCACCCAATTGCAGATGCTGCAGCGGGGGGATGCCGACATCGTCCACACCCTGGATACCGACCTGGCCGACCAGGTGGCGGCCGATGCCAATCTGGAGCTGGTGATCGGCCAGACGCTGAACATGAACTACCTGGCAATGTCCCCTGACGCCGAGTTGGGTGGGCCGCTGGCCGACAAGAACGTGCGCCAGGCCGTCTCCTACGCCGTGGACTATGAGGGCATCATGGCCCTGCTCAATGGGTACGCCGATTGGGCTCCCTCCATCATTCCCCTGGGCGTAATGGGCGTGGATCCGGCGATGAAGCGCACCCGGGACCTGGACAAGGCCAGGGAACTGCTGGCCGCGGCCGGCTACGAGGGCGGCGGTCCGGAATTGGATCTGTCATATGGAGCAGCGCCGGGCGCTTTGCGGGAGACGGTTGCAGCCAAGCTCAAGTCCGACCTGGAGGAAGCGGGCATGGTCGTCAATCTGCACCCGCTGGAGATGTCGGTCTATCTCAGCGAAATGCGGGCACAGAAGCTGCCTATGGCGCTGGGCGGCTGGACGCCTGACTATTTGGACCCCACCATGTGGAGCGATTACTACTCCTATCCCGACCGGGGCATTGCCTTTCGCATCAAGTACGACAGTGCGAACGCGGCCGCGTTGGCCCAGACCATCGCCACCGAGTTCGATCTCCAGAAGCGCACGGAGGCGGTCCGCAGCCTGGTGGAGGTGCTGATGGATGAGGTGCCGTTCATCATGCTCTACCAGTCACAGCAGTTGACCGTTCTGTCCAAAGATGTGAAGGGCTTTGCCTACCATCCCGTCCACTTTGCCAACTTCTCTGAGCTGAGCCAATAGAGAGAGTCGGCACGGAACCTGGGGGCAGGGCCTGGCCCGCCCCCAGGCACCATGCCGCGCTATCGCCTGGGAGAAGAATATGGGCCTTTCCGGTCACATCATTCGCCGGTTGATCCTGGTGATCCCCATGCTGATTGGGATCACGCTCGTCACCTTTGGAGTGTCGCGCCTGGTGCCCAGCGATCCCCTGGTCGTCATCGTCGGGGAGAAAGCACTGGACCATCCCGACATCGTCGAGGCCGCCACGCGCAAGTGGGGTCTGGATCGCCCGGTGCATGAGCAGTACGCGATCTATGTTTGGAACCTGTTGCACGGCGACATGGGCCTTTCTTTCAAGACCAAGCGCCCGGTAGCTCAGGAACTGGCACAATACCTGCCGGCGACGGTCGAGTTGGGCTTCTGTTCTCTGGTGTTTGCCCTGGGCGTGGGCTTGCCGCTGGGCATCATCGCTGCCCTGAAGTCCGGCAAGTGGGTGGATCACGCGGCCCGGCTGATCTCACTGCTGGGTGCCTCGTCGCCGCCCTTCTGGTCAGGCCTGGTGCTGCTATTTCTGCTGTATTATGTGCTCCAGATACTGCCCGGCCCGGGTCGCATCGACACACGCGTCGTCGTGCCGGAGAACATCACGGGCCTGTACCTGATCGACACCCTGCTGCGGGGCGATCTGGAGGGGTTTGTGGACGTCGCCCGCCACCTCATCCTGCCTTCGATCATCCTGGGCAGTTACACCCTGGCCCACGTTTCACGCATCACCCGCTCCTCTCTGCTGGAGGTGCTGCAGACCGATTACGTCCGCACCGCACGGTCGAAAGGATTGCCAGAGCGGAGGGTGATCTTGGTCCACGCGCTGCGCAACGCCTCTATTCCCACGCTGACCGTCATCGGGCTGGCCTTTGCGGGCCTGATGGCCGGGGCGATCATGACCGAAACGGTTTTTGCCTGGCCGGGCATTGGCCGCTACGCCGTGGAGGCAGCGTCCAATCTGGACTATCCGGCGGTGATGGGTACAACCCTGCTGATCGCCATCGTCTATATTATGATCAACCTGGTCGTGGATATCCTGTACGGCATCGTCGATCCCCGCATCAGACAAGGTGAATGACGGCCATGGCAATGTTTCAACCAAATCGGCACTCGGAGTCCCCCCTGGTAAAGGGCTTGCGCGTTCTCTTGCGCAACCCGATGGCACTGGCCGGCCTGGCGGTCATTCTGCTGTGGTCGCTGGTGGCAATTTTCGCGCCGACGCTTGCCCCCTATGATCCACTGGTGCAGAACATCGGGGCTCGCCTGCAGCCTCCGTCCATGGAGCATCTGTGCGGGACGGACGAACTCGGGCGGGATGTATTCAGCCGCATTCTTCACGGGGCAAGAATCTCGCTGCCAATGGGCCTGATCGTGGTCGTCTTTGCCATGTTCCTGGGTGGCACGGTCGGTGCACTGGCAGGGTTCATCGGCGGCCGGTTTGACGATGTGATGATGCGCCTGGCGGATATCACGCTCGCCTTTCCCTCCATCGTGCTGGCATTGGCCATCGCCGCCGCGCTGGGACCGAGCCTGAAGAATCTGCTCATCGCCATGATGGCGGTGTGGTGGCCCGAATACGCACGCCTGATGCGAGGCCAGGTCTTGAGCGTCAAAAACAACGACTACGTGGAGGCTTGCCGGGCGGTCGGCGTGCCCTCGACGCACATCCTGTTGCGACACATCGTGCCCAATGCAGGCACGCCCCTTCTGGTCAAGGCCTCACTGGACGCCGGCAGCGCCATCCTGACTGTGGCTGCCCTGAGCTTTATTGGCCTGGGCGCTGTGCCGCCCACCCCCGAGTGGGGTGCCATGATCTCCATGGGCCGCACCAAGTTCTACCAGTGGTGGATGATGACCTTTCCGGGGCTGGCCATCCTGACCGTGGTGCTAGGCTTTAACTTTGTGGGCGACGGCCTGCGCGACGCGTTGGACCCCCGGCTGCGAGGCAAGCAGCTTCTTTGAATCCTGTCCTGCAATGTACGTGTGCCCCACCGCAAGTGGGAGTGGATTGCGGGATTTCCGGCTCGAGCGATAAAGGACGTGAACAACACAATCTGGAGGCGCAGATGGAAACTCTGATGCAGAGCCCGCCAGGGGCCCGGACGCTCATCAATGACCGGTGGCGAGACTATTTTGCCGGGTGCGGATACCTGGGATTGCAGAGTCACCCGGCACTCTTGCAGGCTGCCATTGAGGCCATACAGCAATATGGACTGGGTACCGCCACGTCGCGCGGCGGATACGGGGAGCATCCGGTTTACAGGCAAGTGGAACAAGCGGCGACGCGATTTTTTGAATCGGAGCGCGCCATGCACTTTGTCTCCGGTTACCTGGGCAACTCTATCCTCGTCCAAGGGCTGCGGGAGGACTATGAGCACATCTTTGTGGATGAGGTGTCTCACTTTAGCGTCTGGGATGGCGCGCGGACAGCCGGAGCCCCTGTGACCTCGTTTCGACACGGAGATGCCGAGGATCTGGCTGTGTGCTGCCGGGCAAAACTCAAGCCGGGTGAACGGCCGCTGGTCATCAGCGACGGTGTGTTTCCCATCTCGGGCGAGGTTGCGCCCGTACCGGACTATGTACAGGCCCTGGCGCCATTCGATGGGGCGATCCTGTGCCTGGATGATGCGCACGCGACAGGCGTGATTGGCGAAAAAGGCCAGGGCACGCTGGAATACTATGGACTGCAAGGGCCGGGCCGCTACACCACGTACACGTTGAGCAAAGCACTGGCCGGCCACGGAGGCATTATCGCCGGGGACGCTGCGCTCATCGAGAAACTGGCCCGGAACTCGATGGTACCCGGCGCAACCAGCCCGTCGCCCCTGCCGGCGGCGGCCGCGTCGGCGCGCGCCCTGGAGCTGGTGCGGAGCAGCCCCGACCTTGGCCACAAGTTGTGGACGAACGTGAAGCGCGCCAAGGAAGGGCTGAGGAACCTGGGCTGGCCGTTGGCCGACACACCGGTGCCGATCCTCTGCCTGGGGAGACGGCCCGGGCTGGACCTTGCCCGCTTGCAGTCGGAGCTCTTTGCCCGGGATATCTGCGTGGCACACAGCACCAGGTACAGCAGTACGCCCCCTGGCGGTGCACTGCGTATCGCCATCTTTGCCACACACACGGCAGAGCAGATCGACCGGCTGCTCTTTGAGCTGGGCAGCCTGCTCTGAGGCGGTGCCTGCGAGGTTTTTGGCCCTATCCTGAGCACCAAAAGGGAACCAGGCCCGGGCCGTCTCCGTATGATCACGCGGTGATGTGCCCGGGCACTGGTTTGCAACCCCTACTTGCGCCCCCTGGCGCCGCCTGCCAGGGCTCGCAGGCTACCTCCACCTGGGCGTCCGCTGCGCGTGGCCGCCGACGGCTCGCCCACCCGGTCGCCCGACAGCTTCTCGTACTCGACGCGGGGCACCTCGATGTCGCGCC
>MTKX01001107.1_pt1 | contig 24415 bp, 19 predicted proteins | sample 1042771 | NCBI WGS metagenome assembly MTKX01 (sample SAMN06212183, study PRJNA360534) | anaerobic digester metagenome | biome: Wastewater treatment plant; material: sludge; isolation source: anaerobic digester fed with sludge from wastewater treatment plant | place: Denmark: WWTP Randers ...
CCCAGCTTGCCCTCAGCCATGATGATGGAAATACCGCCGCGGGGACGCTCGATGACCTCAACTTTGTCACCTTGCGCGGCTGACGAGTAGCGATCAACTTTTGAAATTGCTGCCTGAAGTTCCATGCCACAATTTTATCGCATTCCAACCGATGAGCACAGGTGTCGCGCGAATAATGTAAAATTACTGACCTGAACCTATGGAGAATGATTTGAAACGTACTATTGTCACTTTTTGTTTACTGTTGTTATGCGCGAGTTGTGTTGCCCAAACACCCACGACTTTCCCAACGGCAACTTTACCCAGTGCCACGCTGCCAACTAGCGATGGCGGAACCGCGATCAACCAAATCCAGGGCATCACCCATCGTTCACCGATGGATGGAGAGACGATCGCGAAAGTCATTGGAGTTGTAACGGTCGTTGATGGTGAAGGATTTTACCTTCAAAGCTTGGCGCAGGATAATGACGAACGAACTTCTGAGGCCATTTACGTCGACCTTGAAGCGTATGCGAATGTCAAACGGGGCGATCAGGTTTTGGTTGTGGATGGTTGGGTGCGGGAATGGAATCCAGCTGGTTTGGGAGCAAATTCTCTGACCATCACAACGCTTGTCGCTAAAGATGTAACGGTCTTGAGCCAAACTCAGCCATTGCCCGAGCCTGTTGTGATTGGTGAAGGCGGCAGACTCATCCCAAACCAGGTAATTGAGAACGATGTAAACGGTTACGTGGGGCAGAATAAACAACCGATTGACCCGCTGGAAGACGGCATGGATTTTTTCGAGAGTCTCGAAGGCATGCTGGTGCAGATCAACAATGCCAGGGCAGTATCAACGCGAAACGGTTACAACGAAGTGTCGATTGTAGCAGACAGTGGTGAAAACGCCGGCATTTTATCGAGTGAAGGTGTGCTGGTTTTGCGGGAAACCGACCCCAACCCAGAGAGAATTCTGCTGGATGATGCATACATCATGATGCCTGAGATCCATGTGGGGGCGGTTTTTAGTGAGCCGATTGTGGGCGTAGTAGATTACGATTTTGGAAATTACCGTATTCAACCCTTGAGCAAGCCGGTTTTGAGCCAAAACACGCCTTTCCAGACGATCAAGGCTAGTGGGGTGCAGGAAGATTGGGAACTGGCGATAGCATCTTATAACCTGGAAAACTTCAACAGTCTGCAGGAAGTGGAGCGTTCAAAGCAAATTGCCTGGGAGATCGTGGAGATGCTTAAGGCGCCGGATATCCTGGTATTGCAAGAAATCATGGATGATGATGGCAGTTTAGATTCGCAGGAAATCAGCGCTGAGCGCAACCTGGCCAGCCTGATTGATGATATTGTGGACATCAGCAAAGGAAAGGTGGTTTACAAAGCTCTGAACATCGACCCGGTACGTAACGCGGATGGGGGTCTTATCGGTGGAAATATCAGGACTGTCATTTTGTACCAAAGCAAACGCGGATTACTGCTGTCTGGCTCAGGAATTGGCAAGGCGACTGAGGAGGTTGGCTTGCGGAATGAGAACGGGCGCGCGATGCTCAGCCTGAACCCGGGCAGGATCTGGCCGGGTAACTACGCGTTTTTAAGTAGCCGCAAACCGATCATCGCCCAATTTGTTTTTAATGGACAGGATATTTATGTGATCGGTAACCACTTCAATTCCAAGGGGGAGGATGGACCACTCTACGGTGATCAACAACCTCCGCAGAGACCCAGCGAGCGGCAGAGGATTGCGCAAGCAAAAGCTGTAAACGGTTTTGTGCGGGATATTCTGGATATTAACCCAAAAGCGCTGATCGCTGTGCTCGGTGACCTGAACGATTTCCCCTGGAGTGTGAGCATGGAGACGCTAGAGGGTGGGTTGCTTGAAAACCTTTCCTTCACATTACCTGAAAACCAGCGATTTACCTATTTACACGAGGGAAATGGCCAGATTCTGGACCAGATCCTGGCGAGCAAAGCCTTGGCACCCAGGCTGGTGAGTTATGAGGTGATCCACATCAATAGTCTGAGCTTATCGCGTAATGCATCAAGCGACCATGATCCAGTGGTTGCGGTATTTGATCTCAGCGCACTGGAATGATAAGAATGAAACTGATCAAATTAATAATAGCAAGCATATTAATATTAAGCCTAATTGCGTGTAGTAATAATAATATGTTTGTCCAGATTGATCCTACTCGGACAACTGGGGACATTGATGAGCCAACTGGAACGGGTAATACTGCTGAGTTCGTTGAAACCAAAACACCCGTAAACAGCAACGTTCAGCCGATACTTGAGGAATTGGGGGTGGTAACCCTCAAACTGCCTGAAAGGCTTCAAGCTTCAAGTTTCGAGTATTCCGGCTTGGCGTGGTATGGGGATTACCTGGTCTTACTGCCGCAATTTGCTGATGGGAAAGAATCGTCACGCGAGCCTAACTTCTTTGCGATCAGAAAAACTGACCTGATATCAGCTGTCGAGGATCCAAGTTTTGAATTGCCGGTTCGGGATGTACCGATTTTGAATTCCGACCTTAGGGATTTGATCAAAGGCTTTGAGGGGTTTGAATCGATCTTGTTCCTCGATCAGATAGTCTACTTGACCATTGAAAGCCGCGCGGGAAACCCGATGATGGGTTACCTGATCAGAGGCGAGGTGCAGGGTGAGCTTGAAAGTATAACGCTTGACCCTGAGTCGCTGGTTGAAATAGTTCCATTTTCAAGTGAAAGAAACGCAACTTTTGAGGCGATGACGTATTGGAATGAAAACTTCTACGTCATCTATGAGCACAACTCCGATCAAGGGGAAAATCAGCCAGTTGCCTATCAATACAACCAGGACCTGGAGCTTGTTGGGGCAATCCCGTTTCCGGCTTTGGATTATCGGGTTACGGATGCGACGATCAGCGATGGGGACGGTAAGTTTTGGGTAATGAACTATTTCTTTCCTGGTGACACCCATCTTGCGGTTGATCAGGACGCTTTAATCCTGGAATATGGTGAAGGGAAATCACATTTGGAAAACGAGCCGGTTGAGAGATTGGTGCAGCTTCAGATTGGAGAAAATCAAATAACGCGTATTGATCAAGCCCCAACCTATCTCCAACTTCTCGATTACAACATCGCTAGGAACTGGGAAGGTATCGTGATGCTTGATGACCTGGGCTTTTTATTGATAACCGACAGTTTCCCTGGTTCTCTGTTAGGATTCTGCCCGTTCTTGAGGTAGAATTTTTTAGTTGTTGACCTGAGGTCACAATCGTTTTTTTGCTTGTTGATTTTTCAGGTAGAATGGTATGTTAGCTAAGGCTGTCATGAACATACGACATATACTCAAATACTGAGGTGCGATGGAAACTAGCAACACACTCATTTCAACCAAAAGCTCAAGCGCTTTTAAGAAGCAAGCTTTTAAAGACCAAATTACCGGAATCCTTTTTACTCTTCCTGCGATCATAATCATTTTCTTCTTTGGACTTTTTCCTATCGGGTATTCGTTTTACATGTCCTTATATAACTGGAATGTTCGCAAAGGGAAGTTTGTTGGTCTGCAAAATTACCTGAATATCTTCGGTGACTGGACAGCGTTCTTTCAAGTGGTATTAGGGATCGCTCTGATCGTTCTGGCTATTACCCTTTCCCGAAAAGTAAAACAATCGGAGACCAGGTTTAGTAAATATAGCTTCGTCGTTCTCATTATCCTATTGGTCCTGGCAGGAGTATTCTTTCTGACGGGTTGGGGGAGAATGATTGAGCTTGGCGATAAAGCATATTTGAGCTCACTTGTAAATACACTCTACTATGCACTTGGTACAGTTCCAACCCAGATCATCATTGGAATGGTGATTGCGTATTTCCTCTATCAGAAAATAGCTGGAAAAGAGCTCTTCCGAATGTTGTACTTTCTCCCATACGTAACCCCAGCTGTTTCAACGGCTGTCGTTTTTCGAATTATCTTTAACCGCCCTGATTACTCGATCGCAAATCGTTTGATAGGACTGTTTGGAATTGACCCATTAAAATGGCGATTTGAAAAGATCCCGATTATGCAGCTTTTGGGTTTCGACATCGAAGGTTTCTTTGCAGGACCAAGCCTGGCGCTCATAACCATCATGATTTATGGTGTCTGGTCATTTGTTGGTTATAACGTTGTCATTTTCCTGTCCGGCCTGGGAAATATTCCCAAAGAAGTCTATGAAGCAGCTGAAATTGATGGCGCAACAAAATCACAACTTTTCAGATACATAACTATTCCATACCTCTCACCCATAACCTTTTATTTATCTTTGATTTCATTGATTGGTACCTTTAAGGCCTTCAACCACATCTACGTTTTACGCCTGCCATCGGCTGGTTATTCAGTCATCACGGCAAGCGTCTACATTTTTGATCGTTTTTACCAATACACACAATTTGGCGTTGCAACTTCACAGGCAATTGTTCTATTTCTGATCATTCTTGGTCTTACTGTTGTTCAAAACAAAGTGATGGCGGAAAGAGTTTTCTATGGATAATGCAATACCTTTAAAAACAAGCACTTCGGGATTACGTAAAACCAACCCAACATTAGCTATTATCGGTAAGGTCTTGATCTATGTCGTTTTGATCGTTGGCGCTATCATAGCCCTTTTTCCTTTCTTCTGGATGGTGTCGACATCTTTAATGACTTTGGGCGAAACCTTGCAGCTGCGGTTGTTACCGGCGGTGCCGATATGGACGAATTACGCGGAAGCAATCGAGCGAGCCAAGTTTGACAAGTACCTTGTCAATAGTCTCATCGTCACACTCGGAACAATGGCAGGTTTATTGATCACTTCAATTCTGGCAGCCTATGCTTTTGCGCGAATCAAGTTTAAAGGGAGCAATCTGATTTTTATGCTCTTCCTGGCTACCATGATGATCCCTGAGTCGGTCACGCTTATTCCTAATTATCTGATGATCCGAGGTGATATTTTGCCAATTCCTGGGGGGAGTTGGATGAATACTTATTGGGCACTCACAATTCCCTTTATCGCGAACGCTTTTAGTATTTTCTTACTCAAGCAATTTTTCCAACAAGTACCGAATGAACTTTGGGATGCTGCCCGCATGGACGGAGCCGATCATCTGCGCTTCCTGGTGCAGATTGTGCTGCCCATCAGTAAAGCCCCCATCATGACAGTACTTTTGTTTGGCTTCACTGGCTCCTGGAATGCTTTTTCGTGGCCTCTGATTGTTACATCCAATGATAAATGGCGGACTGTAATGATTGGCTTGTGGAATTTTGTTGGTGAAGCTGGCACCGAGACAAATTTGCTGATGGCAGGCGCGGTCATCACCCTTATCCCCATACTGCTTTTGTATCTGTTTACTCAAAAGCAATTTACACAGGGAATTGCTACTACAGGCTTAAAGGGATAAAATATATAGGATATTGCGGGAATTGACCCGATATCAACAACACTATCTGTTCAAAATGGAGGTTTTGACAAATGAGAAGTAAATTGTTTGGTTTATTTGCAGTCGTGATGATTGCAGCGCTGGTATTGGGTGCTTGTGCCAAACCGACTGAAGTGCCCCCAGTGGTTGAAGAACCCGTGGTTGAAGAGCCAGTGGTTGAAGAACCCGTGGTCGAAGAACCTGTGGTTGAGGAACCCGTTGTTGAGGATCCATGGGCGGGTGTCGAACCAGCCAAGGAAATCACATTCTGGCACAATCACAGCGGCGATCGTGAAGCTATACTTCTTAAGATCGTTGATGATTTCAACGCCACTAACGAATATGGCATCACTTTGACAGCTGAAGTGGCTGGAAGCTACAGCGACATCTACAAGAAAATGCTGCCAGTTCTGAATACTGCTGATGTTCCTGATATCGTAGTGGGTTACCAGAACCAGATTGCCATGTATCAATTGGCAGATGCGATCTGGGACATGAACGAAATCATCGACAATCCAACTTATGGACTTTCCGGTGACGATCAGGCTGACTTCCTGCCCACGTTCTTCAAACAGGATGTCTACTCTCTGTATGATAATCAGCGGCTGGGTCTTGCCCCTAACCGCTCCATGGAAGTCATGTACTACAACCTATCATGGCTTAAGCAAATGGGCTACGAAGCTGCTCCCACCACCATGGAAGAATTTAGAGCCATGGCGTGCGACGCTGTTGCCAATCCTTTTGAAAAGGGTACTGGTGAAGAGACACCTGTTGGTCTGGCTATGAGAATGGATGCCTCTAACTTTGCCAGCTGGGTGTTTGCATTTGGCGGCGATATCTTTGATTACACCACCAACCAGTTCACGCTCGACAGCCCTGCAGCAATCGAGGCTTGGACCTTCCTTCAGGGTCTTGCAAAAGATGGCTGCCTGCGCGATGTGGATGGTTACAACGATCAGGTTCAATTTGGTGCTGGCAAATCCCTCTTTACCGTTGCTTCCAGCTCCGGCTTAGGTGTGTACTATCCCAAGGCCATCGCTGATGGTGTTGGTGAGATGGAATGGTCTGTTGCGGCTCTGCCCACAACAACCGGACAGGTCAAACCGAACATCTACGGTGCAAGTGTCAGCATTCCCAAGAGCACTCCAGAGCGTCAACTTGCTGCCTGGTTGTTCATCAAGTACTACACCAGCAAAGATGTCCAGACCTACTGGGCAACAGAAACCCAATATTTCCCTGTTCGCAAGAGTGTTGCCGCAGAGATGGTAGATTTCTTCGGGACCTATCCTCCTTACGAGACAGCCTGGAATTTGATCGAATTCGGCGCTTTTGAGCCCCCAGTGCCTGGTTATGATCCCATCCGCGAAGAGATGAAGATCACCATGGCAGCCCTGCTTGAGGATCCAACTCTGATAGTTCAGGATGAACTCACCTTATTAAACACAACTGCCAATCAGATCCTGGCCGATCAACTGGCTCAGATCGAACAGTAATAGTTTTATAAGAACATCAAAACCCTTCCTATTCTGGAAGGGTTTTGGTATTTAATGTTGTATAATCAAATTGCATGGGGATGCCAGGTCTCGACGGGAGAAGCTGGTTCCGGATTGCGAGCCGAGAGGTACCGACCTCGTGAAATCAGTACAAAAAACAAGTGCCAATCGCACAAGTTACGCAACCCTTCCTTTAGCTGCATAAGCTAATTGATTGGAAGCTGACCTCCTTAGATGAGGTCGCGTCTCCTGGGACCGTTTGCCTGATCGGGACCGGCAAAGGCGTCATAAAAGTCAGGCTGCTCTGGATCGCGCCGTGAGGTTCAGCTAAGAGGGCTTTCGGGTCCAAGCGGATAGTCTGGATGCAGTTCGGTCAGTTGACCTGCAGACGGACGAACCTGAACAACTGACTATGCTCGTAGAGATCCGAGGGTCTAATCTTTCGGACGCGGGTTCGATTCCCGCCATCTCCACCTTAAAACCGCTCAGAATTTTCTGAGCGGTTTTGGTTTTAAGAATCAGACTTTGTAGGGTGTGGTTGGCGTTACACTATCTCGCCCTATCTCAACTTTGAAATAGCCAACCCACCAAAACAGCATCATTCAGTGTGTCAACGTTGAGGAATCGATCTGCTAGCACCACGGTAGGTTGGCTATAACACTACCTCTTCATTCATTCGCTTTATGACGCCAACCCACCCTACTTACTGACCTTCGCGGACATTGGCCTGTTGTGAAAGAAAGAGATTTAGGTAGGCTGGACTTTTTAATGGTAGGCCGGGTTCCGCTATTGAACCCGGCAAAAAACTGTGCATAATCGAAAGCCGGATTGAAATACGCAATCCGGCCTACGAAACTACGAAACTGACGTGATGGGCGCTTGATTGATCAACAAGAAGAATCACGCTGACGCTTGTTTTCATGTTCTTTCAAAAAAAGGATGTGTGTGTAGGTCAGGTTCCGCAGCACTTGCCCTGGGGTTCTTGTCTCCAGGGTTGAACCTGACGTAATGAGCGCTTGATACATCATTAAAAAGAATCATGCAAAGGTTTGTGATGTCAGGTTGAAGATAACTACCTGACTTACGCTTGAATAACACGAATCAATGTGCGGCGGAGTGCGCAAAAAAGGCGCATTCCGCCCTACAAAGGCAATGAAAACGGGAGGAACGAGCCCCTCCGGCCTACGAACTAGGACAATATTAGGAAGCAGCGAGCTCGCGCAGCTCTTGTTCCGATATGATCGGCACGCCAAGCTGGCGGGCTTTGTCGTACTTGGAACCGGGATCAGCCCCAAGCACCAAATAGGAGGTTTTGGAGCTCACCGAGCCCGAAACCTTACCGCCATTCGCCAGGATAAACTCAGAGATGCCCTCCCGGCTAAAACCTTCAAGTGTGCCGGTTACCACAAAGGTTAAACCTGTAAGCGGAAGCGTGTCCGTGGATGTGAAGGTGTTCTCAACAGGCCAAAGCCCAAGCTCTTTTAATTGATCCAGGACCTGTTGGTTGCTCTCGAGCTTGAACCATTCGTGGATGGACTCCGCCAGGTTGGGTCCAACGCCTTCCAACTGCTGCAGATCGTTGAAGCTTGCCTGCGACAGTGCTTCCAGGTTGCCGTATTTTTGGGCTAATTTGCGGGCAGCGACCTCGCCAATACCTTTGATGCCCAACCCAATGATCAGACGCTGCAGGGTCTGGGATTTTGAAGCCTGGATGGCTGCCAGCAGGTTGTCGGCTTTCTTATCACCGAATTTTTCTAGGGTGAGGAGCTGCTCTTTGGTCAGACGGTAAAGGTCAGGCAGACTTCTCACCAAACCGCTTTGGACCAGTTGCGCGACGATCTGCTCGCCAAGACCTGTGATGTCCATCGCGGTGCGCGAAGCAAAGTTTTCGATATTGCGGGTCAATTGAGCAGGGCAGGCAGCGTTCAGGCAGTACCAGGCCACTTCACCCGGAGCCTGCTCAACCTGGGAGCCGCATGAGGGACACTGGGTTGGAGGTTGATAGGCTTTCTGGCTGCTGTCGCGCTTTTCCTTGAGGGCAGCGACGATGTAGGGGATGACTTCACCAGCTCTTTTTATCAGAACCCGATCGCCGATGCGTAGATCCTTCTCCGAAATGAAGTCAAAATTGTGGAGCGTGGCTTGCCTTACGACCACCCCGCCAACACTTACAGGCTCCAACAGTGCCAGTGGTGTGAGCACACCCGTGCGCCCCACATTGACCTGGATATCCAGCAGGGTAGTTTCCACTTCTTCACCGGGGTACTTGTAGGCCAGCGAGCCGCGGGGATCCTTGCCTACGTAGCCGAGGTCATTAAGCAGCTGCAGGTCGTTGATCTTGATCACGATCCCATCCGCGTAGTAAGGCCAGTTGTGACGTTGAAGACCTTCTTTTTCGCAGGTTTGAATCACTTCATCAATGTTTTGGGCGTGCCACCTGAGGGGGTTAACCGGAAGTCCAAAGCCGGCGATGTAATCCAGGATGCCAGATTGGGTCTGGGGGAGTGGCTCGGAGGATTCCAACACCTGGTAGAGGTAGAATTTCAGCGGACGGGCTGCGGTAATTGCAGGATCAAGCTGACGCAGAGAGCCTGCAGCTGTATTTCGAGGGTTGAGGTAAGTCTTCTCACCTTTCTGTTCGAGGTCAGCATTTAGCGCGAGGAAATCTGCTTTAGTGATGAAGACTTCTCCGCGGAAAACGATGTGATCCGGGAGGGGGTTTGAGGTTGGTACAACCGGGATGCGCAAGGGCAGGCTGGGGATGGTACGCAGGTTGGCAGTGATGTCTTCCCCAACGCTGCCGTCGCCGCGCGTTGCCCCGAGCGAGAAGATGCCATTATCGTAGTGCAAGACGACGGTCAGACCGTCCAATTTGGGCTCCAGCAGGAAATCAGTTTGAGCGACACGTGAGTCTAGCCGGAGAATGCGTTCGTACCAGGATAGCGCGTCCTGGCTGCCAAAGCCATTTGCGAGGCTCAGGATGGGGGCTGGATGGCTGACTTTTGTAAACTTTTCTGAGATCTGGTTACCGATTTTCTGGGTAGGAGAATCTGATGTAATGAGTTCGGGATGCTCAGCCTCAATTGCTTTCAGGCGGTTGAAGAGCTGATCATACTCAAAATCGGAAATTTCAGGCTGGTCGAGCGTGTTGTAAAGGTAACTATGATAGTTGATCTTCTGCCGTAATTCGGCAAGTTCCTGGAGAAGTCTTTCATCGCTCATCGTAGGCTCCTTGAGTGAGTGGACCTGACGCGTTAAACAAAAATGTTTCCGGTGGGACTCGAACCCACATGACTGANNAGGCAATTGCTTGCCTCAGTTCTGATAGTTCTTTGAGTAGTTCATCATCGCTCATGATAGCTTCCTTATGTTTATGAACCTGACAGATTAAACCATAATGTTTCCGGTGGGATTCGAACCCACATGACTGGCTTCGGAGGCCAGTGCCTTATCCATTAGGCCACGGAAACAGGATTTCACATTATACCACCGCATGTTCGTTACTCGATCAATACTTGCTACTATTGTAATGCTTCAATCATCTCCTCGAAACGATCGCTGAGGTCAGGGCGGTTGAATCTTGGGAAGTGATTACCGTCGTCCGGGTAACGCGGCAGGATGTGGAAATGAAGGTGGAAAACGCTTTGTGATGCCAGACGCCCCGAGTTGTTAAAGACATGCAGGTTTTCGAGACCAAGCTTGTCCTTGTAAAGCAGGCTGACCTGGCGGACGGTCTCCATCGTGTCTGCGAGAACTGCCTGGGGAACGGTGAATATGTCGGAATAATGGGCTTTCGGGATGATGAGCGTGTGATAGACACCGACCGGATGGGCATCCAGGAACGCCAGCGTGGTTTCGGTTTCGAGTACCTTCCAGGCGTGCACATTTCCAGCAACGATCGAGCAAAAAATGCAATTTTCTTCCACTATTCCTCCGAAAAGACCATTTTGGTCCGGGTGATGACGCAATCAGCAGGATCAATCCCCAGAAGCACAAGCAACTCATCCGGACGGCCGTTTTCAAGTGGGGTCGCTTTCATCGAAGTAACCAGCAATGTTTTTGCTGGCTGACGATCAAGCTGCCACGTAAGGATGAGGTTTTTCAAATCGACGGTTTTTTTACGCCGCTGAACTGGCAGGGAATCCTGCTCAAGCAGGGCATTCATCAGATCTTGCAGGTTACCTGGGTCGAGCTCAGGTGGCAGAACAATCTCGAACTCGCTGGTGAGCAGCGATGCCTGGAGCGAAGGTTTTTGATTATCGATCACCTGCAGGTTTTTGAGGATCAGTTCTGCTGGCAGAGCTTTGTTCAGCTGGTTGCTGATCTCATCCAGGGAAACTTCATCATCCAGCCAAAAGTCCATCTGTTCAGCTTCACCAATAAATCCGAGCGGCAAGGCTGAAGCCAGGTTGATCCGCATGTGCGGACTGAAGCCCTGGGTGTAACGCAAGGGCAGGTTTGTACGGCGCAGGGCACGCTCAAACAGGCGTTGAAGGTCGAGATGCCCGATGAAGCGCAGGTTACCGAGCTTGGCGTAGGTCATACGGACGCGCATTGGTTCGTTGTTCAAGGGCACCCCCAGTAAACCAGCGGTGAAACTGGACGGACCTTTCCAAATGAGTCCAGAATTCCGCAAGCGTAGCACTGTTCGCGGCAGTCCTTGCGAGTTTTGCCTTGCTTGCTCCATTCCAGATCGCGCTGGAGGAAGGCTTTGGTGATCCCGGTGTGGATGTGATCCCAGGGCAGGACCTNNCAGGGCAGGACCTCGTCCAGAGCGCGCTCCCGGTAGGCATAGAAGTCCGGATCCAAGCCTGTTTCAAAAAAAGCTTGGCGCCAAATCGGCACATTGTTGTTTTCACCCCAGGCGTCAAATTTTGCGCCAAGTTGCCAGGCACGCTGGATGACTTGCCCAAGGCGTCTGTCCCCTCGGGAGAGCCAGGCTTCGAGCAGGGTGTTGTCGGGGATGTTGTAGGAAAGTTTTAGACCGGTGCGGCGGACACCCGTTTTTAGCAGGTCCAGCTTGGCTTGCAGCTCATCGGTGGAATTGAGTGGATACCACTGAAAAGGCGTGTGGGGTTTGGGGATGAAATTGCCCACCGATAAATGTACTTTGACCCTATTTCCACGAAGCTGGCGACCGATGGCGAGCACGCGCTTGCCGGCATCCAGGATCGCCTGGACATCCTCCATCGTTTCACCCGGAAGACCGATCATGTAATATAGCTTAAGTGTCAGCCAGCCGTGCTCAAAGACGGTGCGGACGGTTTCCTCAAACACCTCATTGTCGAGGGGCTTGTTAATGATCGCCTGCATGCGAGGGGAGGCAGCTTCGGGGGCAAGCGTAAATCCTCCACCGGGGCGCAGATCTCGCAGCTCGTCCATCAAATCCACGGAAAACGAGGCAATACGCAGTGAGGGCAGACTGACAAAAACCCGGCGGTCGTGCAACTTTTCGTAAACGGACCTGGTCAATTCCAGGATTTGGGTGTGGTCGGAAGAGGACAGCGACAGCAAGCCGATCTCCTCATAACCAGTGGAGGATAAACCATCCTCGATGATCTGAAGAATTTCAGCGGCTGATCTCTCTCGCACAGGGCGGTTGACCACGCCGGCATGGCAGAAGCGGCAGCCGCGTGTGCAGCCGCGCATGATCTCGATTGAGAGGCGATCGTGAACCGTTTCAATGTTTGGGACGATCAACCTGGTTGGGTGAGGCGGCAGCTGCGAGACAATGCGTTTGGTGACAAATGCCGGAACTCCCGGTTCTGAAGGTGTAAATCCTGAGATAGTACCATTTTGCGCGTAGCTAATATGATAAAGCGAAGGGACATAGACACCTGGAAGCTTTGACAAACCCAACAGGAGTGCCTTGCGGTCAGCTCCGGATTCCTTAAGCTCCTCAAAGGCGCGGATTAACTCCAGGGTCACTTCTTCCCCCTCGCCAATTACAAACGCGTCGATGAAATCCGCCATCGGTTCAGGGTTGAAGCACGCCTGACCACCTGCGATGATCAAAGGGTGGTCTTCACCGCGTTCAGATGCCAGCAGTGGAATCCCAGCAAGGTTGAGGACATTCAAAGCATTGGTGTAGAGCGATTCGTAGGGAAGACTCAAGCCAATCATGTCGAATTCTGCCAGCGGATTCTTTGATTCAAGTGAGAACAATGGGATCTTGTTTTCACGAAGCTGTGCTTCAAGGTCGTGCCATGGTGCAAAGGCACGTTCAGCCAGGATGTCGGGCTGCTGGTTCAGGATATCGTAGAGGATTGCCAAACCCAGGTTTGGCTGACCGATGTCATAAATGTCAGGAAAGACAAGGCAAACATGCGTGTGGGTTGAGTCCCAGTCCTTGAGGATCTGGTTGTGTTCACCGCCTACATATCGACCTGGTTTCTCGACGTGGTAGAGTATTTTTTCGAGTTGATTTATGTTTATTTTCTGCAAAATAACCTGTCATATATAGAATTCGTTTTTTACTTCCGTAAGGGTGATATCACGAAAGTCGTTTTCGATCAAAGATACCACCTGTGCAAGGTCCCGATCCAACTGGGCACGGTTTTGCCCAACTTTCGCGATCTGGATTTCAGCTGTCTGCCAGCTATCCTGGTGGGCGGCTTCAATAACGGATAGATTGTACCTTTTCAGTCGGGAAAGTAAAGGCGCAAGCGTGGATCGCTTTTCCTTCAGGCTCTGACAGCCTGGTAAATACAACGAGAAGGTGGCAATGAACCAGGGCACAATTTAACCTTGCGCTGCTACCGGATTGACGAGCGTACCAATTCCCTCAATGTGGACGCTGACCTGGTCACCAACCTGAAGGGGCCCCACACCAGCAGGTGTGCCGGTGAGGATAAGGTCTCCAGGCTCAAGCGTCATGATGGAGCTGGTATACAGCATGAGCTGCTGAATGCTAAAGATCATCTCGCGCGTGGAACTCATCTGGCGCAAGGTGTTGTTGACGTGGCAGGTGATGATGGCGTCGGTGGGGTCGAATTCCGTCTCGATCCAGGGTCCAACTGGGCAAAAAGTGTCAAACCCTTTGGCACGGCTCCACTGCCCGTCGGATCTTTGGAGGTCACGCGCAGTTACGTCGTTTGCAATGGTATAGCCAAAAACCGCATCCAACGCGTTTTCCTTTGTGAGCCAACGGGAACGTTTCCCGACCACCACAGCAAGCTCTGCCTCGTGTTCGACACGTTTGCTCTGGGGAGGGAGAATGATGCTTTCGCCGCTAGTGATGAGCGAAGAAGGCGGTTTCAGGAAAATAAGCGGATATGGTGGCACCTCGGTGTTCATTTCCGCCGCGTGCTCGCGATAGTTTCTGCCGACCGCTATGATCTTTGAGGGAAGGCAAGGCAAGAGGAGATCAACATCCGAAAGCTCATAGGCTTCTTCGAATCGACGAAATTCACCAAATGGATCGCCCTGGATCACGCCAACTCTGCTATCGCGTTTCCAGCCATATTGCGGGAGGGTATTTTGAGTTTTGAATCGTATGATTCTCATTTTTCGTTTATAATATGCTTTCGCGGGCGGATAGCTCAGTTGGTCAGAGCGCATCTTTTACACAGATGAGGTCGCAGGTTCGAGCCCTGTTCTGCCCATTTTTTGTTTAATTATAAGCCATTGGGGTTTGTTAGAACCTTGTTGGTTCTAGATTTTGCTCCTGCAATTCTGAAAGTCCAATCTCAAACCAGTCATGGAACGATTCTTCGTCTCCTGGCGATCCGCTGCGGGCGCAGTAACTTTGATATTCACAATAAGCGCATTTTTTGAGGTTTGTGGTGCATTCGAATTGCTCAACTGAAAGGGAGCGAATGCAGTTGATCAGTTCTGTGATGGTTTCCTGATACCCTAATAATTGGGCATTCTTTATCTCAAAAATGATCGGCTGATCAGGGAAGCCCGCTTCCCAATAGTGCATGCTGATGGTGCGGGGTGGCAGAGGATGCGCCCGGGCGGCTACCAGGGAGTAAACCATGGTTTGGATGCGATCCTGGAGGAATTGGCGTTTCGGCATGACCCGGGAGGATTTCCAATCGCAGATCTGAATCATGTCGGCTTCAAGCCTGAGCAGATCAAACTTAGCCAGCAGCAGGTTACCATCCAGCGTGATTTGCAGACTATGTTCGGGAAACTGATTTCCCGTAAATCTCGCATAAGGACTTCTTAAGAAATTTTCAAACCAGACAGAAACCCTTGCGTCGGGATAGTCCGCGGCACATGACACAAGCAACTCAGGTTCAATTCCGAGGAAATACTGGTGGATTAGCGAGTGGAGGGTGGAACCGGCAATAAGATCCTGCTCAAAGGTGCTGGTTCTGGCGGGAAGCGGCGGGGGCCAGGGCCACTTTTTGACATATCGCAAGAGGAAACTGAACCGGCAATTTTGAAAAGCCTGGAGATTGCTCTGATGGAAGATAAATCCGGTTGGCAAAATATCAGTCATTTTCTTCCTCCTGCCACAGCGCTTTGAAGGCTACTGCTGGAGACAGATTATTCCCGGTGTTGTAACTGAGGGTCAAGGATGATTTCGCGCGGGTAATCCCAACATAGAGCAGGCGCAGGCGGTCGCGAATGAGTTCGTTGCGGGCGTCGAGCCTGCCTATCCCGGGATGAGCAACCCTATCTGAACGGTTTGAAACGAGCAGGTCAAGTTCTGCCAATATTTCTGCTTGCAAATTGCGCCGATCGAGGATATACCACTTCTCACTGATGTAGGAATCTCTCTCCGCACCTGATGGGTAATCGTAGTTATTGACAGATGTGAGGAAGACTTTGTCCCATTCAAGCCCTTTGGCTTTGTGACATGTGCATAAAACCACTTTTCCCCGATAGGATTCCGGGTTGAAAGTGTCCTGGTTCTCGTTGACGCCAAAGAAATTGCGTTCATTTTTGGCGATCTCCGTAAGCGCGTCGATCAGCTGCGGGGGAGTCCATTCGGGGTGATTATCCATCTGGGTATTGATGAACGAGGAGGCTTTGTGAATTGTGGCCAATTCAAAAGCTTCCAGGGGTAAGTCCTGCGAAATTACCAGCATTAACTGGTCAAAGGGCAGGTAGGACGCTTGGTGCCAGCGGTGGACTGCAGCGCGAAAATCTGCCAGTAAGCTGGCTGTGTCGGGTTCGCCGTAGGAGAACTCCTCGAGTGGATCGTCTTCCAATGGGTAGAAGAATTCTTCAAGGATTTGCAGGCTCTGGAACCAGCCAGTTGCATTGGAAACCGCCTGTGAGAGGGCATCATCGCTTCGAAAGTGGCGATAAAAGACTTGCAGAGCCTTGACCGCCACCTTTTTGTCAAGCGGATAAAAGATCAATTTCAGCAAGTTGACCAAAGTGCCGATCGTCTCCCGTGTTTCACGGGGTACTTTCATCAGGATATCCACGTAGTCGATATTGTTTGCCTTGAGTGTTTCAGCAATTTTGTTTACGCGTGCATTCACTAATGCCAGCACTGCGACCGTATCCTGGGGGTGGTCTTTGAGCCAGGTTTTTGTCTGTCGGACTATGAAACCGAGCTCTTGATCTGAGGAAAATGGCTGTGTTATGAACTCCACCGCATCAGAATTACAGGGTGGGTTTTGTTGTGGATCACCAGGTTTGGTTGGAATGATGAAAGGTTTGGTCAGCGCATCGCGCACTGTTTGGTTAGGGTGGCTTGTTTGAACCCAGCCATTCAAACGATTGGCTAGGTCGATGATCTTCTGGCAGGACCGTCCCGACTCAGGCAAGTCGAGGGGGAGTACGTCCGCTCTGGCAAGGAATTCCTTCAAAAGACGCGGGTCTGCCGTGGTGAAACTCTGATAGATAGCCTGGTTAGTGTCCCCCACACGCACCCAATTGCCGGTTTGCTCTGCCAGGATCTGGAGGATTCCCTGCTGTTGTTTGCTCGAGTCCTGGGCTTCATCCTCGAGGATGTACGGCCAGCGGTGGGCAAGCTGACGGACCAGGTCTGGGTCACTTTGCAGGCATTTCCAAGCGAGGTGGATCAGATCATTAAAGTCAACCGCACCCAGCAACTTCAGGCGTTCCTGGTAGCCCTTGTAGATATCCAGACAAATCTGAAAGAGGGGGGTGACCAACCGGAATTTCTGCAGGTTTGCCAGGTCGGCAGGCATCTGCCCGGCATTTTTGGCTGAGCTTATAAAACTGCTGGCAAGATCTTTCAACAAAGCTGGCATCCCACTTTTTACATCCTGCATTAATTCCTGGGCTTTTTTGGCGGATGTGTCAGCAGAAAGTAGAGACAGGAAGAAGTCTTCGCGAGCTTTCAATTGTTCAAAGGATAATTCTTCCAGGATAGAATTGGCATCTTCATCATCAAGAATGCGGAAGTCGTTGCCAAGCCCGGCCAACTCGGGACGTTCGCGGATGATATCACCAGCCAGACCATGAAGCGTCCGCACGCGGTAGCCAAATCCCTCGAGCAAACCATATTCACGGACGAGTGAACCAATGCGGCTGGTGAAGTTGTCCACCGCGGAATTGGCAAAAGTGACCACCAAGATCTCCTGATCAGGCTGAAGATCGACAGTGAGCAGGAGTTTTGCGGCCAACTGTGAGAGAGTCCAGGTTTTTCCACTACCAGGCACAGCTGAGATGCCCATCCAGCCAGAGCGATAGCGCAGGACTTCAGCCTGGGATTGGCGCAAGGTAGGCTCAGTCATGCTGTTCCTCCCTCAATGCGGAACGAAAGAGGTTTTGTGCCCAGGTCAGAAGCAGACCTTTTTCCTCAATGCCTGCTTCGCCATAGTCGGAGGTGCATAGATGCACCTGCCCACTGCAGCGGCGCAGCAACCCAACCAGCGTACGCTCCAGGTTAAAGCGCCCCAGTGCCATTTCGTCATCGGTGGTCCACTTTTTTCGAGGATCCCACTGCCGATTGAGCACATACGGGTGGGTGAGAGGTTGTTCTAGCCGCTCGTACCAACCTTTGCTGCCCAAATTCAGCCAAAATTGATGTTGAACTGCTCGGTTTTGCATCAGGAAGGTCATCACAGGGGCTATCAGGACGCCAGGTTCCCCAACGATTTCCTCTTCAGGTACGAAAAGCGCCGAAAGCAAACCCTGGCTGAGGGCTTTGTAGTATTCTCTGCCAAGATAAGACGCATCTGCGCCCTGGTCAGCTGCCAGCGGGCGCTTGAATTTTTGGTAACTTTGGATCAAACGAGCGGTGTTTTCTCCTGCCGGCTGATCATCTGCAAAGCCAAATCCAGGCTGGGTGAGCAGCTCTGAGAAGAGACGGCTGATAAAGTAATCCAGCGGTTCGTTCGGGTCCGCAGAGATTATCCAGAGGCGCAGCTGCTCATATTGCCGCAAAACATCACTTGGAACCCTTTCAGTCAGATCCTTTGAAAGTGTCTCAATGGGTGGCAACAAAGCACCATCATGATTGATCGTAGCTTGTTCAAGGATCAGACGGGCTCGCAGGGGATCAAACTTGGGAATAGCCGTTGAGAGTGCAGTCTGGGTCTGGTAAAGGTCAGGTGCTTGTTTCCAATCTGGATGGGCAAGGGATGCCAGTGAGAGAATCGTCTGGATGTGTGGGTTGGATTTGAGCGCGAGAGATGGACGCAAAGTTTGGGTTGTTATGCCGGCTTTTGTAAGTCGGCGCGAAAGCTCGAAAACCATTGGGTCACTCACAAAAGGCGAAAGCACCACGATTTGGTCTGCAGGCGTGCCGTTGAGCACCAGATCAGCAATCTCCCGGCTGACTGACTGGAGCAGTTCCGGAAAGAAGCGCGGTTGCTTGCTTGCGATGATCAGCGCTTGAGAAATCGTGGAATGAGGCAATTTTTGGGCTTGGGATGATTGCATATAGCCCAGGAGTGCTTTGATTGGGGCAGAACTAACGTAATTCTGCTCAAAGTGAAGCCTGGCAGTAGATTGTGAAGCTAGCTTTGCAGCAGAAACCGGATCCGCTCCCAGGAAGCTGCGCAGGCCGCCACCTTCGTCCAGGATGATGAGTGACGATTGCAAGTTCTTGATCCAGGAACCAACAATGTCATGGACGTAGGGAGGATCTTCTTCGGTGTTATCGTAGATCAGGTGCTGGTATTGATTTTGGAAAAACTTTTGAAAGGTTTCGTTTGGCCAGACAATTTCCCGGAAAAGTTCGACCTGCAGCGAAAAATCTAAAAGGTTGTGCTCCAGGCAGAAGGTGCGGAAAGCATTCACAGCCAGCTGGACATCATCGTAGACGATCAGTTGGGTCTGATCGCCATTCCAGGCGGATTTGAGCCTGCGGGCAAGCTCGGTTTGAGGAAAACCGACGATAGCGGATTTGTTGAGATTGTCTACCAATTGACTGAAGAGGCGGTTGCGCGTGAGCGTGATGGTGGCAAAATGACCGCGATCAATCAATGGGTCCACAATTTGAGCCATGTAATACTGAGCCGTTTCGAGCGTCAGAAAGCGGGGAGGTTCGAAAGGGTGCTTGAAAACTTGCCGGCTGGCAATTAATGGCCAAAAAAGGGCAATCATTCTGCGGACGATGCTGCTCATGGTTTGGATGCTCACAAACTGAGAAACGGGCAATTTAACCTTCCGCAGGTACTCTTGATAAGGTTCAGCCAGGCTTCGTTGAGGCACTAACACGAGTGTGGAAGAACCAGGTGCAGCTGGGCTGGAGGTGAGAATTTGCTGCAAGCGGAGCAAAGCAGCGCTGGTTTTACCAGAGGAGGCTGGTCCGCTCAGGAATAGATGCGGATTGGCAACAAAATCAGCAGCTTTTCCCTGCGCATTCTCTGGTTTGAATGAGAAGATCCCCTTCATAGTATCAGAATTATAAATCATGCCTTTGGCTCACACACGGTGAAGCCCATTCTCAGCATGGGAATTGGTATAATCCTTCTGACAATCACACAGGAGAGAACCATGCCATCATCACTCACCCCATTTTTTGATGCAAAAGGTGTTGCCATCTTGGGCCAGTCCACGAACCCCAAAAAGTTGAGCTACGGTATTTTGGAGAACCTTGTGAGCTATGGTTACAAGGGAGAAGTTTATCCAGTCAATCCAAACGCAACGGAAATTCTTGGCAGAAAAGCTTATGCATCAATTGCTGACGTGCCGGATCCGGTTGAATTAGCGGTGGTGGTGCTGCCGGTAACCGTCATCATGGAGACCATGAGGGAGATTGGCGAGCGAGGGATCAAGGCGGTTGTCATTATTACAGGCGGCTTCAGAGAACTGGGTGAGGAAGGCGCGAAAGTGGAACTGGCTGTGAAGGAATTGGCGCAATCTTATGGCATGCGCGTGGTTGGACCTAATTGCGTGGGAACTATTGACGTTCGCACTGGCTTGGATTCAACCTTTATCAAAGGGCTTCCTCAAGCGGGACCAATCGCGTTTATCTCCCAATCCGGCGCAATTTGCGGCGGTGTGATCGACCTGATCATCAATTCCAGGATAGGTTTTTCGCATTTTGCCAGCCTGGGCAATGAGATGGACGTCACTGAAACCGACATGCTTGAACTTTTTGAAGAAGATGAACACGTCAAAGTGATTGCGATGTATGTTGAAGGCATCCAGGATGGTCCGCGGTTTATGGAGGTGGCAAGGCGTGTTTCGCAGAAAAAGCCGATTGTCTTTCTAAAGGCGGGCAAAAATGATGCTGGTGCGAAGGCTGTCAGTTCTCACACAGGTTCGCTGGCGGGTTCCTACGCGGCTTACCAGGCTGCGCTTGAGCAAGCAGGTGTGATTGAAGTGGAAACCATAAGCCAGCTCTTCAATGTGGCATTGGCGCTTGGCACTCAGCCGTTGCCGGCTGGTAAGCGCGTCGCCATCACGACCAATGCCGGCGGAGCTGCAGCGCTGGCAGCGGACAGCCTGGCGTTTAATGGCTTCGAACTGGCAAAAATTTCTCCGGAAATTCAGGCCACGCTCAGAACCAAGCTGAACCCCAGTGCGCAGGTTTCAAACCCGGTGGATATGCTTGGTTCAGTCAGCCCGGAGGATTACCTCTGGAGCCTGGGGAATCTGGATGCGGACGAGGGCGTGGATGTGCTCCTACCCATCCTGGTGCCGCAATCCTTGGTGGATACTCTCGGAGTAGCAAAGTCCTGGGTTGAGATTGGCAAGAAGACCAACAAGACCTTGCTAACCTGTTTAATGGGTGAACGCAGCACGCTTGAATCGGAACAGTATCTGAATATGGCTGGAGTGCCGGTTTATGCTTATCCGGATGAGGCTGGTCGGGTTCTCAGGGGTATGGAACAATACAAACAGCTTCTCGGAAAACCGCTTTTCAAACCTGTTGAGGTGATGAACATAGACCACAACAAAATGGCAGCAGGATTGGCATTGGTTGATGGTGCCAGGGCGGTAGGAGAGTACGAAACCCGCATCATGCTTGAGGCCTATGGGATCCAAAATGTACCGGGGGATATTGCTAGCGATCTTGAGGAGGCTGTAAAAATTGCTGAAGAAGTTGGTTATCCAGTGGTGATGAAGATCGTCTCGGAGGATATCTTGCACAAGTCGGATTCCGGCGGTATATCCCTTAACATCAAGAATACGGAAGAATTGCGCGTAGAATATGATGCCATGATGGCTCGGATAACCCATAATGAACCCCAGGCGCGCATCCGCGGCGTAATGGTAGAGAAGATGGCGCCCAAAGGGCTGGAAGTAATCGTGGGAATGCGGCGTGATCCAACCTTCGGACCGCTGATGATGTTTGGTTTGGGGGGCACGATGGTGGAGCTGCTAAAAGATATCAGTTTCAAGATTGCACCGCTGTCAGATGGAGACATCGAGGAGATGATCGATAGTACGCTTGCAGGTAAGTTGCTCAAAGGTTATCGGGGGTCTGCAAAAGCGGACGTTGATGTGGTGAAAGAAACCATTGCCCGCTTGAGCCAATTGAGCCTGGAGAATCCTGAGATCAGTGAGATCGAAATCAACCCGCTGATCGTTTATCTTGAAGGTCAGGGCGCGATATCGCTTGATAGTCGTGCGATCATGGCTAAGTAAGATGTATTCACCGATATCGGATAGATCTGGTTTGAACCCTGGCTGGGCATGCGGATCAATGAGGAAATGGAGACACAATGATTCAATCTGAAGAATTCACAGGAAAAGTTGTTTTGGTCACAGGTGCCAGTCAGGGAATTGGTTTGCAGATTTGCAGGCAATTTTCGGAGTTGGGAGCTTCAGTGGTCTCAGTTGCCAGAAATATGGAAAAGCTGGAGCTGGCAAGGAATTCGATAGAGTCCAATTCCAACATACATTCATATCCTTGCGATCTTTCCTCAGAGTCTGAAATTGAAAAGTTATTTAGTTTTGTCAGGGAAAAATTTCAGAGAATAGATGTCCTGGTAAATAATTTGGGCGCATTCTCTGAGAAAACCGAATGGAATGCGATCGATTATGACCTGTGGATCAAAACCTTCGAAACCAACGTTTTAAGCGCTTATTTTTGCATGGTGAAAGCTGCTGAGATCATGGTTGAGAATAAGACAAAGGGTGCCATCGTTAACGTTGGTTCTTCGTCCGCTCTGCAAGTGAAGAAAGGACGGCTGAATTACACGGTTTCAAAATCAGCGCTGCATACCATGTCAAGAGTAACCGCGATGGATCTGGCGAAGCATCAAATTCGCGTTAATGTAGTCTCTCCGGGACCGACTGCCACGGAGATTGTTCAAGGCAGAATGGGAGACCCTGTTCAGGTGCTGCAAGAATCCGAGAGACTCAAGAAAATTCCGCTTGGAAGATATGCTTCCACAGCTGACATCGCCAATGCCGTGGTATTTATGAGTTCGTCCAAAGCTGAGTTTATTACGGGTGCCATCCTGCCTGTTGACGGCGGTTACACTATTGGCGAAACCGTGTAAAAAAAAGATCCCGAAGTTTTGGTGAGTTCGTAAGTTTAAATAATAAAAGCCAACGAAGGGAATCGAACCCCCGACCGGACGCTTACGAAGCGTCTGCTCTACCGACTGAGCTACGTTGGCGTGCCGGCGATTATACCAGAAAAAAATTTCCATGATTGTGGACATTTCCTAGAACGTTAAGACCTCCAGCCACAAAAAAACGTGCTTTTCAGCGGAGGAGATTGGCTAAGTATCTTTGGCAATTCTTTCAACACAAAAGACCCTCTTCAGTCTCCTGTCCGTGTAGCAGCAGGAGACAGCTTTCCCCAGGGAAGCCCAGTAGTCAGCACTTCCTCGAGGGAGGTTCCGTGAAGCGGGGGAGAGTGTCAGTATATTAGGTATTGGGATTCAACATGGTCAGGTACAGGGGCAAGACCCTTCGCCATCATTTTCCACAAGACCACCGTAGGGAACAGGCCTGCCTGTTCCACAACTTCTCGGTTGACGCAGGCGTCAACCCACCATCGCAATCCGTAAGCTACTTTTTGGCTTCCTTCTTAACTGGTTTTATTGAGCTCGCCCGAACAATTATTTGCTTACCATATTTATCTTTGAGGGAGTCGATTGCTTCTGTCAATTGGGTTTTCTTCTGAACAGTGTTGTCCCATAGAGAGAGTTGCGTAGTAGGTTCTTCCAGCTTGGTGACGGCGACACCCAGAAGGCGCACCTCGCGTCCTACCGTCAGGTGGCTTTTTAATAATTCCGTAGCGGCTTCAAAAATGTCATCATCCAAATTTGTTGGCTGTCGGAGCATTTTCTGGCGTGTGATAGTAGAGAAATCTGAATATCTGATCTTGATTTGGACGCAGCTTCCAGCCAGGTTGTGCTTGCGCAGTCTGTATCCAACTTTGTCGGACAGCCACCTTAGGGTATCCGAGATTTGCTGCAGGTTGTCAGTATCTGAGTAGTAAGTGGTTTCATTACTGACCGATTTCGGATCACCTTCACTATCGTAAACCGGACGAGTATCGATTCCCCTGGCACGATCGAGGATCTCATGGGCATGATTTCCAAAAAAACTGTGCAATTCTACCTCTGAAAGATCGTACAGCTGCCCGATACGCAAGATCCCTCTTTCGCGTAATTTCTCAGCCGTTTTTGGTCCAAATCCCCACAATGCCTGGATTTCCAGAGGAGCCAGAAATGCCTGTTCATCTCCGGGTTCGATGATCGTAATCGCACGGGGAGCACGGCCTGAACGCGCCTGCTTTTTGCCAAAGTCGTTAGCCATCTTGGCAACCAGTTTGTTGGTTGCGCCGCCTAGTGAGCAGGGAAGTTGTGTTTCATCCGCGACGCGTTTTTGCAAGCCCACTGCAATTAGTTTTAGTGGTTGAGTAAGGTCGCTGACGTCCAGGAAAGCTTCATCCACTGAGACCTGTTCGACCAAAGGAGTCGTATCCTGGAGAATGGACATGACCCGATCCGAATACTCACTATAAAGGTTATGACGATGATGGATCAAGAGCAGCTCAGGGCAAAGTTGGATCGCTTTTCCGGCGGGCATGGCAGAGTGGACACCTTTGAGCCTGGCTGCGTAAGAGCAGGACGCGATCACACCCCGACCCTGCGGACTACCTCCCACAGCGAAAGCTTTACCCATAAGAGATGGGTCAAGCAGTTCTTCGACAGAACAGAAGAAAGCATC
>MTKX01038229.1_pt3 | contig 24297 bp, 21 predicted proteins | sample 1042771 | NCBI WGS metagenome assembly MTKX01 (sample SAMN06212183, study PRJNA360534) | anaerobic digester metagenome | biome: Wastewater treatment plant; material: sludge; isolation source: anaerobic digester fed with sludge from wastewater treatment plant | place: Denmark: WWTP Randers ...
CTTAAGAATATCGGATGCTTCTTTTTATCGATAAAAGCACGAAAGTCAAAAATTTTCAGGTATTCTCTGATATGCAGAATTTTTTTATAGGTTAAGGATCTTACTCCTGATTTTATAGCTTTCTCATTAGGAAAACCAAATAATAAAGAATTTTTAGCATTTTCTAAAAATAGCGCTTTTGTCTTAAAAAACAATTTATGAAATATATACCTTCCCCGATAATCTGGGTGCACCGAAGATGCCACTACTTCATAGCAAATATGAATAGTATTATCTACTCTGACTGGCATTGGCGTTGAGGTATAAATTCCGACTAACTTATCATTGGCAATAGCTACAACGCCTTGAGTATGACCAAAAGGATTTTTATATAGCTTCCATTGAAAATAATCTTGAGCCCTTGGCTTTGATTTAGAATTCCAAAATATAAGAGTGTGTAACCCTATATATCCTGATAAATCGCTGATAGCTATAGGGCGAAAAATAATATCTTTGCTATTTGGCCCTAAAAATAAACCGTCCATATTCGAAAACCTTACTTTAATAATTTTATTAGCCCAAATCGTAAGAGTTACCAGTTAAATACCAATTACCAGAGACGGAAAATTGGTTATCGAGCTCTGCTATAACAAAAGCATTTGTCTTTTCCACAAAAAACTTTTCTTTGGCAATTAGTTCTTCGATATAATCGTCTTTTATTCTAAAAGAAAGTTTCCAAGCCTTACGTTTCTTAACTAATCCCAGCATAGCGTAAAATACGCTTTTGATTATCTTCTCTTTTCTTAAGCAAAAGAAATCCACCACGTGGACAAATTTATCTTCGAATCTTAAGACAAAGTATCCTACTAATTTTTTATTGATTCTAGCTTCGAATACTTGGTTATTAAAATAAGGCTCATCAAAAAAGCGCCATTGAAAATAGGTTCGATTACGCTCTATAAGTATTCGATACTTCTTCTTAGCCTCCTCCCAGAAAGCTTCATAATCAGAAGGCAGTTTTGATATGGGATTTATTTCTACTGGATAATCGGTTTTAATATCAAAATTAAGTAGATGGTTTATTACAGGACTAACCAAATATAACAAAGCCCTTAAGAATATCGGATGCTTCTTTTTATCGATAAAAGCACGAAAGTCAAAAATTTTCAGGTATCCTCTAATATATAAAATTTTTTTATAAGTTAAAGACCTTATCCCCACTTTCATAGCTTTCTCATTAGGAAAACCAAATAATAAAGAATTTTTAGCATTTTCTAAAAATAGCGCTTTTGTCTTAAAAAACAATTTATGAAATATATACCTTCCCCGATAATCTGGGTGCACCGAAGATGCCACTACTTCATAGCAAATATGAATAGTATTATCTACTCTGACTGGCATTGGCGTTGAGGTATAAATTCCGACTAACTTATCATTGGCAATAGCTACAACGCCTTGAGTATGACCAAAAGGATTTTTATATAGCTTCCATTGAAAATAATCTTGAGCCCTTGGCTTTGATTTAGAATTCCAAAATATAAGAGTGTGTAACCCTATATATCCTGATAAATCGCTGATAGCTATAGGGCGAATTATCAAAACATTGGCTTTATCATTAAATTTTTTAGATATTCCTTCCATTTTAAATTAAAAATTAATTATTTTATTAATATAATTTAATATACTATTGGTATTCAATCTTAAAAATTTATGAATATTCGATAAGTTTTCTTTTACTTCCGAAAGAAAGCTTTTTCTGGTTATATCAAAATAAAATTTCTGATAGTTTCTGCGGTAAAATTGCGTTTCTAGTTCTGTTTTAAACTTATCTATATATTCTAAGTAAGTTTCTTTAGGGCTAGTAGTAATAATTTCTTTTTCGAGCATAAGCCTTTTAGCAGGTATAACTCCCAAAATAGTATCTAAATGACTAATTACTTTTTTTAAATTTTTGGTATCTATAGCCTTGATTAACGGCTCCATGATGTTTACACCTAAAGGCGGGCCTAATAAAACTGAACCTATAAGGGCTTGAGGGGTAATGCTATTAAGGTGTTGAAGGATTTCTTTTAAATTTTTATCTACTATAATACCGTTATTGTAAAGTAATTTTCCGTGGCGAATTAAAGATACTATTCCCAAAGGGGAAGTTATATTACCGATATAAAATTTGATCATATCCTCTTTTCCTACTAAAGGCGGGCCAAAATACCAATTATCATTTTGTAACTTTATCTTTCTATAAGCATAAACTAAATAGCTAATAATATTTTTGGCCTTATCAAAATCCAAATTATTGGGTAAAAAAACTACTATATTATATTGATAATTAGTATTAATTTTCGGCCATAACAAAACACCTTTAGTTTCTTTGCTAGTTGTTGCTATTTCATCTATAAAAGGTTTAATAAGATTAAAAACTTTTTCTTCAGTTTCCTGTGCGAAATCATATTTAGTAAGCACAAAATTACGATTAAGTTTCTTATTGTCTATATTAAGCTTGGTAGGTGACTTCGAACAAGCACAAAAACTATTTACTAAAAAAATAGCTTTTGTCCATAAATCTAAAAGAAGATCTTCGGAATTGCGAGTAAAATAATTGGCTTCTTTTATAAGATGACTTTGTTTCTCTAGGTCTCTTAGGTATTCTGAATAATGCTCTACTTGCGTAAGCTGTTTTAAATATTCTAAAATAGTATCGATTCTTTTTATAAAATGGCGTAGATGCCTATTATTATCTAAAGTAAATAAGTCCCAATTTAAATATTTCAAAGTATCAATACTTTTATTTAATAAATCGATGTTATCGAGACTGACTTGAAATTTACTTTCTAAAATATTGCTTCCATAAACGCATTTACTTCTAGAGGAAAGAATATTATCTCCCTTTAAAGTCTTTAACTGAGAATACACTCGGGCTTCGGTGATATTCAAAGTCCGATAATGAGAAAAAAACGGAAAAATTCGGTTTAAAATCTTAAATCTTTTATAAATTATTTTTAAAAGTAAAAACTCTTTTTCTGGATTTAAGTTTTCTGTAATAAGAGTTAAATCGATATCACTGCTTCCCGGAATATCTAAGGCTGTTATGACAGCGCCTTTTACATATATCGATAGTATTTGTTGCAATTTTTTAAAAATATTTACGATAACATATCTGGCTAATATATAAGAATATGTGTATAACTTATTAAAAGGCCAAATTCTATTAGTTTTTAAAACAAAAAATTGGATGGATTTTAAAACTTTATTCATAGTAATTATTATTAGAAATTTCTTTATAAAGATTCTCGTGTTCTAAAATTGCCTCTTTATCATTAAATCTTTCTTGAATATATTTACGGCCGGTTTTTCCCATAGTTTTTGCCAATTCCGGGTTTTTAAGTAGGTAACTTATCTTTTCTGCCAGTGCTTTGAAATCTTTAGGGGGAACCAGAAAACCCGTGACGCCGTCTGTTATAATTTCTGGAATACCGCCAACTTTAGTAGCGACTATGGGTTTTTCTAAAGCCATGGCTTCTAAGATAACTACCCCTAAAGCTTCTCTTAAAGACGGCAGAACAAAAATATCGATAGCTGAAAAAAAATCTTTAATATTTTCTTTAAAACCGGTAAAAGTAATATTGTCTAATAAGTTAAGCTTATCAGCGTAAAGCTTTAGCTTTTCTTTTTCTGGTCCTTCGCCGCCGATCAAAAATTTTATATTGGGATAATCTTTAACTAAATCTTTGGCAGCAGCTATTAAAAATTCTATACCTTTGCGCTTACAAAGATAAACCAGTGTACCAACTGTATAATTTTTTATAAACTTAGCGGACTGCTTATTTTCTAAGCTAGTTTTTAAAGCAAACTCTTCTAGATTTATACTACCATAAATAGTAGTAACTTTAGAAAGATCAAAGCCACTGGCAATAAGCGATGAATGTACTACCTTTGAGATAGCTATTGCTTTATTCGTTAATTTGTTAAGTAATACTCCATTTATTCTGTTTAAAATAAAATCCATGTAACGTGTTAAGATAAATATACTTCCAGCCAATTTTGCTGCTAGAGCGCCTAAAAAATAAACATTGTAACTATGAGCATGGACTATATTTATATTATTTTTTTTTATAATTCTTATTAATTTAATAAGGTAACCTATATTAAAAAATCTGCCAAACGATAATTCTTCCGTTATAAAGTTTTCTTTGGTTGCTCTGTTTAAAATAGCACTGTCCTTAGGACAAGTTATCAAACAATTATGTCCTCTTAAGCGTAATCCTTTACAAAGATTAATAAGTAAGGTTTCGCCTCCGGCCCATTTTTTTTCTCCGGTTAGATGTAAGATATTAAATTTCTGCATTTTAAAAGAAGCAAGGGTTGTCTTGAAAGAAATAATGACTTACTTAATACCGGCGACGGCTGTAACTGATTTTTCCGGTATAAGCATAAAATTATTGTTTATAGCGACTTTGATTCGTTTCATGTCTAAAATATCTACTATGATTTTCTGATTAACTAAAGAAAAATCTCCGTAGCCAGCAGAAAACCGCCTAGAACTAACACGTTTATTTTCTCTTCGCAGCTGGTTATTAAAATAATCTACGATCCAATTTAAAGCTGCATCAGTCATTTCACTAGCCACGGCATCTAGAACCACGGCTTGAGTAAAATTTTTGTTATTAGAACTTTCCTGGATAGTTTTTACGATTTTCTGGCCGCTCGTAGCTCCTAAAATAAGGCATTCCGGATAGCCAGTTAAAAATCCGGCTAAAGAGTGACTTTTAAAGATAGTCTCCTCGGAAAGTATAACCTGAGAAGCCTTAATTTCTTTTATGGAAATACGGCGGGCAAGACCTTTCAGCTTAATAAGAGTTAGGGCATATTCAATATCTTTATCTACCTCTTTTCGTTGCTTCTCGGTAATATCGGTTAACCCTTTAGCATAACCCAAACGGCTATATATCTTATCTTTAGGTGGTTCTACCATGATTGGATCAAAAAAAGCTATCTGCATCTAACTATTTAGAATATAAAAATAAGAGTCCGAAATAATTATGCTTTATAAAACCTAAATGACAATCTATCTTTTAAATTGTTCTTTATATTAATTGTTTTACTCGTTAATATAAATAAAGACATAAGTATTTTCTTAATACTTTTACGTAACATTATATTTCTATTGAAGGCATACCATAGATATCTTACTGTAGATAGACTTTTGTGTTTGATAAGAAATCTTTCTAATATCTTACAAGTTAAATATATATAGAAGTTATAGATACTGTAGATTTTTAAACCCTGTAAAGATTTAGGAGCTTGGTCAAAGTTTCGTTCAATAACCTTTAGATTATCTTTTCTTACTTTAGCAAAATTAGATGACCTAGAACTAGTAGAAATTCTGCATAATACTTGCACAGAAGGCACAAACGCAAAATGATATTTTTTGGCTAATCGTAACCATAAATCCCAATCTTCAGCCATAGATAACTCATTGCCAAATCCTCCCACCTCTGCTAATGCTGTTTTTTTAACTAAAATATTCGAACAGCCACTTTCAATAAAATCATATAAAAGCATCTGTTGATAAACATCCCCTTTTATAATACTATGAGCGCCTGGATAAAGAAAATTACCACAATCATCTATATAGTCTGTCCAGCTATAAACTACAGAGTTTTTTAAATTAGACTGCATTACTTCTAACTGTTTTTGTAGTTTATCTTTAGTCCAAAGGTCGTCAGCGTCTAAATAGGCAATGTATTTCCCCAAAGTTTTATTAAAACCATTATTACGGCTACGCGAAGGGCCTTGCTTTGATTGGGAAAATACTTTTATCCGGATATCATTGAATTCTGTAATAGTGTTTAGGGTTGAATCGGTAGAACCATCATTTATTATTATTAGCTCAAAATCATAAAAAGTTTGCTCTAAGACAGATTGGATGGCAGCGCTAACTAGTTTTGCACCATTATATACCGGCATAATAACTGATATTAACGGCATCGTATATTTTCTAAGTTATCTTCTGTTACTAACCATTTCACAAACTTATCATATATTTCATGCTCATGATCTGCATATCTGCCATGTAGGCAACATCTTCTACATGGTTCAGGTAATATTTTTTTATCGCTTTGAAGGTGCCCAAGGCGAACTTTTTTTATTTTCTCCCCATTCCAGACATAGTCCTTTGATTCACTTATATGCCCTATGGCATACTTAACAGATGATGGTCTAATTATATGGTCACAAAATATTATATTACCTTCATAATTAACAAAAATATATAACCATGGATGACAACATTGGTTAAATATCTTATCTTCAAAATACAATTCTTTAAAAGGGCAGGCAATTAATTGGAGTCTTATATTGTTTTCTTTAGCATATCTTGCACACTTTTGTAAAATTATCATAGTCTTATATTTATGATAACTTAGAAGATTAAAGTTCATTAAACTTGCAGCTAGAGGAGCTATGGCTACTTCTGATATGCCTAAGTCTTTAGAAAAAACAAATATTTTTTCAAGGTATTCTAAATTCATATTTTGTAAAGGTGCTACTAAAAGCCTAAGATTATTTTTTAAAGTTCCTCTCTTTTTCATCTCATTTACTAAAAATTCAATATTATTGATTACGGTTGTATAGCTGACACCTTTTCGTATTTTTTCGTATAAAGATTTATCAGCACAATCAAATGATACAGAAATATGCACATCATTATCTACCATAGATTGCAATGCCCTTTGGTTTCTACAACCAAGTGTAGTAGTAAGTTTAATTTTTACTCCATATTGACTAACTTTACTTATATATTGATCTAAATTTGGTAGAATAAGACTTTCTCCCCAACCATTTAAGCACACCAAAGAAGCAAATGGAATATAATCTCTTAGCAGTATATTAAATATATTCTCATTCATATTGTACGAAAGATTATTGTTCCAATTACGTTTACAAAATGCACAGTTACTAATGCAGTTTTGTGTCAGTTCTATGTATAATACTGGTGGGTTCTGACTCGAAGTTATTTTTCCTTCTTTATACGCATTAAGCGCTGATTTTAAATTTAATTGCTGTTTTTCATTTAGTCTATTAAAATCTATTCGCATATTTTATTATCACATCTTGAATTTAGAGAGTAAGCATTTTGGAATATTGCAAATCATCCAAACTATTCCTTTGAGTAATAAATATGCCCTTTTAAATCTAAGACAAAAAATATTATATATTGCAAGAAGTAAATGCCCACTAGACCTATTAAAAAGCCTCAACCAGGTATATCCCTCGACTATACCCCTAAATTTAATTGCAAGATATAGACTGTTTCTATGTGCTAAGTAATAACGCAAATCGTCATAACTATTCTTTTTGATACTATTGGAGTGTTTGATGTGGGTAAAAGTGTATCGATCTTTATATAAAAAGTTAATATTTAAAATTCTTCCTCTTATAAAGAAATCATTATCATCGCCATAAATACCTATATTTTCGTCAAAATAGTTTTCTTTAAATCGCGATAATTCACTTCGAGGAACTGCAAAAAAAGCTGAAGTTTCCCATTGCATCCTTACACCATCAATAAATTTGATTATCGGGAAATTGAAACCTTTTTCTAAATCTGATAAAAAACTTTGCAGCATACCTTTTCTAAAGTCTATATCACTATCGCAAAACACAAGGGTTTCAGCATTACTCTCTCTAATACCAAGATTCCTGCTGTGTGCAACAAATCTTCTTTTATCAGATTCTATGACTCTTACTTTTGAATATCTATCTAATAGATACTGTACTGTGTTATCATCTGAGCAATCATCTATTACTAATATTTCATAAGAAGCTATGTTCTCTTCTAATATCTTCTGTATAAGTTTAGATGTCATTTCTTTTCTATTATAGGTTGGAATAATAAATGAAAAATCCATAATGTCTATGAATAAAGTTAATTTCCTCTCTAGCCTAGTAAGTTTATATTTATCTATAAATATAAACTAAAAATATTTTGGATAAAGCTATCCTGACAGCCAAATTAATATTAGCATAAGCACATAAGATATTCAATTGATTTGGTATATTTAGCTTATAAAACTACTGCTTATGGCATATCCCATCATAAATATCTTGAAATTTATATAGGTGTATGCCATAATCCATATATCTCGTGAATATGCTATTTTACATAGAATTTCAGGGTTTAATCTTTAGTTGAAGAACCTATGTCATATAAGCTTGCCATTATAAATCCTAAAACTAAAGGTATTTTTCATACCGCAGAACCACTTAACATATTAGCACTCGCAACTTATGTACAAAAAACTGGTATCAATGTAAAAATAATAGATGAGTTTGCAGGAGATAATATCCTAAACGAATTAAAATCCTTCCAACCTGACTTAGTTGGATTTACTAGTGTCTCATGTATATATCCAAAAACCTTACAATTATTAAAAGAAGTCAAATCATTAGGATATAGGACTATCATTGGAGGTTCTCACGCTTCTACGCTTTCTGAAAAGACATTAGAAGATGGTTTCGATATGGTTGTGGTAGGTGAAGGTGAAAAGATACTTTTAGAAATTATCTCTAAAGGATATAAAAAAGGGTTATTCAAAGCAGCAAAAGAAGATATTTTAAAGAGTGAAGAACTTATTGTACCAAATAGAAAATTAATAAATATGGAATTTTATTGCAATTATCATAATAGATCAGTACATAGGGAAGGCGTCCGAACAGCAACTATGCATGCGTCACGCGGTTGTCCATTTAATTGTATTTTCTGTCATAATACCTGGCGTGATACTCCAGTGAGATTTCTTAGCCCCGAAGCAATGATTCAAGAAGTTGAACAACTAATCGTAAATTATAATATTAAATTTATAGTATTTAATGACGATAACTTTTTTATTGATAGAAAACGAGCTATAAGATTTTGTGAATTAATTTTAAAGAAAAACTTTAGCATCACTTGGGCTACTCCAACAAGACCTGACAGTGTAGATGAAGAGGTTCTTGCGATAGCATCGCAAGCTGGTTGCAAAACATTAGCATTTGGGTTTGAAAGCGGTAGCCAAAGAATATTAGATGTTTTAAATAAAAAATTAAGTGTGCAAAAAAATTTAGATGTTATTAAATTGTGCCGCAAGTACCATATTAGGACAGTCGGTCTCTTTATGGTTGGTAATCCTACCGAAACTAAAGAAGATATACGTTTAACATGGAATTTTATCAAGAAGGCAAAATTAGATATGATTAGAATAGGGCCATTAACTGCCCTGCCAGGAACGCAATTATGGGATTGGTGCAAAAAAGAAGGGTATATACCTGAAAAAATTGATTTTTCGAATCTATATCCAAATCATGCATCTATTCAAATACCAAGTACATTTTTACCTCGACAGATCGAAATAATAAAAACAAAACTCATTATTAAGTCTTATCTATTAAATGGTGTGTGGTTTAAAAAAGTTATTCTGTCCATATTACGGCACCCAATTCATATGGTTCGATTAATCTTTGATGAAATTAATTTTACGAAGAAGGTTCTATCGTAAATCAAAATTATCTTTTGGATGAAAATAAAATTTATCTAATATTATTTAAATGTTTTCAAGAAGCACTTTTACTAATAAAAGGGAGATGATCTAAAATAATCTTAAACATATGTAGAGGATAACGAATCGCTAAGCAGATAAATCTCTTTAGTAATTTGGGATTAACTAAATATGTTTTTATAAGAATCTTTCTTTTTATATTCTCTACTTCTTTGGGGGCAAAAGTATTAGGTATTTGAATGGGGGCATAAGCGTAGTAAAATTTTGAGAAATCAATTTTCCCAGATAAATAACCTGCCTCTTTGCATAAATCCCACACTTTTGTACCAGGAAATGGAATCAATGCAGTAATACCAAAATAGTCCACTGGTGTTCTTTTAATAAAACTCCAAGTCTGACGTATATCTTCCTTAGTTTCGGTAGGATTACCAACCATATAAAAGCCTAACACTTCAAGTTTATGATTACGACACAATTTATAAGCAGAAATATTAGCCTCTACGTTCGCTTTTTTATTCATAAGGTCAAGTATCCGCTGACTACCGCTTTCAAATCCAAAACCTATGCGCTTGAAACCTGCTCGACAAGCTAAATCTATTATTTCTTCATCCAAACTATCAGCTCTGGCACATGCATGCCAAGGAATTTTTATATTTTTCTTCAGCATCAATTCACAGAATTGTATAGTACGCTTCCTGTTTATAAAAAAATCGTCATCAGTAAATGAAATGCATTGAATGCTATAATCATAAATAAGCTTTTCTATTTCTTCAACCATAGCTTCCGAGCTAAGAAATCTCACTGGAGTATCACGCCAGGTATTATGACAGAAAATACACTGATAAGGGCATCCACGCGCAGCCAACACGGTTGCTTTACGGATAACTGTTCTACGTGTAGACCAAGATCCAACTTTTGCATAAAAATCCATATTAATTAAAGTTCTATCTGGCAAAAGAAGCTCTTCGTTTTTTAAAATTTTTTCTTTAGAGACCTTGTATACTCCCTTTTTATATCCTTTAGAGATAATTTCTAAAAGTATCTTTTCACCTTCACCTACCACAACCATATCGAAACCATCGCGCAAGGCATCCTCAGGTAGCGGAGTAACGTGTGGACCACCAATAATAGTTCGATATCCAAAAGATTTTATTTCTTTCATTAACTGTACCGCTCTAGGATATGCACAGGTAAGAGCGGTAAACCCTACCAAATCTGGTTTAAAAGATTTTACTTCTGCTATAACATCATCCTCTATAATTTCATCTATTATTTTTACTGTTATACCAGCCTTTTTCAAATAGGTAGCGATATCGACTATATTTAATGGTTCAGCTAAATCAAATACTTCTCTCACCTTAGGGTTTATAATACAAACTCTGTAAGCCATAGCAAATATCCTTGCTTCTATACATTAAGGTTTCTAAAAGAATCCTTTTCTTTAGATAATTTATAAATGGGCACGGTTTTTGTCATATAAATACAGAACGTAGCATCTGCTGCATACCGGTAAAAGCCGTTCTTTGATAAAATGCCGAAATTCTTTAAACTTAGAAGAATTCCATATCTCATTTAATTTTTCTTCTTTTAAATTTCCCATCTTTAAATCAGGGTATTGTATACAGGGAGTTACATCTGCATTAGGCATAACGTCCATTCTCAACCATTGTTTATAGCAAAAACTATTATAAGAATTAATTTGGGGGCTATCAAGATAGGTATGGATATCTTCCGGTTTTTTTAGATAACTAGAAATTTGTATTGGCCATTTTTCTTTTCTTATTTTTCTACATTGCTCTAAAAATTTATCTTTATCGATATGATAAGGGGTAATAAAGCCTAAATGGCTCTTAGGATGAACATTAAATTGTCTTTTAATAATTTTTTCGTACTCTTGGCCTTGATCTTCTGTTAAGCACCAACGAAGATTTATAAGGACCCAATCTACGCCTAACCTAACTACTTCTTTACAGGTATCATACAAGATGCCTACATTTTCTGTCTGGAGCGTAAACTGTATTCCAATATAAGGAGGCTTCTTAATAGATTTTAACATCTTTATATTACTAATAACTTTATCAAAAACACCCTTACCGCGTAAAAAATCATTTATCTCTCTCAAGCCATCTAAAGATATGGCTAAAACAAGGTATGGATTATTAGAAATTACTTTTCTAAATTTATCCAACAGCATACCATTAGTACAAATATAAGCAAAATATCTTTTATTTTTTAATAAATCGGCTATATCTTCAAAATGAGAATGTAAAAGAGGCTCCCCCCCTGAAAGAATAAAAAAGGGATGATAACTGCCTACTTGTTGGAAAAGGTCCTTAATAACTCCATAATCTAATTCTTCATACGACTCAATATCATTTTTAGTGTTACAAATGCCTTTTTCTCCCCAAAACATACACATCTTACATCGTAAATTACATTTTAAAGTTAAATATAACTTAAACGCTAAAGGTAACGGTATTTCTTTATTTTTATCTTTATATTTTTGTAGCCATCTATATCTAAGATAAAATCTTATTTTTCTAAGTATAAGATCCTGATGATAAAGTGGGTGCTTAAGGAAAAGTTTTATAATATCTACTTTGGAGGGGATATACAAAAAACTAAATAATTTTGTAAGTAAACTTCATTTTTAAATAGAGAAGACAATCTAGTAACCTTTCGGGTAAATATTTGTGGACTAAATAATGAAGTTTTGTTTCAAAAGGAACAACAACACATATTTTTGGTTTTTTACTCTCAAGAATTTTAAAAACTTCTTGTGCTATCAAATCTAAATGTTTATTCGCTTTCAAAGAATTAGTAAAATAAGACATTAGCTTCTTGTAGCTTTCTCTATGGAAGCTTTTTTCAATATTAACTCTTTCAGAAAAATATTTAGTTGCCTTCTCTAAAATACGAGTGTGAAAACCACCTGGGCAAATACTAGATACGCTAATATTAGTATTATGAAGTTCTCGCCTTAAGGCATTGCAAAAAGTCATAAGAGCATTTTTTGAAGCAGATTCTGCACCAAGAAAAGGAAAGGCAAAAGCATTATTATCCGAAGAGGTAATAAAAACAATTCGTCCATATCCCTGCTTACGAAATACTGGTATAAAATAATTTGTTAATTCGATAGATCCAAAAACATTGGTTTCAAATTGATTTCTAAGAGATTCCCTGGAAAGATCTTCTACGGCACCTATCTGAGTAAAGCCAGCGTTATTAACTATTGCTGTAAGCGAACCATTGGAATCTTTAAGAACATCCTGCGCAAGTATTCTGACTGATTCACTAGAATTCAAATCTAAAAAGAAGGCTTTAAGTCCTTCTCCTTTTAAAAACTTAATTTCTTCTTCTTGACGTGCTGTAGCGTATACCTGCCAACCCCTTTCTTTTAAAAAAAATGATATTTGTCTGCCAAAGCCCGAAGAACAGCCAGTTACTAATACAGTTTTTTTAACAGCACCATTCTTGTTTTCATAACATTTCATTGTAAATAAGGGCGTATACGAAACTTATCTGGAATTAAACAAGTACTCCCTAAATATGATACATTATATGCTACGATTTAACCTATTTTATAGGAAAATAGAACCTACAACCTACGAAAAGGATAACATAAAAGTCGTAAAAATGGAAGGTAAAAGTTATCGGGTTTTAGAAAGAAACATTAAAAAATAAGAAAAAAACAAATTCTGGTAACACTATAATCAATAGTTTTAGTTTAAGTATGTATCAGAGTATCCCTAAATTAGGGATGGAGTGGGACGGAGAAAAGCTCCAATTTCAACTAAAATTGGCATTGACTCCTCATTGAGATGGATTTATATTAACTTATATTTATTAGATATATATTGTTTAAAAAATAAAGGCTTTACTGTTATGTTAACGACTAAAAATAAAATATATAAATTGTTAGCAATGTATATTGATTATCTTTTGCGTTTTTTATTTTTTATATTAACTATATTATTTTTATATCGTAAAAAAAAAGTAACTCCATTTATAAATATTTTTTCACTATGTACAAGTATAAACCCTAAGAGAATTCTTATAATCGATGAAGTACTTGTCGGCGATATTGCTTTAAATACTCCGGTATTTCGATTAATCCACGAAAAATACCCAACTGCTAACATCACGGTGATGATAGGTTCGTGGGCAAAAGACATATTAAAAAATAATCCCCATATCAACGAGATTATGGTAGTTGACTGCCCTTGGGCTCTTTATGATTCAGTATTTTTTAGTAAAAAAGGGCTGACCGAACATTTAAAATTTATTATTAATAGTACTAAAATAATAAAAAACATCAGAAGCAAGAAATACGATTTAGTTATTGATTTAAAAAGTGATTTTAGAAATATATTCTTTTTTATTTTTTTAACAAGAATAAAGTATAGTTTAAATTATCATCCGATGGGAGAGGAATGCTTCCTTACCGTACTGCCAACAATTATAAAAAAAGAACGCCGGATAGAAAGAAATTATGGCTTATTAAAATATTTACGAATAGATTATTATGATAAGAGTATTCAGCTATTTCCTTCAGAAGAGGATAGAAGAACAGTTGGCCATAAGCTTTTGGAGAATAATATTAAGCAAGATGATTATATTTGCATTTTGCATCCTGGTGCTAGGCGAAAAGTAAGATGGTGGCCTCCTGAGAGATATGCTGAAGTTGCAGAATTTTTACACCAAAAGGGCCTAAAAATTATTTTAACAGGTACAAAAGACGAAACTGACATCATCAATAAAATCAAAAAAAACGTGAATTTTAATTTAATTGATATGTGTGGTGAATTATCTTTATTGGAAGTGGCCATTCTATTAAAGAGGGCTGCTATGCTTATATGCCCAGATACAGGCATAATGTATCTTGCGGCTGCTAATCAAACTCCAACCATTGCTTTATTTGGCCCCAATGATTCATGGCAACCTGCTTTAGTAAATAAAAATTTGTACATCGTAGATAAACTATTTCCTTGTCGTCCCTGTACTCAAAAAATATGCAAAATAAGCAATAATGGGATTGGAGCATGTATGCTTGCTATAACTGTCAAAGATGTAACTTCAATCGTCGAAAAAATATTAACTAAGACCAATGATAAACATCTCAATAATAACGAATCCTAAAATAGCTCTGCTACTTTATTAATGGCTTAAAAGTAAAGAAGAGTTAAGAAGTGTGTGCATATTATTTAAGTAAATAAAATATTGCGGGTAGTTTAATAAATAGTTACATACTGTTATGCCAAATGATAAAGTTTTTTATACTAAACCACTGTGCGTCAAAATTAGCTATAGCATATTTGGCGTTATTATCCTCTGCCACAGGCATGCCTTTTAATAAAAATATTGCTTTTTTAGTAATAAAAGCTTCAATTATCGTCGAAAATCCCGGCTTAGTTATTATACTAGCGCATTCTAACATTGGTTCTAAAATTGACTTCAGCTGACCGTAGACGGCAACACGTTGATTACTCTCAAAATAAAACCTTAGTTTTCTAAACAGTTTTTCATTTGTACCGCAAACTACAACTATTTGCATTTGGGGTAATTCTTTAAGGATCTGATTTAAAATATTTCTTATTTTATAAAAAAAAATCTGCCCCCAATATCCTGCCATAATAAGCACTTTATTGATATCTCCTTTGATATAAGAAGAGTTATAAAAAGATAACCGGCAAAAGGGCTCTATCGTAAAATATCTCACATTATCTGGGATAATCAAACTCAACTCTTTTCGGCTCAACGGAGAAAAGAATCCATCGATAACTTCCCAGAAAATATATTTCCAGCCTAAATTTTTTCCAAATTCTGTCAGTAATCCATAAAGTTTAAAGCTTAGCTTCTCGTTTTTTTTTAGAACCGAAAGCCAAAAGGTAGGCCTATGGCTTATGCTAACAACAGTTTTAATCTTAAGAGAGTCTATTGTTTCTCTTAATCTTTTTAGATTTTTGTTCTTAAATATTCTTTCTCTGGCTAATTTTCGATAATAAAATATAGGTATTCTATAAATTAAATTCAAAACAAAAGGAAAATTATCAGAAATAAATTTATATCTTAAGATATCTTCTCTTATCAATGCCGATGGTTCGATATCTTCGATAAGAACATGAGAAACCTTATAATCTTTAAGCCGTTCTTTGAGTGCCTCTCCTATGCTAACATTACCACCACCAACTTGTGAGCTAATAATCAATACTGGTTCTTCTAGAATCTTTAACGCCTTTTCTAAACAGGGTTCAGTTTTTAAAAGCATAAAAAAATAATTTAGGTATATTAATTTAAATTTTCTTTATAAGAAATATTAGAAATAATGCTTTTAAATTTTCCTAAAGCATCTATATTTATCTCATCTTTAGCGGCAGAAACCACTTTTATTTTCATATCTACACCTACAAAATCACGGACATTGGTTATAAGATTTTTTTTAATACTTTCGAATTTCTCCGGAAGACAAACTATTTTTACTAAAATAGTATCTATTTTTTCTTGAATAATCTGTCCAAAGGTTATATCTTCTGTTCTGTCTAAAACTACGTAAAGCGCAGTAATATATCTTCTATCGGGAGTCACTATAACATCGGATTCTCTGCCTACTATGCCTTGAACTATAGGAAAAGTCTTGCTGCAAGAGCAAAGCGAATTATTTTCTTTAATTTTTACATAATCTCTAGTTCGATAGCGTATCAGAGGCATACTAAAACTATGTAGAGAAGTGCCAATTACTTCGGCAATATATTCATCTTTGCCAAATCCATCGGCAGGATTAAATTTCAATCTCTCAAATTCTATTAAACTATAATCTGGATGGATATGATAGCTTCCTCTAGCACATTCTGAAATAGCGGCAACTCTTTCCATAAGGCCGTAAGAATCAAAAACTTTGCAAGAAAAAACTTTTTCGATTAGGGCTCTTTGAGAGTATAGTAGATTTTCACCTTGAGAAAATATAGCTTTAAAATTTATACCGTGATTCTTTCTCTCATTAAATATCAAAGCTAACATATATAGATTAGAAGGAAGACCCTTTAGAAAAATAGGCCTGTATTTCTTAAATATTGTTATGTATTTATCTAAATTTTTGATTGATATCAATAAGCTATTAACCATTAATCTTTGAGTAAAATAGTTAAAATGACATATCTTTTCTGTATCTTTTTTATAGGGTGTGAAAAATTGGGCTGAAAGTTCTGCAAATCTATCACCTAAGCGATAACCAGCCCAACCCCAAAACCGCCAATAATAAACAAACTCCAGTATATTTGAGCTTTTATCAGTATAAAATCTGACTTGGCCGCCAGTTGTTCCACTTGTCTTCTGCAAGGTAGGCTTATATTTTTTAAAATCTTTGGCTTTAAGGTTATCAAACTCTTTTATCAATATCTCTTTAGTCAAAGGCGGTATTAGCTTTAAATCTTCGGCTTTTTTAATATCTTGCGGATAAATACCCTTATCTTTAAATATCTTTTGGTAATAAGGTACATTTTCATAGGCGTGATTTAGAATTATCTTTAACCTTTGAAGTTGATAATTATAAAGTTGGTTTTGATTCAACCATTGATTTTTATCAAATTCTTTTTTTAGTTTTATAATACTAAAAGGATAAAAAAAATCTTTTACTTGAAAATCTAATCCCATAATAAAAACAATTAAAGGTTACTTACAACAGAGAGGATCTTCCTGAACGATAGCGTGATAGATATTTAGACCTTTTTGCCGAGCCAAAGAAAAAGCTAAACCCCGGCAACCTACGCACAATTTATTATAATCACAGTTAAAGCATTTTCCGTCTAATTTTGGCTCGATATTTCTAACTAACTTAAAAAAGGGCTTATTGATAGCTGCAGCTATCGTAGTGTTTTTTATATTATATAGCTTAATATCGATATCGGCGCAAGGCTGGATATAACCTCTGCTAGTAATATAGACGCTATAAAAAAATTGTAGACATCCGTGTCCCGGCAAAGGTGTATGTATTAGCCAATCATAATTATATTTTTCCCTATCTAAAAGAAGGATTTTTTTCTTTAGTTTATGCATGTCTTGCTTATTAACTTCTAACTTAGAAGAATATTTAAGTCCCCTATTCCTAGGTATAAGCTCTTCTAAATTAGGATAAATATTATTTTCTCGGCAAAATTGCCAGACATCAATTATATCTTTATAATTGATATCTGTAACTACGAAAGATGCTCCGCAACGTAAGGCCTCGCCTTTACTTTTGTTAAAACCTACTTTAAAAAGATTTTGCATACCTCGCATGATAAGTTTATAAGTTCCTTTTTCGCCGGCTAATAAATCTTGGATTTTTTCATCTAAAGAGTCTAGTTTAAAGATTACCGAAGTATTATTATCGTATAAAAAATAACTCAAATCTTGAGTTAACGTCAAACCATTAGTAAAAATAACTGGTATCATTCCTTTTTTATTTACAAACTTAATCAGTTGCCTAAAATATGGGAATATTGTCGGTTCTCCTCCTCCGATGATAACTACTGATTGAGCTCCTAAAGATTTGGCTTCTAAGATAACTTCTTTCATCTTATCAAAAGATATTTCGCCACTTAACCCTTTACCAGTTAAACCATTGCAATAAATACACTTTAAATTACAAATGAGACTAGTTTCAAGACGTATTGTTAAGAGGCTATTTTGACTACGGGATTTATTAATATCTTCTAAAGGATAATTATACCCGGCCAATAATGGTGGGGTTTTAAACTGCTGATATTCTTTGTCCTTTAATTTTACTTGTTGTTTTTTTATTTCTATCATTTTCCCAGAAGTATTTAATAAGGAAAATTGGTATTAATCTCGCGGGCTAAATTTTAGAAATCCATCTACTTCTTTATGCCACAATCTTTTATTACGCCATTTATCATTTAATAGTAATTGCGATAATTTTAAACCCTGGATAATACAATGGTCTATATTACAATGCAAAAATAAACCATACCTACCAACCGTAAAAAGATTATTAATGGCTTCTAGCTTGTTATAGATATAAAAAAAGTTTCCTTTCCACCCTGTAGCATATAGGGGATAAGAATTTTCTAACTTTAAAGAAAAGTATTTTAAAACTTCGGGTTGACTCTTTAGAATTCCTACCTTAATTAAGTCTTTTAAGCATAATTCTAAAAGCTCTGAATCGCTAATATTATATATTTTATCCTCTAAAGAAAAAGGTATCTCTATAGTCAATAAAGTGCCTTTTAAATAAGGATTTAGGTAGGGAGAATATCGCTGCAATCTAGAGACTCTACCTAAAATCATATGTAAGCTAGGGAAATAATAAGTTTCACTATTATCCGATACCGGATCTTTAACGACAATATACATAATCCTTACTCCGCGCCATTCTAATTTACAGTTATCTTCTTTTCCATTAAAAACCAAACTGTAAAGTTTATCTATCGGGATTGTGGAAATTAATAAATCTATATCTATAATGTCTCTTTCCCCTTGCGAATTCTCAATTTCTATTTTAGAAACTCTATTATTATCTAAAAAAACTTTTTTGACACTGGTTTCTTTTGCAATATAGCCTTTATTATTCAGAATTTTGTCGGCTAATTTACTGCTAATTTGGCCGATTCCTTGTTTAGGATAGAAAAAATAATTATTAAATCGTAATAGGCGTCTTATTATAACGAGCAAACTCCCGTAAGAGCGGTGTTTCTTAGCAGCATCTATTGAGATATCTTTAGGATTTCTACCCCACAATTTCTCAGCAAAGTCTTTATAGAAACTCTTGTAGATATCTTTTCCGCCCTTTCTAATCATCTCTTCTTCAAAATTATCTGCCTTTCCATGATAAAACGAAATAAAGTGTTTAAAGTAGCTAAAACAAAATTTAACGGCTTCTTTAATAGATATTATCCCCAATATGCCAAAAATGTTGGGAGGATAAGCTATAAATTTCTTGTTAATATACACCTTGCCTTTACGCGGGCGTTTTAGCAGTTTTTCTCCCGTAGTATTTTCAATATAGCGGATAATTTTAGAGGGAGTTTCTCTGTGAAGCCGGTGTGAACCTAAATCTACCAACAATCCATTTTCTGATAGAGTAGTAGCTAAGCCTCCTAAAAAATTCTCTTTTTCTATAATCAAGACCCTATCTTTATACTTTTTAGATAACTCTGAAGCAATGGTTAAACCGGTAACCCCTGCCCCTAGTATAACAATTTTATTTTGAAAGTAATTATCCATGTATGCTATTAATTTAACAAAACTCTCTAAAATCTAGGTTCTAAACAAAAACATTAAAATAATATTTAATATCTATATTCTTGAGTAATATCTAAATTAATCAATTTTAACAGCAGTTTATAGAATTTACAACTTTAGTATAAAAAACTTATATTATATAGTTTTTAGACTTCGTTTATAAATTTTAAACAGCAGCCAGAGAAATAGGATTAAACCGTATAATTTAGAAGAACCCCAAAATAAAAAAATATTGTCTAAAGGAACATAATAATATCCTAATCTAAAACCCATAAGAGTAAAAGAAGCTAAGAATAATATATAGAAACTAATGCTTATTTTTCGATAATTCTCTACTAAGAATCCTATCACTCCGCATAATGGTAAGATAAGCACTGAAAAGTGATACACAAAACTACCAGTATTAACTAATAAAATAGTCGTAATAAAGATACTTACTTCCCATAAAAAAATATTATTATCTAAAGAATTACTTTTTAATAAAGCTAAAATAAATATAAAAAATATTGCTCTTAAAATTAAAGATAATATCTTTGGCACCAAAATATTGTCGCGGTATCCTTCAATGCCCCAAGCTAAAAAAAATGTTTTTTCGATCAAAGAACCTAAAGATTGGTTTAACTTGATATACCATAATTCGGATTTATCACAATTAAGCTCCATGAACTTACTGCCACTGATAAGGCCTGGGAACGTCTTGGAAAAGTAATCATTATTGATATTTTTTTTGACAGCAACTGTACTAAAAATAGTAATTGCTATTATTATGATTAAAGACAAAATCGTTAACTTCATAAGCCTTTTTTTTACAAAATAAATAATAAAAGCGAGGGGGCTTAATTTTAAACAACAGCTAATAGCATAAAGCATACTACCCAAAAAGTTCTCTTTTTTTATAATTAAATATATTCCTAGGTAAAGAAACAAACTCATGATAAGGTCTGCTTGGCCTAGTCTTAATTCAAGGAATAAGGGGTTAAAGATACCCATAAAACCCAAACTTAGCCAAAAAACATCTTTATTTTTAATTCTAAACATCCTCAAGCTTATTAATATAATTACTATTATCAAAGATTGATTTAAGAAAAGCCAAAGCATCTTTGCTAACCAAAAGGGGAGAAAAGTTAAAGGAACGACTAAAAATAAGAAAAAAGGAGGATAGAGATAATCCATTCCACTATTAAATGCACCTTTCTCTTCTCCTAATTTATACATTAAATTTGTATTATAGAAATCTTTGCCTTCTCTTAAGGTTAGTGCTGCTGAGTAATATTGGGAAAAATCTATTACCCAAAAAGAAGTTACATCTTTTGATTTTAAACTATTAAATTTATAGGTGATATATTTATATTGAGGGAATATGATAAGATGGATGAGAAATATGGAAATACAAAAAAGCTTTAATAAGTTTTTCATTTCTAATCTTATATCATGATGATAAAAATTATTTGTTATAGTGAAACACTGCCCGAACTGGACGCCAGACGAACTTCACAACTCCAAGTGATACATATGGTTGTGAGAATTTACACTCGCAGGAGCAAAAAACAATTAATCCGTTTTGGCGATCCTTTGCCTGAGAAACCTCAGCGGGCAAAGCGAATTTATCAAAATGTTATCTATGAAGGCCTCAAACTTCAAGCCTTCATTAATAACGGTACTTCCAGAATAACTTGGGCACAAACCCGTAAAGAGTTAAAAATTTCAGAATCCAAGTTAGCACACTTATTGAAAATAATCAATCAGTTACCGGCCGATTTCGTCGAAAACATGAGATCATGCGACAATCCGGAAATCCTAAAAATCTTCACCGGTCGAAGACTATTGCAAATCTCCCGTCTTAAAACCGAGAAAGAACGCCGAAACACAATAGAACGGTTACTACCAAAGCTCCCGCAAGTAACTACTTCTTCAAATATTTATTAATTCGGCCCTTCAGCTTTTCTTCACTCTTCTTTTTTATTTCGCATTGCCAGATGCACATGTAATCCCACCCGAGTTTTTTGAGCTTTGAATAATTCTGCTTATCGCGATAGATGTTCCCTTCTATCTTCTTCGTCCAAAAAGATTTGTTGGACTCAGGCAATTTAGACCGACTACACTTCTTGCACCCATGCCAAAAACACCCCTGAACAAAGATCGCTTTCTTCAAACATGGAAAAACGATATCCGGGTTTCCAGGCAAACTCTTTCTATGCAAACGATACCGATATCCCATGCCATAAATCATTTTCCTGACGGCTAATTCACACCCTGTGTCTCTAGTGCGAACCTTTTTCATGATCTCGGTTCTTTTGTTCGCAGAAAAAATATCAACCATAGTTAATAACCAAGTGCTCTAAAATATTTTTGGCCTGCAAGCGGCAAAATTCCGGAGGCAGTGCATTGCCGATCATCAAAGAGATTTGAGTCTTTGTTGCATCTTCCGGAAATTTGTAATCCTTCGGGAATGTTTGCAATAAGGCCGCTTCCCTAGCACTGATACTACGATCTTCCGACGGATGCAAGAAACGCCCTTTCGACGGATTAAGGCATCCCCCGGTTATTGTAGAAGAATAATCATTCCACTTCAGCCGACCGTATACGTCGTTAAATCCTACATTTTCACGTTTATGGCATTCCAAAATATATCTCTTAGGCAAATCTGTTCGACTACCGCCATCCTTAGGAATTTGCCTTATCATTTCCATTATTTTCTCGGTATGCTTAGCAACTATTCTATGAAGCGGATCCCGCGTCTCCTCCACCGATTCCATAGAACCAATGCACATCGCAACCGTCTTTTTTATATTAATACGAGGGGCAATATTTATTTCATTTAGCAACGATCCGACTAAAATTAATCGTTTACGTCTCTGCGGCACACCGTAATTTGCCACATTTACCACCGCAGTATCGAAACGATAGCCTATCCCTTTCAACTTTTTAAGCATATCCTGAAATTTAAAATAATTTTGAAGCCCCGGCACATTTTCCATCATTATCGTTAAAGGCCTCAATTCATCGATAAATCTGTAATATTCATCAACCAAAGAGTTCCTTCCGTCCCGTACCGATCGCTTTTTGTTTAATCTTCTTAAGGAAGAAAACCCCTGACATGGCGGACAACCGGCTAATAAATGCAGCGGCTCACCTTTTAAGAATTCCCGTATTGAGGACGGATCTACGCTGCGGATATCCTCCTCAAAAACATGCACGTCAGGATGATTGATTCGATAGGTCGCTACGGCAACCGAATCTATTTCACAAGCGGCAATCGTGCGAAAGCCAGCTTGCCGCAAGCCCTCCGATAACCCGCCGCAACCGGCGAAAAGATCAACGGCATTAAATTTATGTACCGGCATTATTCTTAAGCCCTCTTACTTTTGTTTTTAAATTCTCGCTAAGATTTTTAGGGAAATCTGGGACTCCCAATCCCGTTAAATTACCCATGATAAATTCAATTAGCGGCGTCAAGAACGGATCCGCAATTCTTTTTCTGGTTTTGAACGATTCCCCGATACCTTCTATATGCTCATATTTAAGAGCGGTCTTAACATCGATAACGGCATCCGGTTTCTTAATAAACATCGAACACGTAGCTTTTGCAGCAACGATATAGTCCAAATATTTCTTTGTCCCTGCATTGTCTTCAATCTCAAGGCCCGGCAATACGGTGAGGCATTCGATGCACCGAGGATTTGTAAGCGATGATATCTTAAACGCACCGATATTGTCCCCGTTAAAAGCATTCAACTCCTGCTTCAATCCCGCATCATCAATTCTTAAAAGAGGTGTCACCAGCAAATATCCCATATTCTTTTGCCAAAATCGCGACAAGTCGCAGTCGGAAGAAATAACCAGTAATTTGCGGCCTGATATCTCAACAATATCCCCTCTTCTTACCAATCCGTCCTTCGGTTGGTGATAAAGCCGGAAACCCCATATTTCACGCATAAGATCCTCACTCATCTCCGTTGTGCCGTCAGAAACCGGAGAAGGATCCTCTTCCATTCCAATATCAATCAGTCTTGCTTTTAACTTATCTGCAATGATCTCGGTAAATTCGTAAGAAGAAAGCTTGTGAGTAACCGTTCCGTTTTGATCTATCCTTTCCCCAAAAAATCTTATGAATTCATCGAAAGACAGTTGTCCTAACGAACCTAAAATCAAATCCAGCCCTCTGAGAGTTTTCCGTTTAAGTTCATTGCCATATTTGAATGAAAAACCGGCTAAAGCAGTATCAATCTTTGTCTGAAGAGTGGTTACACTATCGGTGGCACCTTTCATTATTTTGTCCAGCCTATCCTTATATGGAACAAAGTTGTCTCTCGCTAAAACATTATCGATCTCCGTCTCTTTATCTGCGGCTGAGAAGATAAAAACCATGGAGTACTGGCGTTCCAGTATTTTCAATAAAGAATCTGTGGGATCTTGACCATCGTAGTCCCAATCAAAAACAATGATGTCCGGACTGAAAATCACGTCCTCAATATAACTAAGGAAATGATTGCAATGCAAAAACCCGGATAGAATGTAATTATCTTTCTTAGTATCCAGTTGT
>MTKX01038315.1_pt1 | contig 24288 bp, 18 predicted proteins | sample 1042771 | NCBI WGS metagenome assembly MTKX01 (sample SAMN06212183, study PRJNA360534) | anaerobic digester metagenome | biome: Wastewater treatment plant; material: sludge; isolation source: anaerobic digester fed with sludge from wastewater treatment plant | place: Denmark: WWTP Randers ...
ACTTGTCTGTACACCATCACGCACCTCCTACTTCTGGTAGAGCTACCTCTTGTCCGTCGAACTTTAGGCTGACAGGATAGACAACGAGATCGAGATGCAGCTTGGCTTTGGTGCTGCCGCCGACAATGGTGCTGTCTCCGAGCGCGATGTGTATTGTTCCTGCGACCTTCTCGTCCACGATCTCCCGTCCGGTGAGTGTGGTGTATCCGGGGTTGCAGCCGATGCCAATCTCAGCGAGACCATAGGACAGCCCGCCGTCGGAGCGAGCACCCTGCGCCAGTTCTTCCAGGAATCCCTGGACGCGGGGATGATCGGCACCCACCGTGCCGGTCGGAATCATGACTCCGTCTCGGAACTGGAGAATAAGGTCGTGCTGGCGCAGGACATAGGTGGGTATTGAGCCGTTTATCACGATGGTGCCGTTTGCAGTTCCGTCTAGGGGCGCGGAATAGGCCTCGCCGGTCGGGAAGTTGACGATCTCTCCAGGTTCCACGATTCCTCCATCTGCATAGCCGTGGCGCCCTGAAAGGGAGAAAGTTAGCTCGTGGTGTTGGCCCGAAGAGTCCTGAGTTGTGATTGTGACCACGCCGGCAGCCTCGAGTAGCTCTGCATAGTGATTGGCTAGTGAGGACACCGTGCCGAAGGGGACGTGCGTCGACGCGGCGAGAATCTCCAGGTCGATTCCCGGCATGTGCACCACACGGCAGTTGGCGTCGCGCGCAATCGTAACGAACTCACGACGGAATTCGGTGCAGCTCGGTGCCTCGGTGAGCATCGTCACGGCCCCCTGGGCGCCCATGCAGAGTCGACGGTAGATGGAGGGAAGCGGTGGCTCGAGGTCCTTCTGCAAGTGGACTGGATAGAGGAGGAGCGCGAAGTGCAGCCCCAGCTCAGCAGCAGCATCACATGCGGGTTGCCAGAGCTCGTAGGTACGCGAGTCCAGGAGAAGAACGATCTCGTCGCAGGCCCTTAGGCTCATGGCCTCCGAGTAGAGCCTTTTGAGGGAAACTTTCGCAGCGGCCTCTCTGCCGTTCATAGTGACTCTCCCTTTCTTCTGCATTGGTGGTGCTGGTGTCACGGGGTGCTCTCGTACGTGTGTCAGCGTGTCAAATCGTCTTCAGCCGGCGCTGGAGGGCCGAGTTGGCGGCGAGGTCGTCGGTGAGGGCGGCGTCGCGGCAGATGAAGAGGGCGTTGGGTGTGAGAGGGAGGGAGGCGATGGCCTGGCGCTGCTGGGCGTTGGCCTTGGTGACGAACGGTGTCGACATGGGCGCATCAGGGCTGGGCTTCGGGACGTTCACGGTTCGGTTGCCATGCGATTCTCCGGCCAGCTACGGGTGCTGGCCGAGCAACTCCTTTCCGAGCAGGGTGAGCACTTGTGTCCCGATCTTGAGCGGTATGGCTGCATAGCTGTGGGCCAGGGCCACGGGGATCAGAGCATCCTCGTAGAGGCGAGTCCCGATGGTGTCAAGAAGAGCGAGGGTGGTTGGGAGCGTGGCATAGGCGGATGGATCGTCGGGCGCCACTCCCTGCAGATGCTTGGGATCGAGGCACGGGACGGTGATGGTCAGCATCTGGGCAGTGGCCGTCTTGTAGAAGAACTTGCGCCCGTAGTAGGTGTCTTCACCGAACTCCGAGGCGCCAACGGAACGCGTTGTGAGGATGCGCTCGTAGATGTATGGGTCAGGGAGGCGCATGAGGACCTGCTGGGGGATGTGCTTTGATATCTGGGCGGCGTGCTCGGCGAATTGCCCGGTCTTTTCCACGCCGACCATAAGTGGGGGCCTGTAGCCCTTCTGTTGGAGGGACCGGGCGACGGTCTGCAGATAGTCGAGGATGGCTCGCTTGAGCGGGGCCTGAGGCCCGAAGAGCGCGAGGGGCCCGTCAAGGATGAAGGCCACTGAGCCGAGCACGTGTGGCTGGCGTTCGAAGAGGTAGCTGAGGTAAGCGAGCATGACGAGATGCTCTAGAAGAGTGCGGAGCCTGCCGAGGGCTGTGACATTGGCGTTGAGCTCGAGTACCTCTTCGTGGATTCGGATGGCATCGGTCGGAAATAGCGCACCACCGCAGCTCGGGCAGGCCCGACCGGTTGGCGGCACATCGATCTTGAGCCGACCGCAATCGGGGGTCGCGGAGCAGCGCGGGAGAGTGACCTCGCCGGACTCGTTGGTGCGGCCAGCCAGACTAAGGAGCTGCATGTAGATTCCGAGGAGGGCCTGCCCCTCAACAACCGGTTGCTTGAACAGGTCGAAGATATCCATCCTCCAGGAATCGCGGACGGAGGTTGCATCGGAGCGGCACACGTTTGAGCTGCTCAGCACAAGGGGAAGGAGTGACTCGCGTGAGGCGTTCTCGACGGCGGCGGGGTCCACAAAGCGCTTCTGCGCCTCGCTCAGTAGCTTGTCGAGGTAGACGAGAACGCCAGCGATCTGGATGAAGCCTAGCCTGGTGCTTGGATACTCCTCCCTAACAGCAACCTCTAGATCGGAGCCGTCGAAGGCGAGTAGCCAATTGGGCCGGGAGAGAGGTGTGGGTAGGCTTGCGAGGGGTAGCAGTAGGTCGCTGGGAACTGGGGGTACATCGGTCGGGGGAGGAGGCGTCTTGTACTTTTTCAGCTGGCTCTGCACGAACTCGCTTTCGACGAGCGGCGTGTGGCCGAGCTTCCTGGCTTTTTCGAATTGGCCGCGTTTGGTGCTGTAGGGCATGCTAGTGCGCCTCGCCGCAACTGGCCGCGGCCTTGGCGGCAGCCGCCCGGGCTGCATCAATCAGGGCAGCGCTAAAGAGGTCGATCTGGACAGGGATGATGTAGCGCCCGCTCCTGGTCTTGAGCCGGGCGAAGCCGACGTCTTCGGCCTTGAGGGTCAGCTCGGCAAAGTCCTGGAAGTCGTAGTACTTGGAGAGCTCTTTGACCTCGATCGTGTTATTGAGATGGGTCACGACCCAGTTCGAGGTGTTGGAGAGGATGATGGAGTCGACGCTCGTGACCTCCTGGGTGGCATAGATGAGGCCAATCTTGAATTTGGCGGCTTCCTTGGCCAGGCGGACGTAGGGGTCGGCTTCGGCTGCTTGTGCAAAGCGGTCGCGACCGAAGAGGCGGTGCGCTTCCTCGATGTAGATCTGCAGATTGTGGGGCGCCTTGCCCTGGGCGAAGCGTTGAGCTGCGTCGTTGACGACATGGATAATGATGCGCTCGGAGATGAACTTGAGCACGCTCTCGCTACCTTGTGACAGGTCCACGATGACAATCTTGCCGGCGACCAACTCAGCGAGGACCTGATCGGCATAGTCCTGCGTCTTTGTGGGCGAGTGGTAGACGCGCAGCGGTGCAAGTAGCCTGTAGCCAGTGCCGCGCGTTCCCGCGTAGACGGTGAGAATCGCGTCCATCTGGGTGTCGATCCAGTCTGCGGGGAAGTTATGAGCCCTACGTGCCTCGAGCAGGGCGTCGATCCAGGCTTCGAGCTTGTCGGCGCCAAGCCGTATGTTCCCGTGGGAGTCGGATGCGACGGCATTCTTGCCGCGCTGCTGCAATTCGGCATTCACGGCTTGGACGACATTCGCGTTGGCGGCGAATTGGACGGACCAGCCGGCCGGAGGCTGGAAACCGGCGCGGAGCAGGGCGGCGTACAGGGCCGCCCTGCGGCGCCTCGCGCGCTTCCACTCCGAGGGGTTGTCCTGGAAGTCGTCAGGGCCGAGGACATTGGCGGCCAGGAAATCCTGGACGTAGTTGGCTCGCCCGCTTGGGCCCTGGGAGAGGTATGTGGAGATGATGGACCAGGTTACATCGATGGTGACGTCTCCGAAGAAGTTGGTGCCGAGGGAGCGCCGTCCGGGCTCGTCTTCGGTTGCCCCGAACTTGAACACGGTCACGTGGTCCTCGCCAATCTGGGAGAGTGCGGTCTGGTCTTGCACATTGAGGTTGGCGTACTCGCCTGCCGGGTCAAAGAGGAGCTGGCCGATCTTCTGCCTGGTCTCCTTGGCGTGCTGGAAGATGGCGATGGCAAGCGTCTTCATGGTGTTTGACTTGCCCATGCGCGTCATGCCAAAGAGCGCCGTCTTCATGGAGATGAAGTCCTCGATGTTGACGTTGACGGGAACGGCGGTCGTGGGCTTGGTGTTCGGATCTGCCTGGCGGCGCCCGCGGGTCGAGGTGTAGCGGACTACCCCGAGCCGGAGGCGTGCTGGTGCCTTGCCCTCTTCTTTCTGGCGTCGGAATTCGGCCTCGGTGATCTCGGGGTAGCTCGCAATGATGGAGAGGCTGTCATCCAGAGGCTTGTAGACGAGATAGCGACTGGCGGAATAGAAGGTTTCGATGTCGCTTCCGAAGCTGAGAAGTGGCTCTCCGTCCACGACTGCCTCATAGAAGGTGCCGATGATCTTGGCCCTCAGGGCTGAGAACTGGATCTCGTTTCGCGTGAGGACATCGAGGATGGCGCCAGGAGCCGCTGCAGCCTCCTGTCCGGATTCGGTCACGATCGCTCGCATGGCCTCGGCCCGGACGGCGACGAGCTCGGATTCCTCAGGCATCGGCGCTGGTCCGATCACTCTGAGCAGAACCACCTCTTCGTCGTCTGGGGCTTCGGGTGCGCGGCCCGGCCGCATGGCTGTGGCTATTAGGAAGCAGTGTTTGGGGATGCCGCCGGCGCGGTGCTTCCAGAGGTCGTTCGTAAGTACGAGGCATTCCTCGTAGCCCATCGTGTATATGCCTCCCACAAGAGCCGAGTCTTGGAGGAGAGCCTGAACACGAAGTTCAGCAGCGATGATCTGCTTGGCGAGTGACTGCTGTGCTGTCATGGATCACGCCTCCATAGGGTTGAGTGCATCTTGAGAGTGCCTGGTGAATTCGGGCTCTTCTGCCCTTGCCCAGTCAAGGTTTCTGCCGATAAGGAGCTCGGTCATTATGGCGTGACGAGCGTTTCTCATGCTGACTTTGAGCGTGTCGAAGCCGTGCTTGGCGGCGAGGGCAAAGACCTCGTCGTTGGCGCTATAGCTCAGGAGGAAGTCAGGATGCACGCCGTCTAGTAGAGCAAAGAGGAGTTGGTGGTCGATCTGCCAGTGAGTGTAGAGGCGCCTTCCGGCGTTCTTTCCGCCTGCCGAATAGGGCGGATCGAGGAAGAGGACAGCATCGGTGCGGGCGCGGTTGTGCCGGATTGTGTCGAAGCCGTCTCCATGTGTGAAGTCGATGCGATCGCGAAGGCGGGCAATAGCGGTGATGCGTCGGACTAGGGTGTCGGGGTACCATCGGGACTTTAGGCCGCGGTCATTCTCGCCGCGCTTGAGCAAGCCTGCACCGGCGGCAAGTATGCCTCCGCTCCTGACTCGGTTCTTGACGATGGTTTGGAACGCCCGAGCGCGGCGGTCGCTTGCCGGTCGGGATAGCAGGTCGTGCACGGACTCGGGTGTGACATCGAAACCGAGGATCATCGACGAAAGCCAAGTCACATTGGTGTCCTGAGCGCCATCCAGGATCGTCTGCCAGACGGACGCGATTTCGTCATCGATTTCCGTCATTGCCGCCCTGCCAGCGAGTTCGGCGGCCAGAACGGCGAGGCTGGCGCTGCCGCCGCCTGCAAAGGGCTCGATGAAGACCTCGGGGCGGGCGCCGTGCTGCTGCGCCCAGGACACCAGCCACTGTTTGATGCGAGGCACAAGCCACGTCTTGCCGCCTGGGTATCGGAAGGGGCTGATGACGGACGTGGTTGCAGGATGAAGCTCAGACACGAGTAGCTCCTGAGGCCACGGTAGTCGAGAAGGAAGCGGGGTGGCATGGAAGGCAAGCAGCCGCGGGCGCAGGCCTGTGGCCTTCGCCTATCCCCGTACGGTCGAGGTCGCGCGTGTCGGTTTTCATCTTGGCCATCATCGGGCCCAGGCCTTCGTGGCAGATCCAGGGCGTATCTGCTGTCTGCGCTGGGAAGGAAGAGGTAGGCACTAGATAGCGCGTGGTGGCGAGCGCGCATCCCAGCAGGGAGAGTATAGCAGAAGTTGGCTGATGAGGCAAGTGCTGGGTAGGTGTACCGTCAGCTGCGTCTAGTAAACGGGGCGGCCGAGGGGGTCGGGGGTGGGGAGGACTTCGGAGCGGGCGGAGCCGAGGAGGAGCTTGCCCTTGCGGATGAGGGTGTCGAGGTGGGCGATGAGGGCGGCGGAGAGGAGGGGGTCGTCGTGGGTGGGGTGGCTGCGGTCATTCGCGCATGACGGTGACTCGAACCTGGCACGGTTCCACATAGTTGCCGGTGCTGTCGACCACCACGAGTCGCAGCCAGTAGACGCCGGGCGAGAGGGCTGATGTATCCCACTCCATGAGCACGTCGTTGACCTGGCTCTTGAGAGCGCGCATCACGAAAGCCCAGGTCGCCGCCTCGTCAGGCCGGTACTCGAACTTGTAGTAGGAAAAGTCGGGGATGGAGGCTGTGCCCAGGAAGGACACCGTTCCGCCCACCAACGAGTCCATGGCGGGAGAGGTGATCTGGGCGCCCGCATTCGGGCACTGTGCCGTCGGCTTGGGTGTCCCGGAAGGCGGGGGGAACAACGGGCGTGTGGCCGTGGGCATGGGGAGAGGTGACGGAGAGTACGTAGGGTTGAAGGGGCTTGTCGGGGAAGCGGTAGGGGTGGCCGTTTGGGTTGGCTTTGGTAGGGACGTCATCACCGGGGCAGTCTGGGCGGGTGTGGAGAGAGACGGTGGATAGCTCGGACGTATGACGGGGGTAGCGCTCACCAACGCGATGGGGGGCAGAGATGGCTCCGTCAGTGCCAGGTAGCCCTGCTGCGCCGCGGGGCTGCACAACCAAGAAACGACTGCCGCGAGGGGAAAGGCCAGAAGCACGGTACTGCGGCGAAGGCGAAGCCAGAGCCGAGTGACGGTGCGCATCCGCTTGAGCGGGGGCGGCCGCAGGTCATAGGGGTCCTGCGGCGCCGGGCTGCCTCGTTGGTCCAGCGCCTGCCGGATGCGCCCAATCTGATCCTGGCTCTCTTGCCATGCAGCCTGGTGCAGAGGTGTCCAGGTCTTGTCGATCTCAAAGGCGCGCTCCAGGCGACGGAGCTCCTGCCGGTGAAAGGTGAGCCGGTGTTCTAGCTCACGCCTTTTTGGCCGGCGAGCCCACTGTTCGAGCGCCGATGCCAGCAATACGAAAAGCACGGCTCCCGCCAGCATGGCCAGGGCTTGCTTTACGGTGAACTGGCCGACCGTGTTGTCCAGGACGGCGGCCGCGAGGTTGCCGAGGACGCCACCAATGACGCCGCAGATGGCAGTGCCCAGACAGCGAATCCAGTACATGCTGCTCTCCGCCTACCACAACTGATGCAGAAACAGCGCCTGCGGCAGCCGCGGCAGGGCGCCGCACGCTGGGCATGAGGCGGGCTGATGGGAGCTCACTGCACGAAGCCTACGAGCTTGTGGAGGGCATGGAGGTTCCAGTAGACCCGGTCGTGCCGGCATCCATCGGCCTGGGTCGAGCGGGATCTGTTGAGGGCCATTGGTGAGCCTCCACGCTTCGATCATGGTGCGGCTGGGACGTAGGCGCTGCCTGCGCGGAACGGGCTGGTGGGCACCCTGATGGTAGGGTGTCGGCCGTCGCGCGCTGACCGGCGTGCGCGTGCTGTCGGGTCGAGTATACCACAGGCCGGTGGGACGGGCAAACCATGAAGCTCGACGACGCCGGGATCGCACCCGCTCCCAGGCCATCCCCCCGGCTGGGAGACGGGCGGAGGGGTCGGCGAGGTGGGTGGTCGAGGCGGTCGAGCTCGGCGATGAGGGCGGCGGAGAGGAGGCGGTCGTCGTGGGTGGGCTGGGGGCCGGCGGGGGTCTCTAGGCGGTGGACGGCGGGAGCGCCCCAGCGGAGGTTGGCGTCGAGGGTGCCTTCGGGGGGGACCTCGTAAGAGCAGGCGGCGGCTTGGTCAGTCTTTGACCTGCGTCTCAAAAGCCCAGTATGCTCCGCAGTGCGGGCATCGTTCGCCCTGCTGCGCCGCAGCAGACACGCGCTTGCCGCAGTTGGAGCACTTCTTCCGGCCACGCCCCGCCGCCCTGAGCGCCCAGTCGGGCATCCAGGCGTTGTTCACCTTGTCCGGCCAGCCAACCGGCACGCCGAGGGCCTTCAGAAGGAGCAGAAACGGCGCTGCCGCGAGCCCAACCCCCACCACCAGGGCGATCGACAAGAGAGCGCCAAACGTAAGGATGAGGCCCGATCCCAGTGGGATCGTACCCAGCGTGGCGATCGCCCAGCCCTTCTTTTCGCCCCGCCAGAGTTTGACCCCCAGCCAGATCGGAACAATCAACCCGGCCACGATGAGCACAGCGTACAGAATAGCCTGCTGGCCTTGTTGCGTCACCTTGGTTCGCCTCTCTCTCTGACTCCCTCTGCCGGGCGTGGACATGCAAATCCGGGGACGGCTACCGATGGGACATCTCCGCTGACCAGGCAATGCCGGCCCCGCAAGCATTCTGCCACAGGGGAGTGTGCCGCGCAAGTGCAGTGGGGATGACTTGGGAGCGAGAGGCGCGGAGGAGGTGGGCGTCGCATTGGGATCGTACCCTCACCCCAACCCTCTCCCTGAGAGGGAGAGGGGGTTTGGGCGGGTATGGAAACCCGCCCTACGGCTGAGAGGGAGAGGGGGTTTGGGCGGGCCAGAGGATCCGAGGCTCACTCTTCTGGCGAAGCCGCACACCGGAAGCCCCAGTTCTGGACGCGGTAGTTCGGGTCAGAGTATGCGCGGTACGCGGCACGGACGAGGTCCCAGGGGGCGTCCCAACTCCCGCCGCGGATCACCTTATCCGACCCCGAAGGCGGCCCCTGTGGGTTGTCGTAGGGCGAGACTGTGTAGTAATTCCACTGGTACCAGTCGTTCACCCACTCCCACACGTTGCCGCTCATATCCATCGCACCGTACGGGCTGGCCCCGCTAGGATAGTCTCCCACACGGCTTGTGTCGGTTACGCAGTAGCCCTGTACCGCATCGAAGTAGTTCAGCCGCGAGCAGCCGGGGGCGTCTTCGCCCCAAGGGTACATGCGCGTGCCGGCGCCGCCCCGCGCAGCCTTCTCCCACTCCGCCTCGGTGGGCAGCCGCTTGCCAGACCAGGCGCAGTAGTCGGTCGCGTTGTGCCAGGAGACATAGATCACCGGATAGCCGGCGTATAGGGGGTTGTCGAAGTAGGAGGGACGGGTGTAGGAGCTATTGAAAAGCGGCGGGGCACAGGCGCCGGCAGCCACGCACTGCGCGTACCGCGCATTGGTCACCTCATGGATGTCGATGTAGTAGGCGTCCAGGTGCACCGTGTGCAAGGGCAGCTCATAGCTATGGCATTGCTCGTTGGGGTTGCTCTGGTCGCAGCCCATCTGGAACTCGCCTGCAGGGACAAGGATCATGCCGGCGAAGGGATCCGGAGGGTACGCCCGGCCGATGAGCGGCAGGAAGAGCTCGACCGGCACCGGCCCACTCACCGACTCGATATTTGACCAGGGGCTGTCGCCGCCGGGGCCTATGGCCCTCACAACGTAGTACCAGGTGCCGGCGCCCTGCCCGGTGACCGGGAACAGGCTGTTGGCGCCAGCGTAGCGCACCGTGGGCGTGGTGAAGCTGGAGTTGTCGTCTTCCTGCAGGATGTAGCCGGTCGCGCCCGACACGTCGCTCCAGTCTACGAGGTATGCCCCGTCTCCGTCGCCATTCTCAATGGGATAGAGCATGGGGGCAGTCAACGCGCCGGAGGGGAACTTGAACGAGCCGATGCGCGTGACCCAGTCGGCAGCACCACTCGTCACGATATACTCCTGCGTGTACCAGAAGGTAGAGTCGTCGGAGGGGTCTATCTGCATGGCGCTATAGTCGCCCCAGCGGGCAGCAGAGTGTGACTGGTAGCCTGCACCCGAGATGAGCGTCGCCTCGCTCTGCCCCATGGTGCCCAGCGGGTCGCTCGCCAACCGGCCCGTGTAGCGGACGCTGGGATAGATGCTGCTGCCGGAGGCGCTAAAGCCCAGCGCGATGTTGCCGCTGCCATCCATGGCGATGGAGCCCATCCAGCGGTTGACACTGTCGCTCGGGCCGTAGGTCCCCTGCTGGTACATGGTCCAGTCCGTACCGGTATTGCGCAGCTCAAACCAGTGGATGCCGGCGATCCCGGCGGGGTTGTTGGTGTCTACGGTGTGGTTGCCGACCAGCGTCTGGTATGTGCCGAAGCTGCGGTACTGGAGGCGGTGCATCATCAGCCAGGATATCTCATCGAGGTTCTGACTCGTGCCCGGCTGGTCGATGCAAGGAGGGGCGCTGCACAGCGTGGGATCGACGTCGTTCGTGTTGACCGTCCAGTTGGGACCGCCGGCCGAGCCCGGCGAGCCGGTCCCCAGGTACGAGTTTCCCGGCGTCGCCCAATCGACGTGGAACTTCCAGATGCGAAGCGCATCGCTCGGCGCGATCCAGCTGCTGTCGTCCCACTCCATGATCAGCGCGGGCGCGTCGCTCGCCGGCTGAGTCCACCCGTCCATATCGGCTGGAAGCTGCCCGCCATAGTTGGGGTCGACGGGGTACAGGTCGAAGTAGATCATCTGCGCCGGCGCCCCGGTCAGCATCTTGTCCCGCTCGAAAGAAGCCACGCCAGCCCCACGCCAGGCATAATTCGTGGGGTGGTACTGATTGACCGTCAGGTAGTATCCGTCGGGCCACAGCCCGAAGTGGGGGTAGTCGTTCATCAGGGTGCCGGGCCATGTGTATTTGTAGCGGTACCACGGACCGGTCGGGTCGCCCGTTGCCGACACGGCGATACATTGGTAACACGTGCCGGGGTTGACTTGGAACTGGCTCATCATCCAGCGGTCCGCCAGGTAGTCGTATAGTGTGATGGGATCACCATCGTTGTTGTTCGCGCAGTCTGTGTCAAAGCCGCTCCAGATGGTATTGCCATTGGTCGGCCCGGACAGCTTGGTGCCACTCTTGTCGTAGATGCTGTACGCAAGGTTCACCCACTGCACATAGCGGTCCGGACCCACGTCGCCCTGTGTGTCAGGCGGCAATACGCCGTTGACGTTGGCGGTCCCCGCCACATTGACGATGGGGGTTGGCATGACCTCCAAACCGGGCGTCCTTTGGAGACCTGGATCGACCCCGCTGAAGCTGCCCACACCGGTGTGGAAGGACGACTCATTCCGCCGGATTAGGGTCTCGTCGCCCTTCACCGGCTCGATCGGCGGGATGTCGCGGAGCGGTGGCGACACGTCGACCTTGTCCGGCAGGATAACCAAGGCGCGGCTATCGAGGACCTCCTGGTCGCCGGTTGCACCGCTCTGGTTGAGCCCCAGCGACGCGCTCCCCGCGTCGAGGGTGCGCCCTCGCTGGCCCGCGACCTCCTGGTCGGATCTTGCCCGGTCCGGGGCCACGACCCAGGCGACCGCCGCCACGACCAGCAAGATCGCAGCAAGACCAATGACTACCTTGAACCATCTGCGTGAGGTCATGGATCGCTCCTCCACTTGGCTCGTCAGGGTCTTGTGACTTTATATCACAGGCCGCTCAGCAGGACAACTCCGGGCCGATATCTAGGTGCAGGGGGGGGCGGATGGACGATGGACGCGGAGCGTCCGGGAGTGCAGTTCTTGGCGGAGTCGTGGGGGGCGAGCCCCCCCACACCCCCCGGCAGGGCAAGGAACGAGTGGCTTGCCGGGGGTGGGCGGGTGTGGTAGACTCGGGAGGGAGGGAGGAGATGCGGATGGGGCCTCGGGGTGTGCAGGCGGCTTTGATGATGGCGACGACGCTGGGGCTGATGCTGTGGCCTGTGGCGGGCTCGCAGGCGGGGGCAGGGAAGGTGCCGGGGAAGCAGCCGGGGCCGGGCCCGGTGGGGGTGACCCGGGTGACGACGAGCGGCCGGCGGCTGGCGGTGAATGGGGAGGCGTTCCAGGTGAGGGGCGTGGGCTATGCCCCGACACCGATCGGGCAGGACCCGAGGTACGACTGGCCGTATGGGGACTATTTCACCGCGGAGCACGCGGGCATCTACGGCCGGGACCTGCCGCTCCTGAGGGAGATGGGCGCGAACACGGTGCGGCTGTGGGGCTGGAAGGCGGACAGCCAGGAGCATGGCCCGTTCCTGGACGCGGCGTACAATGGGGGCGTGCGGCCGATCTATGTGATCGTCTCGTATTGGCTGGGGGCGGGGCGCGATATCTACTCGCCGGGGGGCCGGCAGGCGATCGTTGACGAGTTCACGCAGATGGTAGCGATCCACAAGGACTACCCGGCGGTGCTGATGTGGGCGATCGGGAATGAGCTGAATGGGAGCTGGATGTATGGGGACAGCGACGACTTGTTCAGCCTGATCGACGAGATGGCGGCGGCGGCGCATGCGGTGGAGGGGGAGAGCTATCACCCGGTGACGACGCCGCTGTGGGATGGGCCGGGGGCGACGGGGCTGCTCGACACGATCGCGGCCCGCGAGGGGGAGGTGCCGAACCTGGATGTGTGGAGCGTGCAGGTCTACCGCGGCCTCTCGTTCGGCAGCCTCTTCGCGGAGTATGCGCAGGTGAGCGGGAAGCCGCTGGTGATCACGGAGTATGGCATCGACGCCTACGACACGCTGCACGGCGCGGAGTATGAGCTGATCGGGACGCCCTACCAGGCGGCGTACGCGGAGGCGCTGTGGGGTGAGATCGCGGCGAACTCGGCCGTGTGTGCCGGGGGGGCGATCATGGCGTACAGTGACGAGTGGTGGAAGGGGGCGTTCGGAGCTGAGCCGCCGGGGTTTGGCTGCCCCGATGGGGACCCGGGAGTGCACAGTGTGTGCGGGTATGCCAACGGGGGCCACCCGGATGGGTTTGCGAACGAGGAGTGGTGGGGGATCGTGCGGCCGGTGGGGAATGGGGACGCGCCGGACGTGATGCAGCCGAGGGCGGTGTATGAGAGGCTGCGGTCGCTGTGGACGAGCAGGGTGTATGTGCCGTGTGTGATGGGGAAGTGAGGGAGGTGGCTGTGAGTAGGATTGCGGGGTATGGGTCGTGGAAGTCGCCGATTACGTCGGAGATGATCGTGGCGGAGACGATCGGGATCGGGGGGCCCGATTTCGACGGGGAGGACATCATTTGGCGGGAGCTGCGCCCGAGGGAGGGCGGGCGGCTGGTGGTGGTGCGCCGGGCGGCGGACGGCGGGGTGAGGGACGGGACGCCGGAGGGGTTCAGTGTCCGCACGCGGGTGCACGAGTATGGGGGCGGCGCGCACCTGCAGGCGGGGGGGACGCTGTTTTTCTCGAATTTCGACGATCAGCGGCTCTACCGGCAGGACGCGGGGGCGGAGCCGCGGCCGATCACGCCGGAGGCAGAGCTGCGGTATGCGGATGGGGTGTATGACGCGCGGCGCGGGCTGATCTATTGCGTCCGGGAGGACCACAGGGGGGCGGGCGAGGCGGTCAATGCGCTGGTGAAGGTCCGCTGCGACGGCGATGAGGCGGGCGGGCAGGTTGTCGTGGAGGGCAATGACTTTTACTCGTCGCCGCGGCTGAGCCCGGACGGGCGGCACCTGGCGTGGCTGACGTGGCGGCACCCGAACATGCCGTGGGACGGCACGGAGCTGTGGGTGGGGGTGCTGGACGCGGCGGGCTGGGTGGTGGCGAAGGAGTGCGCGGCGGGCGGGCCGGAGGAGTCGATCTTTCAGCCGGAGTGGTCGCCGGATGGGGTGCTGACGTTTGTGTCGGACCGGAGCGGCTGGTGGAACCTGTACCGGCGGCGCGGCGGGACGGTGGAGGCGCTCTGCCCGATGGAGGCGGAGTTTGGGGAGCCGCAGTGGAATTTCGGGATGTCGACGTATGCGTACGAGTCGGAGCGGCGGATCGTGTGCAGCTATCTGCAGCACGGCTTTTCGCACCTGGCGGTGCTGGATACGGAGACGCTGGTGCTGACGGAGCTGCCGACGGGCTATTCGTACATCACCGGGGTGCGGGCGGCGCCGGGGCGGGTGGTGTTTGGCGCGGGCTCGCCGACGGACGCCTGGTCGATCGTCCGGCTGGAGCTGGCGACGGGGCGGACGGAGGTGCTGCGCCGGTCGAGCGGGGTGACGATCGACCCGGGGTACCTGTCGATCGCGCAGGAGATCGAGTTCCCGACGGAGGGGGGCCGGACGGCGTATGGCTTTTTCTACCCGCCGCGCAACAAGGAGTTTGACGCGCCGGAGGGTGAGCGGCCGCCGCTGTTGGTGATGAGCCACGGCGGGCCGACGGGGGCGACGTCGCCGGTGCTGGACGAGCAGATCCAGTATTGGACGAGCCGGGGGATTGCGGTGCTGGACGTGAACTATGGGGGGAGCACGGGGTATGGGCGCGCCTACCGGGAGCGGCTGAACGGGCAGTGGGGCGTGGTGGACGTGGACGACTGCACGAATGGGGCGCTGTACCTGGCGCGGCGCGGCGATGTGGACGGGGAGCGGCTGATGATCACGGGCGGGAGCGCGGGCGGCTTTACGACGCTGTGCGCGCTGACGTTCCGGGATGTCTTCCGGGCGGGCGCGAGCCACTATGGCATCGGGGACCTGGAGACGTTTGCGGGGGACACGCACAAGTTCGAGTCGCGCTACCTGGACCGGCTGGTGGGGCCGTTTCCGGAGCAGAGGGAGCTGTACCGGCAGCGCTCGGCTATCCGCTACACGGAGCGGCTGTCGTGCCCGCTGATCTTGTTCCAGGGGTCGGAGGATAAGGTGGTGCCGCCGAGCCAGTCGCGCAGCATGTTCGAGGCGGTGAAGGCGAAGGGGCTGCCGGTGGCGTACCTGGAGTTTGAGGGGGAGCAGCACGGGTTCCGGAAGGCGGAGAATATCAAGCGGGCTCTGGACGCAGAGCTCTATTTCTACTCGCGGGTGTTTGGTTTTGAGCTGGCGGAGGCGGTGGAACCAGTCGGCATCGAGAACTTGTAGGGCGAGATTCTTCGCTCCCTTCGGTCGCTCAGAATGACAGGTTATGTTGGGTCGCTCAGAGTGAGAGGCTTTGTTGGGGACGGGCTGGGACGCCCCTGAGCCTAGCGGACCTGGACGTCGCCGAGGGTGACGGGGTCGCCGAGTGAGGTGAAGGTGCCGTCGGGGTTGAGGCGGTACATGCCGGCGGCGAGGCGGTAGCGGCCGGGGAGGGCGCCAGGCGGGAGGGCGAGGAGGTGCTGGTCGAGCAGCCGCTCGCCCACGCGCCAGAGGGGCGCCGGGTAGTAGACGCCGCCGGGCTGGTGGTCGCTCTGTGCGACGCGGCTGCCGTCGGGGGCGAAGAGGTGCACGTAGGTGTGATAGGGCGCGTCGAGCGGGGCCAGTGCCTCCCATTGGAGCTCGACGCTCAGGCTCTCGCCGGGGCGCAGCTCGCCGGGCGAGAGGTCATAGCCGGCGAGGCGAACGAGGCCGCCCAGCGAGGCATCGAGCGGGTGGGCCGGCTCGGCGGCGGCGGCAGGGCCCACCACGCGCCAGAGGGCTCCCTCGGGCTGTACCCCGACTTTTAACTCGACGCCGGGCATCTCTTTGATCAGATAGACGGGCCGGCCTGTGCTGAGGGCGAGGTCGAGCACGTGCCCGAGCGTCGGGTGGTCGGGGGTGATGAGGGGAAAGAGGCCGAGGAGGTCGGGGCGCAGGCGGGCGCCATCGCCCACGTATTGGAAATACCACATGGGCATGATCTCGTCGCGGTTGTCGGTGACGAGGAGGGCGCCCTGGGGAAAGGGCTCGGCGAGGAGGGCGCGCCAGCCGGCCTCGACCTGGGTCGCGCGGCTGAGGTCGAGGGCGTCGAAGCGGGCGGCGCCGAGGAGGAGCGGCAGGGCGAGCGCGGCGGCGGCGAGGGCGCCGGGCAGGGCGCGGGCAGGAGGGCGGGCCGAGCGCAGCAGGCGGGCGGCGAGATGGCAGAGGGAGGCGACGCCGACGACGGCCCAGAGGGTTGCCAGCAGGAAGACGGGGATGAAGAGGACGACGATGTCGCCGATGGTGTAGAAGAGGTTGAAGCCGGCGAGGGCGAGGGTGGAGAGGCCGGTGAGGGCGAGGAGGGACCAGCGGCGGCGGGCCAGCAGGGCGACGAGGCCCAGGAGGGCGAGGGCGAGGAGGGCATAGCCGAGGTCGGCGCGGAGGAAGCGGCCGGCCATCGCCAGGCGCGCGCCGAGGTCGACGCCGAGGTCGAGCGAGCCGCCGTAGGCGCCGCCGAGGACAAAGGCGAGGAAGGCGGCGGGGGTGCCGCCGTAGAGGTGCAGGGTGCGGCCGGGCGCGAGGGCCAGGTGGAGGTAGGGGGTGGCGGGGGCGCGCCAGGGGATGTAGAGGTAGAGGAGGAGCGGCGCCAGGAGCAGGGGCAGCGCGCGGAGGAGGAGCCGGCCGCGGCGAAGGATGCGGCGGTCGACCGACAGGAGGTAGGCCAGGATGGCGGGGATGAGGAGGAGGGTCGTGCGGTGGTGGGCCAGGCCGAGGCCGAAGGTGAGGGCGGCGAGGAGGAGAAGGGCGCCGGTGCTGAGCCTGGCGGAGGGGCCGGGGGACTCGCCGCCGGCGGCGCGGCGCTCGCCCCAGGAGAGGAGCAGGTAGAAGAGGAGGACGAAGAGGAAGGTGTTGAGGCCATAGACTTCGGCGATGAGGGCCTGGGACCAGAAGGTGGGGGTCACGGCGAGCAGGGCGGCGGCCAACAGGGCGGTGAGGCGCTCGACGAGGGGTGAGAGGCCGGGCAGGGGCCCGCGGAGGAGGGCGCGGGCGGCGGGGTAGAGGAGGGCGACCGCCAGGGCGGAGAAGAAGGCCGAGAAGAGGTTCATCCGGTAGGCGACGGTGCCGAAGGGAAGCAGGTGGGACCAGGCCCAGCCGAGCAGGGAGTAGAGGGGGTAGCCGGTGGGGTGGGGCAGGCCGAGCAGGTAGGGGGCGAACTGGAGCTCACCGGCGTCGCCCGGGAGCACGCCGGGGGCCAGGCAGCGCAGGTAGAGGGCCAGGGCGGCGGCGAAGAGGAGGAAGGGGAGGAGGAGGTCGGCCGGGCGCAGCCACGGGGGGCTGCCGGCCGGCGGAAGGGGCGGCTGCCGGCCCTGGGAGGGGTGGGGGGCCTCGCCGCTCACCTGCGGAGCTGCTGCCACGTCAGCCTGTCGAGGGCCATCGCCAACGTCCGCCGGTCGGGCGCGGCGCGCAGCCAGCTGCTGCCCTCGGCGCGGGCCTCGAGGGCCGGGCGGCGGGCGGGGTCTTTGACGCCGATGAAGGCATGGGAGCAATCGGCCTTGGGGCCGAGGGTGCCGGTCGCGCCGACGGAGTGCAGGGCCTCGGCGACGCCGGGGACGAGGTAGGGGGTGGCGCAGCCCTGGAGCGCGCCGGCGACGATGGTGCCGGAGGGGAGGTCCGCCAGCCAGGCGGCCATGGCGGCGGCATCCTGGTCGCTGCCGGTCTCGGTCAGGTCGAAGGCGGCCCGGTCCAGCAGGCGGCCGGTGGCGGCGTCGAGGGCGGCGAGGTTGTAGCCGGGCTCGTGGAGCGAGCCGTCGAGGGTGGGGCCGGCGCCGGGGTCGCCGATGGTGATGTAGGCAAAGCCGGCGGGTCCGCCGCTGTTGACCTCGATGGCGACCGGCGCCACGACGCCGGTGGCCCCGATCTGGCCGTCGCCGGGTATCACCTGGGCGGGGGAGTCGAGCCGGCTGAAGCCGAAGCGCAGGTCGTTGACGCCCTGGCGGAGCAGGGAGGAATCGATCTCCCAGGTGTAGGTGAGCCAGCCGGGCTGGAGGGCGACGGCCGGCAGCTCCCGGCCGTTGACGGAGAGGGTGAGCTGCTGCGGCTGGGCGCCGGGGTAGTCGAGGGGGAGGGCGTGCAGGGCGAGGGAATAGTCCTCTCCGGCCGCGGCGGGCAGGAGGAGGCGGGCGCCCTGCGCCTGGGCCCAGTGGGCGGTGTAGCCCTGGATGGTCTCGGCGGCGGACCAGCCCTCGCCGAGGGCCATCGCGGCGGTGGGCGTACCGGCGCCGAGGTCGATGGTGAGGCGCTCGGGCAGGGGCGGCCGGCGGACCTGGTAGAGGAGCCAGCCGTCCTTGTCGTAGAGCGGCTCGAGCGGCAGGACCTCTTCGAGGTAGGCGACCGCGGCGGCGCGCGTGTCTACGTAGGGCGGGCGGCCGGGGACGCCGGGGGCGACGACGACGTAGCGGACGTCGTAGAAGGCGAGGGTGTCGGCGGCGGAGGCGCGGTCGGATGCGCGGCGCTCGGCATCGACCGTGCCGTAGGTCTGGAGAGCGATGAGGGACTCGAGGAGCGGCACCCGCGCGAAGTAGTCGAACTTGATCGCGGGGCTGCGCGAGATGTTGCCGGAGAGCAGGCGCTTGTGGTGGACGGACTGGTAGTACTGGGTCTGGGTGGACTCGGCGCCCTGGACGCCGAAGGAGTTGCGCCAGCCGAGCGGGAGCTGCAGGATGGCATAGTCGTCGGGGTCGGCCGCCAGCCGGTCGTACACTTCGGGCACGCGCGCATCGGTGAGGGGGAGGGGCACCGACCAGCCGTCGAAGAGGAGCAGGGCGGCGAGGAGGAGGAAGGCGAGCGCGGGCAGGGCGCGGCGGGCCGGGGCGGTGGGGCGGCGGCGGGCGGCGAGCCTGCGGAGCAGCCAGTGGGCGCCAAAGGCAGCCAGGACGGCAAGCGCGAGCATGAGGACGACGCTGAAGCGGTTGGGCACCCGGTTGGCCTTGACGACGGGCAGGTAGTGGAGGAGGAGGAAGGGGAGGGGGACGGTGGTCTCCAGCCCGTCGAGGTTGAAGAGGAAGCGGCCGTTGACCTGGAGCAGCGGGCCGAGGCAGAGGATGGCGAAGGTCAGCGCGGCGGTGATCCAGGCGGCAAGGCGGCGGCGGTAGGCGATAGCGCCGAGGAGGGCCAGCGCGAGCGCGGACCAGCCGAGGAAGACGGTGTTCACGTCGGCAAAGCGGGAGGTCCCCTCCTGCACAGCGCGGAGGGTGGCGGTCCAGTCGCCGCCGAGCGGGTGGAGGGCGGCCGGCGTGACAAAGCCGAGGAGGTCCACGGAAAGCTTTTGGGCGTCGCCCCAGCCGGCCAGGCCGTAGCCGGCGCGCATCTCGCGAAGGATGGGCACGAGGAGGGGCGCGTAGAGGAGGCCCGCCACGAGGACGAGGAGGGCCAGGCGCAGGGCGAGGCCCGGGGCAGGCGCGGGGCCGCTGGAGGAGGGGTCGGTGCGGCGGGCGCGGCGGCCAATCGCGAAGGCGAGCAGGATCAGGGTCAGCGCAGCCAGGAAGACGCCGAGGCTCATCTCGGCAAGCATGGCGAGCACCAGGAAGAGGGCGGCGAGGAGCGGGCTGCGCAGGCGCGGCTCGCCGATGGTCTTGAGGAGGTAGAGGGTGTAGAAGGGGATCCACTGGGTGCTCCAGAGGTCGTAGTGGCCGATCGCGGCGTAGACCATCCGGTAGGAGCCGAAGGCGTAGATGAGGCCGGCCAGGAAGGCGGCGGCCGTGGCCGGACGGGGGTCGGGCTCGCCGGCCTTGGCCCCGGCGGGGAGGAGAAGGTAGCGGACCAGGAGGAAGGTGCCGTAGCCGCTGAGGGCGGTGGCGGCGAGGAAGGTGAGGTTGGTGATGGTGGGCAGGGTGAGGAAGGATTGGAGAGGCAGGGCGACGATGGCGTTGAAGAGGTTGTAGGTGTGGAGGATGAGGCCGATGCCGACCGGGTAGAAGATGTGGCTCGTGTAGAGCGGGTTCTGGTGCAGCTCGGTGAGGGCGTAGCGGAACCACCAGGAGTTCCAGAGGAAGGTGTATTCGTCAAAGGCCCAGGTGTAGCTGCCGGGCACGTGGGTGGTGAGGTGGCGCACGAGGGGCCAGGTGAGGAGGATGGCGAGCGCGGCGTAGAGGGCCAGGATGGCGGCGTGCAGAAGGGGGGTGCGGCGGAGCATCAGGCCTCCTTCAGCCCCAGCAGGTAGCGGTGGTGGGCCCAGATCGCCTTGAGGCGCCAGGGGATGCGCGCCCGGTCGAGCCAGGCATAGCGCATGACGCGGTCGTAGGTGTCGGGCTGTTGGCCGAGGTAGTAGGCCATGGTGCTCCAGGTCCAGCTTTGGGCGCTGAAGCGGCGGTCCAGCTTGGCGGAGCGGATGCCGAGCTTTTTGAGGACGTCGGCGGCAGGCATGACGGTGTCGGGCCAGGGGGGGACGTCGAGGACGCCCTGGCGGACAATGCGCACGCCGGAGGACTCGAGCGCGCGCCGCACGCGATGGATGTCGGCCCAGGTCTCGTCGACGCGGAGGACAAAGTCGCGCTCGAGCAGGTACTTGCGGGCGAGGTAGCCGACCTGGGCGCGGTTGGGCATGGCGACGAAGACGAGGCGCCGGGAGACGCGCGCGAGCTCGCGCAGCAGGGCGGCGGGCTTCTCGCCGGCGTCGGAGGTGCCGCCGGAGAGGTGCCAGAGCGCGGCCCAGTTCCAGGCGAGGTCGAAGGTGTTGTCGGGGAAGGGCAGGTGGTCCCAGTCGCGGTGGAGGAGGAGGTGGGCGGGGAGGTTGAGCTCGCCCCAGATGCGCCGGACGCCGGCGAGGCGCTCGGGGTCGTCGTCGAGGAGGGTGACCTGGGCGCCGGCGCGGGCGAGGGCGACGCTGTTGATGCCGGAGACGCCGGCCATGCCGTAGAGGGGCGCCTCGAGGACAGCCTGGAGGGAGTGGCGGGCCTGGAGGGCGGTGAGGAAGTCGTTGAGGACGAGGCGCTCGTAGACGACGCCCAGTCCTTCGTTGTAATCGGTGAGGTAGTGTTTCCAGGCCGGCTCGTGCATGGTGGGGAGGATTGTACCACCGGTGGGGCGTGGAAGCCAACTGCCTGGGAAGGCAGACGATGGCGATTTTGGATTTGGGATTTTGGATTTTGGATTTGGGATTGGCGGGCGGGGTCAGGGGAATCACGACGGGAGAAGGGGAGGCAGGCGGGTATGGAAACCCGCCCTACTTCTGCGGCGGAGGAGGGGAGGTGCGCGGGGTTGGGGTGTGTGGTAGAATGGGGTGGGGGGAGGAGATGCGAACGTATTTGGGCAGCCTGGGCTGCAAGCTGAATCAGGCGGAGATGGACGCACTGGCGGAGGCGCTGGCGCGCGCGGGGCACGAGATTGTCGGGAGCGCGGCGGAGGCGGAGCTGTGTGTCCTGAACACGTGCGCGGTGACGGCGGTGGCGGCACAAAAGTCGCGGCAAGCGCTGCGGCGGCTGCAGCGGGAGAACCCGGGCGCGCGGCTGGTGGCGACGGGATGCTATGCGGAGCTGGCGCCGGCGGAGGTGCGGGAGCTGCCGGGGGTGGTGCTGGTGGCGGGGAACCGGGAGAAGGAGGAGCTGGCGCGGCTGCTGGCGGGGCCGGCGCAGGCACCGACTGGGCCGGCGGTCCGGCGGCACACGCGCGCGCTGGTGAAGGTGCAGGACGGCTGCGACAATGCGTGCGCCTACTGCATCATCCACACGGCGCGCGGGCCGCAGCGGAGCCGACCGGCAGAAGAGGTGGTGGCGGAGGTGCGGGCACGGCGCGCGGCGGGCTACCAGGAGGTGGTGCTGACCGGGGTGCACATTGGGGCGTACGGCCGGGACCGGGAGGGCAGGCGGGGGATTGACCTGTGGGAGCTGGTGGCTCGCATTCTGGCGGAGACGGAGGTGCCGCGGCTGCGGCTGTCTTCGATCGAGCCGTGGGACCTGCCGGCTGAGGCGCTGGGCCTGTGGGCGGACGCCCGGCTGTGCGCGCACCTGCACCTGCCGCTGCAGAGCGGATGCGATGCGACGCTGCGGCGCATGGGACGCCGCTACACGACGGCCGAGTTTGAGCGGTTGGCACGCGCGGCGCGCGCGGCGAACGCCGACCTGGCGCTGACGACGGATGTGATCGTGGGGTTTCCGGGGGAGACGGAGGAGGAGTTTGCCGAGAGCCTGGCCTTTGTGAGGTCGGTGGGCCCGGCGCGGGCGCATGTCTTTCCCTTCTCGGCACGGCCCGGCACGCCGGCGGCAGGGATGGCGGGGCAGGTGCCGCCGGCGGTGAAGGAGGAGCGAGCGGCGGCCATGCGGCGGGCGGCGGCGGGGTGCCGGGAGGCGTTTGAGGCGCGGTTCGTGGGCCGCCGGATGGAGGTGCTCTGGGAGGCGGCGCGGCAGGCGGCGGGCGGGCGCGTGTGGAGCGGGCTGACGGGCAACTACCTGCGGGTGTATGCCGCGAGCGAGGAGGAGCTGCACAACCTGATCCGGGAGGCGCGGCTGGTGGCGCCGGCGGCGGGGGGGCTGCTGGGGGAGCTGTAGACAGAAAAGAGGGGATGGGCGGTGCCCATCCCCTCTGGTAGATGCGGCCTGCGTCAGGCCATCACGGGTATCGGGTCGGCCAGGGCCGGGGCGGCGACCTCGGCGGGGATCATGACGCCCAGGATGCGCTCCATTGCCATCGTGTGGCTGCAGACGCCGCGGGTGGAGAAGAAGCGGCAGGTGCAGTGCCACGTGCCGTGCTGGAAGGTCACGGTGTGGGGTCCGTTCGTGCCCTGGAACTTGAGCTGGAACTGCTCGAACCTAATCCGCTGCGGTTCTTCGGCGTAGCGCCTTGCTTTTTCGATCTTGCCGATCATCCCTGAATCCATAGCACGCTCCTTTCAGAAAGTGATTTGTACGCACAAGCGCCAGGGCATACGGCGGCCCTGGCGCTCGATGGGTATTGGCTGTCCCGGTTCAAACCCGGTCTCCTGAAGTGTCCATCACCTCACTGGTTGATCGAAGTATACCTGGTTTCGGGCGGCCTGTCAACCCCCGGAGGGCGGGTCAGCGCAACGGTTACCCTCCGGGTTCCGGACGGAAGGGGGGAGGCGATTTTGGATTTGGGATTTGGGATTTTGGATTGCGGGGCGGGAGGCGCTGGGGTTAGGTGGGGAAGCGGGGGCGGACGGGGGTGCGGCGCCAGTCGCGGCGGTCGAGGACGCCGGGCGTGTTGGGATCGAATGAGTCGTCGTCGGTGTAGAGCTCGTCGCCGTCGGCGCTCACCCAGCGCTGGCGCCACTGGTTGGAGCCGAGGTCGACCTTGCCGGAGTAGGGGTTGACGAATTCCTCCTGGTTGGTCATGAGCAGATAGTGGTCGTTGCGGATCTCGGCCTGGGTGCGCTCGTGGTGCTCGGCGATCTCGCGGGCGACCTGCTGGACGTAGTGCTGGGTGTCCAGGCGGGCCTGGGCGCGGGCCCTGTCGGCCTCCTGGGCGTTGCGGAAGGACTGCATGAGGACCTGCTGGCTGAGCTGCTCCTGTGCCTGCCACTCGGGATTGGGGACGACCGATTCGCGGATGTGGTGGAGCACGGGCTCCCAGCGGTCCATCTCGCCGGCCGGCGCCCGCCAGAAGATGGTCTCGCGGTTGCTCCAGGCTCCGGCGAACTGCGGGCCGCGGCTCTCGATGACGACCGTGGCGCGCTCGAGGTAGCGCACGCCCTGCTCCTCGTACTCGAAGGTGACCTGGGCGGCATCGAAGGCGAACTGCCAGGGCAGGCCGGTGGCGGCCTGCTGCTTGAGCCGGATCTGGACCTGGTCGGGCAGGGGCTTTTGATCGACGAGGCGGGCCTGCGCGGCGGCGGGGTGGGCCCAGGGGAAGACGACCTGCGCCAGGAAAGGGACGGCGGGGATGACGGGGGAGACGATCATGCCCTGGTAGTTGCTGCCGGGCGGGAAGAAGCCGATGACGCCGCCCGGCATGCTGGAGACGTCGGCGTACTTGATCTCGGGGCACCAGCGGATCATGACGGAGCCGTGGGGGTCGCGCTTGACGGCAAAGTCCACTTTGGCCTCGATGGTCTGGGCGGAGACGAGCTGGCGCATGTGGTCGGCGCGCTGGATGCCGCCCTCGACGAGCCAGCCCTGGGGAATGGAGATGGTGAAGGCGTTCTCGGAGGGATCGGACTGCCGGCGGAAGATGACGGGGCCGGCGGCGGAGGCCGGCTGAGCAGCAGGCTGGGGAGGGGGCGCCGGCGGTGAGGCCTGGGACAGGCGCTGGCCGCAGCTGGGGCACCACTTGGCCCCGGGCGGGGTGGATGCATTGCAGGCCGGGCAGAGACATGATTCCATGTGAACCCTCCTTTGCTCCTGGGTGCCCCTGCGCAGGGGCGGACATCGGCCGGTTGGGGGAATCATACTATGGGTGGCGGGTGGGGGCAAGATGGAAGGGTGGGCCCTCACCCCAGCCCTCTCCCAGAGGGAGAGGGAGCGGAGAGGCGATTTTGGATTTGGGATTTTGGATTTTGGATTGCGGGGGCGGGGAGGGTGGAATCACGACGGGAGTTGGACCACGAAAGGCACGAAAGGCCGCGGAAGGCACGAAAGTGGGGAGCGGGCCCTCACCCCAGCCCTCTCCCAGAGGGAGAGGGAGAGGCGGGCGGGTATGGAAACCCGCCCTACAGGTGCGGCAGGGGAGAGGGAGGACGGG
>MTKX01009421.1_pt1 | contig 24031 bp, 22 predicted proteins | sample 1042771 | NCBI WGS metagenome assembly MTKX01 (sample SAMN06212183, study PRJNA360534) | anaerobic digester metagenome | biome: Wastewater treatment plant; material: sludge; isolation source: anaerobic digester fed with sludge from wastewater treatment plant | place: Denmark: WWTP Randers ...
TTCAGATCGCCGCGTCGCTACGCTCCTCGCGATGACGGGTATTACTGAAGAACCTGACCTACGTCTAAAAAGGCGCTATAATACATTATGAGAATTATATTCTCAAAAGTATAGCCATGACCAAGAAACAAAAACGATCCCTGCTGACGCTCACCGAAGAGCAATTGAAACCTGATATCACCCTCCCCTCCCCTGCCCAGGCGTACCTGAACACGCTCAGCCCGGCCGGCAGACGGACGCAGGCTACCGCCCTCAACAATCTCGCCTACATTTTTTCAGACGGGAAACATTCCGACGCGCTCAATTTCCCGTGGCATCTGCTGCGCTACGAAAACACCAGCGGTTTGAGCGCTCACATGGTGGATATCGGCTACGCGAAGGTNNCGCGAAGGCAACCGTCAACAAACACCTGGTTGCCTTACGCCGCGTTCTGGAAGAGGCATTCCGGCTCGGACTCTACTCCGACTACAACGACTACTACCGGGCAGCTGGAGTGCGGTCCTTGCGGGTGGAATCGCTACCCCGCGGGCGTTCGCTGGCAATGCAAGAACTGGAGCAGCTCATCTCCGCCTGCCAGGCGGACCAGGCTAATCCCCATCTAGGGATCCGGGACACAGCCATTATCACTCTCATGTACGCCTGCGGTCTGCGCCGCCAGGAAACTGTGGATCTTAACCTGGCTGACTTGGACATCGAAAATCAAAAGATCCGCATCCTCGGGAAGGGCAGCAAACAGCGCTTTGTCTATCTTTCGCAGGATGCCCTCCCAGCCATCGAAGCCTGGCTGCAGATCCGGGGTCGGCAGCTTGGCCCGCTCTTCACGCGCGTTGGGAAAGCTGGCAAAGTCAGCCTAAAGCGCCTCTCCGCCCAGGCGGTGTATGACATATTGAAATGTCGTCAAAAGGAAGCTGGCGTGGCTTCATTCAGTCCGCACGACCTGCGCAGAACCACAATTACGGACATGTTGGAAGCTGATGTGGATGTGCTGACGGTCTCTGCCATCGCCGGGCATGCCAGCGCAGACACCACCCGACGCTACGATAAACGCCCCGAGGACACCAAACGCGCGGCAGCTGAAAAATTACATTCCCCCTTTAAGCCAGTTGAAGAAGAGGGCGAAGTCCCCTAACCCGCCTAAACACTGACCTTAGTCAAACAACTTGCTAATCTCATCTCCGATGGAGCGGAAGGTTTCTTTTACGTCCTCGCCAAATTTCTTGACTTTGGGGTCATTCTTGCCGTCACGGTAAGCCTCGTGGAGGGCATCGCGAATTTGGTCAAGCCCGGCTACGATTTCCTTCTTTGCTTTATCTGTCCAATCGGGTTCGGGTTCAGGATCCAAACCGGCACGCTTTCTTTCCAGCTCTTCGCTGACTTCTTTCCTTAAAAGATCATCACAGTCGCTCACCAGCGGATCGGGATAATCCTGCGAAACGCAATCCGGTCCATCTCCACGTTTGGCATCCAGAGGGTGTGCTTGCGATTGCGCCGGTTGGCTTTCGGCTTGTGAGTACTCGTTCCAGTTAGACTGATCGTTCATAGAAAACTCCTTTTGTTATCAAATAAAAGTAAATGTGGTCGCTGTCTGGATGTGATTTCCAGTTCTCACTGGTAAACAAAGACAGTAATCTCACATTTGTTCAATAAAGCAGATCCAGCAACCCGGCAGTTGTCAGGTTGACGAAATAATCATTCACGTCCAGGTCGTTGAGCCGCTCAAGGATAGCCGAAGGTTCATATCGGCAACCTGCCAGGGCTGCCTCCAGCTCCGCCACATCCCGTTGACCAAAAAAGTCACCGTAAAATTTGACCTGGTTGATGATCCCACCGCGGCTGACATCCAGCCAGGCCTCGACGCAGCCGCCGCCGTAGCGGATCTCGCGTTGGATATCGAAAGCCGGCGACTTACCGAAGTTCCATTCCCAGGTCTGGTAGCGGTCTTTCGATAGCTGGTGAATGTTCTCCCAGTCGGTGTCGGTGAGAACGTATTCCTCAAGGGGGCTCTCGCTGTTCACACCATCGATGATCATCTGGCGGAAGGTCATAATATCAGGGGGATTTTCGGGCAGAAATTCAGTAATATTTGCCACTCTGGAACGCACTGATTTTATCCCCTTGGATTCAATCTTAGCCTGTTTCACGCACAACGCTTCCCCAACCACGGAGAGATCCGTGTTCCACAGCAGCGTGCCGTGGCTGACCATACGGGGACCTGATACATACTGCGCATTCCCGGAGATCTTCTTGCCATCAGCAAGGATGTCGTTCCGACCGGAAAGTTCCGCTGGTACACCCATTTTCATCAGGACCTTGATCACAGGTTGGGTGAATTTGCGGAAATTGTGAAAATTTCCTGGCGAATTAGGGGCGATGAAGGAAAAGTTAAGGTTTCCAAGGTCATGATAGACCGCGCCACCGCCTGAAAGCCTTCGAACAACGATGATGTCATGGTCCTGGACGTAATCCACGTTGATTTCCTGGATCGTGTTCTGGTTCCGCCCGATGATAATGGAAGGTTTATTGATGTAGAACATCAGAATTTCTTCTTTGGGGGCAACGCTTTTGATCAGATATTCTTCGATTGCGAGGTTTATCCGGGGGTCTTTGTTGGGTTCATTTTCTACAAACAGCATAATAACTCCTGACGTTTCTTAAAGAGATTATACCTATGAGACGAACCCTTTTTCATTGACGTATAGAGATGCCGGGGTAGATTCGGGGAAATAAAAACCCCTGCCAATTAACCATCGACAGGGGTTTGAGATTTAGGTTTGCTTACTCGTATTTCAGCGCGTCAACAGGGATGAGAGTGGCAGCATTCAGCGCGGGGTAAAGCCCGGAGATCAGACCAATCAGGGTGGCGAAGGCGATGCTGAACACGGGCAGCCAGAAGGGGATCGAAGCCGCCAGTTGCGTGCCCATCCCGCCGCCAGTCGCCAGCATGGAACCACCCAAGGCGTTGATCACGGCGCAAATTGCCCAACCAACCAGCACACCCCCAATTCCGCCGAGAAAGCCAATTCCGGCAGCCTCCCCCAGGAAGATGGTCAGGATGTTGTTATTGGTTGCGCCAACCGCCTTCATGATCCCGATTTCGCGCGTGCGTTCCAGGATCGCCATTGTCATGGTGTTGGCGATGCCGATTGCAGCCACAAGCAGGGCAATCGCGCCCACCCCACCGAAGACCAACTGCATGGTCGAGAAGTAACTATTGATGCTTTCAACGGTGGATTGCGGGGTGTAAGCCTGAAAACCCATATCCGTGATCTGGTTGGCAATATCCACCACAATTTTTGGGCTCTCCACCTTGACGGCGATTTGGTTATAGCCGTCTTTTTTATAGTCGATGCGTTTTCCGGCAAACCATTCGTTCCACTTTGTGACTTCGTCCAGCATCATGTACATGTTGTAGTCCGACTCACCGCGCGTTTCGGCCAGGACTCCAACCACTTCAAGCACATACGATTTGATATTGGTTGTTCCATCCTGATTCCAACGCGTCAGTTTTATTTTGAGCTTCTGACCCATGAGATCGGGAGGCGTGAACGGTTCCGAATTCGGGCGGGGGTTGGGATCATAAAAGTTGTTGTTGAAACCAGAACCCACCACCACTTTTCCCTTGCTGATGGTTGTCACTCCCTGGCTGGCTTCGAGACCTATGTCGTTTAGATCTGTCAGGTTGACACCCATCGCGTTTCCCCAGGCTGCAAGTTTGTCCAGTGAGATCTCCATGCCCCCCTGAATATACTGCTTTATGACAACCTGGGTGACACCCGGGATGGCTTTGAAATTTTCGACCGCCTCAGGAGATAACTTCTTGATATCGTCCTCGGTGATCTCTTTCACCATTGGACCATCTACCATTGGATAGCCTGGATAGACCTCAATGCTGGTCAGGTCGTTGATGCCCCAAAGCTGGCTGGTCGCGTTTTTTTGCAGACCCACCCCAAGGGAAACCAGCGTCACGACTGCCGCGGTACCGATCACCACGCCGATAGCAGTCAATAGGACTCTACCTTTGCGGCGGCTCAGGTTATCAATGATCAAACTGATAAAATCAGTAAAGCGCATGCTTGCTCCATTTCAGTGGACAATCCATCGACAACGATGCTTAGGGCATCTTACCGCCGCCTCCACCGCCGTTGATTATTATTTCGCCTTCATTGCCCGGTTCAATGGGTTTGCCGTTACTGTTATCTGAACCAAAGCCAAAGAAGCTCTTGATGGCATTCCAGATGCTGGCAAAGAACCCGGGCTGGGAAACAGGCTCCTGGGGGTTGCCATCCGGGAAGGGGTTCATCGGATCCACCACGATGGGATTACCGTTTTCATCCAACACGGGGTTGCCATTTTCATCCAATAACGGGTAAGGCGTGGGCATTTCCATTGGAGGGTTCACGTTGACACTCAGAGAGCTGTTGTAGGTGCGCAACTGGTTGAAGTCATCGGTGTAGCGGATCTCAAAGTTGATCGCGGTCTCGCCTTCGCTATAGGGCATAAACATTGGGTCGAAGGTGAAGTAGCCACCTGGGTCAAGCGTGCCGACCAGGATGCTGTTGTTGCTCATCTCGCCATTAGGGCTGGTGGCAACGACATTTCCCAAGACCACACTCTTCCTGGAAAGGTTGGTGATCTGGATTGGAAGCATTCCCATCTGACCAGCAGTGATCATCCCTTCCATCGGTTGATAAAAACTAAACTCCAGCTGAGGAAGCGCATAAACCAACAAGGTGATCACCTGGTCATCCACCATCCGGATACCTTTAGTATCGGTGTAAACAAACGATAGTTTGAGGGGGTATGCCCCGGGGTTTGTGGTCACATTGACAATAAACTCCTGTTCCGGGTTAAGAACGCTGCCCATAGGCACGTCACCGAGCAAGATCACATTACTGTTGCCCACGGGGGCAAAATTGCTGACATCTCCGCCAGCTCCCCCAACCCCGCCCGCTTGGGGCGTGCCCAGCGGATCGTTCGTACCGGCTGTTGCACCGCCGCCGTAAACTAGGCTGACGGAACGTGCATCGGCAGTGCCGGCATTGCTGACCGTTAGCCCCAGCTTGAAATGCGACCCGGGTTGAAGGGGATCGATGTCGGTGGTGTAGCTGTTGACCACCATCTGAGGTCGCTTCACAGCCGCTGGAGTGGCTGTGGCAGCGGTGGAGCCAGTGTCGGGGGTCTGGTTGATCATGATGGTAAAAATGAAGGTATCGGAATAGGGGACACCGTTGGGATCCGTGTAAGTGGTCACAGCCTGGATTTGCCCGGAATACAACCACGTGGACATATCATCAACCTTAAAGTTGTGGGTGTGGGTTTCATTGCCCTTGTTATCGGCGTCAACTTCATAGAAGGTAATAACGCTGCCATCCAACGGATCAAATTCAGCACTGCTGAAGGTCATGACGATGTTACGGGCATGCGCGCCATTGCGTCCGTTGTTGCCAATGGTGAAGGTGAGACCAAATGTGCCGTAAGGGTTGACACTTTTCCCGCCCAGGCTGGTGTGATAATCCACAACATAAAGCAGCGGTCGAACTGGTTCTGTGCCAGGTGTTGTCTGCTGTTGGATAGTCTGCTGAGCAGCGGCAGGAGTCTCTGTGGGAGGGTCCACCCAAACCTGGGTCATAGCTTGACCCTTCTGGTTAAGAATTGGCAGAGCTGCCAACCCAATGAGTATCGTAACGATGAGTGCGAATTGTAGATTCTTTTTCATTTTTCACCTTCTCAGCCAACACGCTGAATGGATTCCTGATATTGTTCGTCTGTCACAAGTTGCCCATCAAGCAAATTCACCCGGAGAGTTGCGTAATTGAGCATGCGTGGATCGTGGGAGGCAACGATGATCGTTTTGCCGGCGTTGCAGAGCTCTTCGAGCAGTTGCATGATCACGACGCCGCTTTGGGTGTCGAGGTTGCCGGTAGGTTCATCTGCCAGGATCAACGGGGGGTCATTCACCAGGGCGCGGGCTACCGCCACACGTTGCTGCTGACCGCCGGAAAGCTCAGTGGGTTTGTGACCGATGCGGTCTTCCAGCCCCACTTGGGTCATCAATTCCTTGGCGCGGTCCATTCGCCGACCCTTTTTTATGCCTGAAAAGCGCAGAGGGAAGCCGATGTTTGCTTCGGCGGTCATGGTCGAGACCAGGTTAAAAGTCTGGAAAATAAAACCCAGCTTATCACGACGGTAATTAGCCAGCTGATTCTCATCCATGTGGTCGATCTGCTCACCGTCAACCAGGATAGACCCGGAAGTTGGCCAGTCCAGACCGCCGATCATGTTCAGCAGAGTACTCTTGCCAGAACCTGAAGGACCCATGAGCACCGTGAAAGTTCCCCTTTCGAGCTCAAGCGAAACGCCATTTAGAGCATGGACCTCCGTGCTGCCCATTTTGTAAGTTTTTACCAAGTCACGAACGCTAACGAAACTATCGCTCATAAAACACCTTAGAAGAAGTAATATCCCGAGCCGCCCATACCGCTTAATGCTGTTGAGATGACAGAGGGTAATCCTACCAGCACCAGCACCAAGATCAAGGCAACTGTGGTGGCAAGGACAGCCTTACTGGTTCTCAAGCCAGAAAGTGGAATAGCTCCAAGATAGAGAAAAACAACAAAAAGCAAGGCATAGAAGTCCACCTGCCCAAGGATGCCTCTCAGCCAGGCCATGATGCCCGTGGCGTCACTGGCAACCAGGTAACTAAGCCCGGGATCTTCGACCAACTTTTTTGAACTGATGATGACGATCACTTTGACCAACTCACGCAGCGCGAATGGAACCATCGCCCAGGCGATGAGATTGCTGACTTTCTGATTAGTGGTCCGGCTTCCAGCCAGCGTCAGCGAGAGGTAGAGTAAACTCGCGCAGATCACCCAAAATAGCAAATAACCTGCCAACCCTGATAGCAACGGGAAGAGGTACATGAACGTGGGAGAGGTCAGGTTTTGCTGGGCTTGCAGGAATTGCTGCTGGCGTTCCTGAGACCACCATTGAAAGTCTTCCGGGATCGTTGCGCCAGTCTGAATGTTGACGCGCTTGATGGGAGCAGCAACCACAACCGCCAGCAGAACCATGACAGCCAGGATAAGCATTGGAGCCAACCAGGTGGCTGTCTCCTGCGCGTTGACCCGGGCAAGAGTGCTGCGCGGTTTTACAAACATACGCGGTACCCAAGCCCAATGATGGTCGCGTTTTTCCCGTTGTCTTCTGGGTTTTTTGCCTGTTTTCTCTGGTGATTCTGCCACCTTAGGTTCTCGTTTCATTTGCAACCTCAAACAATCTGCACTTAACAGACTTTATCACTGACGATTCCGGAGCAAAAAAGTTCCCGTTTTCCTATCAGTGCCCATATACCTTATAGTTTATCCTGAAAGCGGTTGGACATGCTACCTCTGATGCAAGAACAAGCACAAACCAGCTAAAGACACTATAATATTTTTTACAGTTCAAATACAGGAGATCCAGTGTGAGAGAAAAAATTAAAGAACAGATAGACCTGTTGAAAGCCAAAGGCGCGCACTACGTTGACGCTCGATGGTATCCACGGGAAGATAGCAACTTCCTCTTCATGTGGAACGGCAACCTCAAAGAAAACAATGCTTCCAGCCAGAGTGGCATGGGTGTGCGCGTCTTATATAACGGCGCCTGGGGGTTTTCGGCATCTTCGGACCTTACCAATCCGAACGCAATTTTTGACAGAGCCTTTGACAACGCGCGCATCGCCGCCGAACGCGTGACCTTCCCGATCCGCCTGGCGGAAAAAGAAGCTATCACAGGCAGCTTCACCAGCCCCAACCAGGTGGACCCTTTCACTGTCGGCTTGGATCAAAAAGTGGCATTCCTGCAAAAAATGGATGCCGCGCTCAACCAAACGGGCGTTATCCAGCGTTTCGGTATGCTCGAATTCGTCCGCAAGCAAATCATTTTCCTGGATTCTGAAGGCTCGGAGATTGAGAAAAATATCATCGAAGTTTTTCCCTCCATTCACGCCGTAGGCATCGATAAGGACGGCGGAATGCAGCGGCGTAAGTATTCGCCTGGACGCACTGGTCCCACTCGCGGCTGGGAGAGTATTAACGAGACCGACTTTCTTGCAAATGCTGAGCGCATTGTCAGCGAGCTTAACCAGGTGCTGGTCGCAGAAGACGCGCCCAACGGTAAGATGTCCGTCATTTTGCTGAACGGGATCATGTTCCTGCAGACCCACGAAACCATCGGGCACGCTCTGGAGTTGGACCGGATCCTTGGTTACGAGCTTTCGTTCGCCGGCGGTTCGTTTGTCCGCCTGGAAGACTTCGGCAAGCTGCGTTACGGCTCCGAGAAGCTGACAGCCCGCGCTAACGCGCTCGAGCCCAACAGCCCGGGAAGCTTCGGTTTTGACGATGACGGCGTGCCTGCCCAGGACAACCTGCTGATCGACAAAGGTATCCTCGTCGGGGCGATCACTGGGCGCCAGATGGTGGAAGAAGCCAACGCAAAAGCCAAAAAGCAGATCTTTGAAGGATCAAGTGGTGCAAACCGCGCTACATCCTTCTACCGTGTGCCGATCGAACGCATGACCAACATCAACATCGACCCCGGTACGGACGGCAGCCTGGAAGACATCATTGCCAACACTAAGTACGGTGTAGTGCTGGATGGCGACAAAAGTTGGTCGATCGGCTCGAACCGCGAGCAATTCCACTTCGCCTGCGACATTGGCTGGCTGGTGGAGGACGGGCAAAAGAAGCAAGTGGTCAAAAACCCGACTTATCGCGGTGAGACGCTGCCTTTCTACAATTCACTTAGCGCGGTTGGCGATGAAAGCACTTGGAACGTCCATTATGTTGAGAACTGCGGCAAAGGCGCACCCAATCAGATCATGCAGCTCGGGCACGGAGTGCCGGTCTGCCGTTTTGATAACGTACAGGTAGGAGAGTAAGATGAGCAACCAGGTCATTGATTTATTACAAAGACTTCGCCAGACCGCCTTGAACAAGGGTCTGCAAGCGCTGATCACTTATCACGAAGAAGACAGCTACCTGATGCGTTTCGCCAACTCGGCGATTTCCCTCAACACCAATGAACACCTAATTTCGCTTGACTACATCGCCTTCGACGGACGCAAGAAAGTCAGCTACAGTATGATCGCCGATCCCACTGATTTCGAGAGCATGGAAAAGGGTTTGGACATCCTGGCCGAAATGTTGCCCCATGCCCAGGCACTCAGCTATGACCCCACTTTCCCTGTTTATGCGAAAGATGTGCTCGACGAGCGTGCGTTTGACCCGGCTTTAGCTGCACTGACAAACGAAGAACGACTAGCGTACTTTAACACTCTCGCTGGCAGCCTGGAAAGCGACGATGTGAAATTGAGCGGTATCTTCAGCAACGGAACAACCACCACGGCTCAGATCAGTACAGCCAACGAACACGTCCAATATTTCCGCTCCACGGACGCGCAAGTTACCGCTGTTTTATCCTCCGAGAGCCTGAAATGGGAGGTCAACGCTGAGCAAAGCGCCCAAAAGAAGAGCGACCTCGACGCAGAAGGTTTGCACGCCGATCTGGCTTTGCTGGTGAAGCATTACCAGGAAGACGAGGCTGTTCAGCTGCCCGTGGGCAAATACACGGTTGTGCTCGGACCGGCAGCGACCGCTGAACTCGGCAATATCATGACCTACTACGGCATGACCGGCGGTGCCCTGATGCAGGGATATTCCTTCCTGAAGGAAGAGGATCAGGGAAAATTGCTGTTCTCAGAAAAGATCCACCTTGTGGATGACCCGCGCGAAGTGGAAATCTACGCTCAAAACGCCGACCGTTTTGGCTTGGAGAGAAAACCCTTCCCCTTGATTTCAGAAGGACACTTCCAAGCGTTCATGTGGGACCAGGATTCTGCAGATGAATTCGGGAAAACCCCCACCGGGCACGATGTCAGCCATACCAGCCTGGTGATGGACGGCGGGGAAAAATCCGTCGCGAGCCTGAAGGACTTGCTTGAAATTGATCGCGATGAAGACATCCTCTACGTGCCGTACATCCATTACATGAACGTGGTCAACCCGACCCAGGGCATGGTGACCGGGTCCAGCCGCTTTGGAGCGCTGTATCTGAAGAAGGATGGCAGCGTGCAGGTGCCATACAATGTGCGCATGACCCAGAGATTCAGTGATTTCTTTGGCGAACGGGTTCAGTGGATGAGCAAGGAGCAGGTTGCGTACAACGTTTCCAGCAGTTATGGCCGCCGCGACCCCACGGCGTTGAAAGTGCCGCGCTTTATTTGCATCAGGGAGATTGAAATCTCGCACTCCAACCCGTCGTATTAGATTCGCGGCGGGGTAAAGTCATATCGTACGGAGGGGGCTTGCTCCCTCCTCGAAGGTCGTGGTTAGTGCCGTAGGCCGGCTTCAACCGAGGAAACCGGCTTTTCCATATTTCAAAAGAGCCGGGTTCAAGTACGGAACCCGGCCTACGAAAAACTTCGTAAATTTTTGAGACAGGAAAGCTGGTTCAGTCGTAGGTCAGTTTGCGCAGGTCAACCTGACATTGGAAGCCTTCCATCGTTGAGGATGTAATTTCCTAACATTCGTGACGTCAAGTTCAACCCATTCGCTTCGCTCTGGGGCATGCAGAAGAACCCGACCTGCGTGTTCCGACATCATATTCATTGGCGGAGTGGCGAAACGCGCGCCATTCCGCCCTACGAAGGAAGCATTATAGGCAGGGGAAACTTTAATTATCCAAAACCTAGCCGGCTTCAACTGAGGAAGCCAGCCTACGAAAAACGCTTTGGATGTCCGGTAATTTCGCCAGGAAAAGGAGCGCCTACTCCCAAAATCGGCTATTATAATCATTGCATGGACAACAAAAAAATCTTCGGAACGATTGAAGGCGGGGGGACGAAGTTCATCTGCGCGGTTGCGGATGAGCATAATAATATTCTATGTGAAGTTCGCATCCCCACCACCCTCCCCCAACCGACTCTGGCAGCCTGCGCTGATTTTTTCCTCCAGGCTCAGCGGGACTTTGGTGAGTTAACCGCGCTCGGGATCGCCTGCTTCGGTCCGCTTGACCCCCGACCCACCTCCTCAACCTACGGTCAAATCCTCGCGACCCCGAAACCAGGATGGGAAAGCACTGATGTGGTTGGTTTTTTCCGGGCATCTTTAGGCGCAGACCTACCTATTGGTTTTGATACCGATGTGAATGGCGCCGTGCTGGCGGAATCCCGCTGGGGTGCCGGGCAAGGCTTCGGGACTNNCGGAATCCCGCTGGGGTGCCGGGCAAGGCTTTGGGAACCTGGTTTACCTCACCATCGGCACTGGCATCGGCGGAGGCGCTTTGGTCGATGGTCAACTTCTTCATGGCTACGCGCATCCCGAAATGGGACACATGCTTCTGGCTCAACATCCTTCGGATAATCATTTTGCGGGAAATTGCCCTTTCCATGGAACCTGCCTGGAGGGTTTGGCTTCCGGTCCTGCCATTGAAGCGCGTTGGAATCAAAAAGCTGCCAACTTAGCCCCAGACCACCCTGCATGGCAGCTTGAAGCCCACTACCTTGCCCTGGGTTTGATGAATATTTGCCTGATCCTTGCCCCGGAACGGATCATCCTCGGCGGTGGGGTCATGAACCAAAGCTTCTCGTTCCCGATGATCCGCTCAGAGTTGACTCACTTGCTTGGCAACTACCTGAGCCTGCCGCAGATAGCTGAGATGGAAAGCTATGTTGTGCCCAGTGGGCTTTCGGGTGTCGCAGGGCTCTATGGCGGCCTCGCTCTCGCCCACCAGGCGCTGCAAAAACAGAAATAAACCCAATTGTCATCTTAAATTAAAGCGAAACCGGGAGCGAACACAACCTCCCGGTTTCTAATTGCATGAAAAGTCATGCTATTTCAACGGAATATCAGGTGGTATGTTCTTGGGAATATCGGTTCGGTAAATCGGTCCGCCCTCAACCGCTTTCTTTGGATGTGTCTTTTGAGCCTGGGCTGTATCCGCGCAAGGATCAGGTGGATACAATTGTGGGTCTTCATCTGTTTTTGGGATTGGTTTTTTCATGGTCAACTCCTATCTTATTTAACCATTGGTCAAATTGTAATAGAAGAATCTTGCGTTTATAACGTTTGTATAATCCTTATTGCGACTGCTGCCCCGCAAGGACCCGGTTTAACCGTTCGCTACCCAAGGTCAGCATTAATGCCAGCAACAGCAACCCTAACGGATAGAGTTGGAGACCAAAACGATCAACGATCAATCCCAACAACGGTGGCATCAGGGTCAAACCGCAATAGGCAACTGCCATCTGCAAGCCCATCAGACTGGCTGAGTTTTCGGCGCCAAAGCGGCGAGGGGTTTCGTGCAATAGCGTAGGAAAAATTGGCGCACACCCCAGCCCAACGACCATCAACCCTGCAAGGCTCAGGATCGGAAACGGCAGGAACATCAAAACAATGCCCAGCAGGATCAACGCCTGCCCACCCCGAACCAGGTTCTTTGCTTCGAAATGGGATGCAAGGAAACCATTGAGAAATCTTCCGAGGGTGATCCCCAGGTAGTATGCCGAAGCCCCTCCAGCCGCCAAAACCCGGCTGAGTCCGCGCTGTTCCACCAGGAAACTGGCTGCCCACAAGCCGGTGCTCGTTTCCACCGCGCAGTAGGCAAAGAAGGCTACCAGATTTGGTGCAATCCCCTTGATATTCCGGATCTTCACTCTGCCTGCAGCGGCGTGTTGGGAGGTTGGGGTTGGGAAGCGTTTCCACAATGGCAGAGAGACCGTGAGGATCGCCACCAGCGTAAACTGAATGATCGCAACCGTGCGGTAGCCCATCTGCCAGCGACCCGTCTGATTGAGCATGAAAGCCATGATCAACGGACCAGTGGTGGCGCCAACACCCCAGAAGCTATGGAGCCAGTTCATATGCCGAGCGGCAAAATTACGCGCAACGAAATCATTCAACGAGGCATCCACCGAGCCCGCGCCCAATCCCAGGGGGATCGCGATCAGGCAGAGCCAAAGATAGTTCTGGCTGAAAGAGTACCCCAAGAGAGCCAGGGCGGTCATCAGGACGCTGAATAGAGTCAGTTTACCCGTGCCAAGCCGGCGGATCAAGACGCCGCTAAAGAGGCTCGAAATGATGGTGCTGCCCGAAACAATCATCGAGACCAAACCCGCCCCTGCAAGAGGTAATCCGAGTTCGCCCTGCATCACTGGCCAGGCTGCCCCAAGCATCGAATCGGGCAGCCCAAGGCTGATGAATGCAACATAGATGATGACGAGCAGTAACGTGGTCATGGGAAAACTCCCGCTGATTTTACCTCATAAAGCTTGCAGATAGTCAGCTTTAACCAAAGAGACCCCGGAATTGCCGGGGTCTCTTGATGGAATAGGTTTTACTTGATGGTGGAAAGATAGAAGGGCAGAGTCATCTGCTCGATCTGACCCAGTTGTTCCTCAAAGAAATCCACATGTCCTTCTTCGTCAGCCAGGATGGCATCCAGGAGCTCCTTGGTGCCATTGTCTTTCTCAGCAATTACGAGTTTGATCGCGTCGTTATATAACTTCACCGCGTCGGTCTCCAGGGCGAGATCATTCTTGAGCATCTCATCCACGGCCTTGCCGATGTGAATAGGATTCAGTTCACTGACAATCGGGCGTCCTTCCAGGAACAGGATGCGCGAAATCAACTTCTCTGCGTGCTTCATTTCCTGGATGGCGCTATGCTCTTCAGCTTCACCCAGCTTGCTATAACCCCAGTCCTCATACATTTCAGCATGGACCATATATTGGCTGATGGCCGTGAGTTCTTCACGCAGCAGACCATTTAATGTTTCAAGTACTTTTTCATTGCCTTTCATGTTTCCTCCGCTTATTTGATCGTGGTCAGATAATGCTCAAGCCCCATCTGTTCGATTTGGTCAAGTTGTTCCTCGATGTAATCCAGGTGGGATTCTTCATCCTTCAGGATGCTGTCGAGCAATTCTTTGGTGCCATTATCCAACAATTCTGACGCAAGTTTGATGGCTTCGTTGTAATTCTTGATGGCTTCCACTTCGGCTTTTCTGTCGTTCTCGAGCATTCCGGGGACGCTGTCAGCAATGTGCATCTTGTTGAGTTTATCCACCGTTGGCGTGCCCTCAAGGAACAGGATGCGAGAGATAAGTTTCTCAGCGTGTTTCATCTCGCCGATAGAGCGTTTTTCGATGGTTTCGTGCAGGACTTCAAAACCCCAATCCCCACATTCCTCAGCGTGAACAAATTACTGATTGACGGCAGTTAGCTCATCCGCCAGTAAAAAGTTCAGTTTTTCAATAATTTCAGGTTTACCTTTCATAAAAAAACTCCTTTCAAGTTTTCGATGGCTTATTATAACCCGAACTAAAGCCAATTTTGCCTTCGGTATAACTGTGGAAGTTGTCTAATCGATGTGTTTCACAATAAAGCTTGATAATCGAAGACAGGAACATTTACCCTTTGGTTGCCGAGATCGTAAAACCTCGCTCATCTTTGATCGTTCCAAGTTCGGGTAAAATACTTGTAATATTAAAGTCTTGCAACTTTTTCCTATTTAATAGGTTAATAGATACAAATCCTGGGTCTCCGGACGGGCGACGGCGAACCCTAAACGGAGAGTTAAATAATGGGTACTTTTACCGACAATGTCATGGGTAACTATAACCAGAAGCTGGCAAACACAAAAATTGCTGACTTCCCACGTTATGATTTCTTCAAAGAAGTAAAACCTCAAGCCAGATATTTGATGCCGCTCACCTGGGCGCTCAGTTATCCTGATGTCTGGAAGCATAAAACCCGCTTTTCCCGCGATTTGCAGGGTGTCAAGCCCCCTTATCTGTTACTTTGTAACCACAACAGTTTTTTTGACTTTAAAGTTATGACCGCTGCAATCTTCCCACGCCGGGCAAATTATGTTGTCGCACTGGATGGCTTCATCGGGCGTGAGTGGATCATGCGCCAGGTCGGCTGCATTTCCAAGCGGAAATTCGTTAATGATCTCGAGCTGATCCGCCAGACAGCCAAACTGCTAAAACAGAAGCAGATCGTCGCCTATTATCCTGAAGCGCGTTACTCCCTGATCGGTACGGACGCAGTGTTGCCAGAATCTCTGGGGAAAATGATCCGTTTCTTGAAGGTTCCGGTTGTAACCCTGATCTCACACGGGCATCACATCAATGAGCCTTCGTGGAATCAAAGCAATCGCGGCGTTCCAACCACCACGGAGCTGAAACTACTGCTCACCCAGCAGGAAGTTGAATCGCTCGACGCGAAAACCATCCAGAAACGTGTTGAGGAAAGCTTTGAATATGACGACTTCGCCTGGCAGTTCGAAAATAAGATCGTCCAGGATGCCCCTGATCGCGCTGAAGGGCTGCACCGCGTGCTCTATCAGTGCCCCCACTGCCAGACCGAGTACCGTATGAACAGCAAGGGAAGCGAAATTTTCTGCGAAGCTTGCGGCAAGCACTGGCAGTTGACCGAATACGGTCAGCTCCAGGCTCTTGAAGGTGAAACTGAATTTTCCCATCCCCCTTCCTGGTATGAATGGGAGCGGGCAAACGTCCGGCGTGAAGTTGAAGCCGGCACGTATTACCTGGAATGCGAAGTCCTGGTGGACTCGCTGCCCAATAGTGACGGTTTCGTTCAGATGGGCAAGGGTTGGTTCAGACACGACATGGACGGGATCGTCCTGCGTGGGGAATATCTGGGTGACAAGTTCGAGGTCGTGAAGACGGTGCCCTCTTTGTACTCGATCCATATAGAGTACAACTATATTGATAAGAAAATGGACTGCGTCGACGTCAGCACGCTGGATGACACCTACTTTGTCTACCCCACCACGCGTGACGCGTCAGTCACCAAAGTCGCACTGGCAGTGGAAGAGCTCTATAAGCTCAAGGTGATTGAAGCGCGATAGTATCATCCTGAACAAAGCATAGGATGGGTTGGCGTAAAAGAATGTTGGCATTTGAGGATTCTGATAAAAGCCTATCCACCGACTCACAAAAATTCCCCCACCCTGTCATCGCGAGGAGCGAAGCGACGAGGCGATCTCAACCTTAGGTCCGAATGACCTTCATCAGTTCACTCCAATCCAGTTTCTGGGCGGTGGGTTGGCTATATCGAGACTCAGGTGGGTGATTAATTTTCGTCGCCAACCCACCCTACACCTTATGGGACAGCGTCGTGAGTCGGGTCAACGTGCTCGAAGAGTATCTGCTCCACCAGTTACGATCTATCACCTACTAACTAATCCTATGCCAAATCCTGGCGTCCGATCTCCTTCAAATGCTCTACTAGAGCCTTCACCTCTCCCGCGCGAGCCATGTCACATACCAGAAGGGCATCCGGAGTATCCACAATGATCATGTTTTCCAGGCCTATTCCAGCCACCAGCCGCTTGTCGCCAATGACCATGGAGTTTTCTGAATTCCACAGGATTACGTCACCGCTCTTACTGTTGCCCTTGTCATCTGAGTCGAGTACCGTCTTGAGGTTATTCCAGGTGCCGACGTCCAGCCAATCCATATCCGCTGGCAAGACAATCACGCGTTTGGCATTTTCCATGATGCCATAGTCGATGGTCTGTTTGGCAATACCCGGCCACAATTCTCCTAAAACCGCGTTGTATCCCTCTTTACCTATGCATTCGGCTATGCGCAAAAGGCGCGCGTAGAGCTCCGGCATTTGCCATTTAAATTCCCCCATGATCCGATCGACCTTCCAGATGAACATGCCGCTATTCCACGAGTATTTCCCCAAATTAAGCATTCGCTGGGCATTTTGGGCATTTGGTTTCTCTACAAAACGCTCCGCCGTGTAGGCCTTGAAACCAAGCTTCTCACCTAAGAGCTCTGCTTGTTCGATGTAGCCATACGAGGTCGACGGCCAGGTGGGTTTGATGCCAAGCGTGACGAGGTAATCCTCCCTGGCAAACTCCAGCGCGGAGCGAATAACCGACCGGAAGACATCCGGCTTGCCGATGATATGGTCAGCCGTCAGCACAGCCATGACGGCTTCGGGATCGCGCGCTTCCAAATGAATGGCTGCCAACCCAATAGCCGAAGCCGTGCCGCGACCCTCAGGCTCAACAATAAAATTTGCTTCGGGGATGGATGGAACTTGTTCATGCAAGACCAGGTTGTGATCTGCGCTGGCTACCACCAGGATCTGTTCCGGTGAAAACAAAGGCAAAAGCCTGTCGACTGCAATTTGAAACATACTTTGAACGCCATAAAGACGAAGAGCGGGTTTGGGGAGATGCTCACGGCTCAGCGGCCACAAACGCGTACCTGCGCCACCAGCCATGATCAAGGCATAATCCATTGAAAGCCTCCAGTGTTCTTGTGATACTCTGATTATACCCTTGCCCTGCAACAAGCAATGAGCCACAATCCCTTGCCACTGCCCAGGGATTAGCTGCCCACAAAAACTCTCTCAGCGAGGGTCACAATTTAGACTGCGGCAGGTACTCAAATCAGCTGTTGGGGGAAGCCTCGGCTTTGAAACCTTCATGGAAGCTAACTGCGCCCTGTGGATATTGTTCGTCAAAGGAAATGGCGAAAAAGAGTTCTTCAGGTACACCCTCATAATAAAAACCGGTCGGGTGGATGAATCCGACTTTGCCATAATATTCTGGATGACCCACCAAGCAGCAGCCGCGTGCGCCAACAGCCTTTAGCCGCTCAAGGCCTGCCCAGATCAGGGCTCTGCCTATCCCAGTGCGCTGATACTCAGGCAGCACAGAAACCGGTCCAAGCGCATACCAGCCGGGTGTTCCGTCAGAAACCTTCGCGGGAGAAAACGCGATATGCCCGATCACCCGGTGATCAATTTCTGCGACCAGTGAGATCGTAAGCGCGCCGGCAGCCCGCAATGCTTCGATCACGTAGGGCTCGTTCAGGGTTTCAAAGCCCAGGGGACGAAACGCCTCGATGGTCACCTCGCTGATTACGGCATAATCTTCGGGGATTTCATTTCTGATGAGGAATGTAGATGTGGACATTTGCACCTCTCTTGTTACTGCTATTATCCCTTAGTATATTCCTGATCTTTGTTCCGTGGATTATTCTGCTGCATTTCCGGGAAGAATTTCGCGGATCCGCTTGTGACCGGGTGTCTGCAGTTATGTTATGCTTGTGTCATCATTCTGGTTCTCAGTTTTGGTTACCAACACATACTCTCACGTTCACTTACCCGATATATTTTGGAAAGAACAGGAGGAAACCATGATAGAACTACCCGAAGCTGTTACCCTCGCTGAACAGATAAACAAGTATCTGACTGGCAAGATTGTTCGCTCCACCCAGGCAGCCCATAGCCCGCACAAATTCACCTGGTATCATGGTGATCCCGCGGAATACCCTGCCAAACTCAATGGTAATCAAATGTTATCAGCCCGCGGTGTTGGTATGTTTGTGGAGATCAACCTTTCGCAGAGCATGCTGCTCTTCAATGACGGGGTAAACCTGCGTCTGCATCCAAACGCCGGCCCACTTCCCGCCAAACACCAGCTGCTGGTCACCTTTGAGGATGAAACCAGCTTTAGCGCATCAGTGGCTATGTATGGCGGCGTTGTGTGTTGGGAGAGGCTTGCGACTTACGACAACACCTATTACGAAACCGCGTTGAGAAAGCCTTCGCCGCTTAGCAATTCCTTTGATGAAAGCTACTTTCTCGAGCTGTTAGCGCCGGAAGCGCTTCGAAAACTGCCGCTTAAGGCGGCTTTAGCAACCGAGCAGCGCATTCCAGGCTTGGGAAATGGCTGCCTTCAGGATATTCTATGGACGGCGGAGATGCACCCGCGCCGGAAACTCAACACCTTGACAGACGCTGAGATAAGCAGACTATTCGCTAGCGTCAAAGGCACCCTCAAAGCGATGAAGGATGGTGGTGGGAGAAGCACAGAAAAAGACCTGCTCGGCCGGCCGGGAGGGTACCAGGTGCGGTTGAGCGCAGAGACAAGAGGCACCCCTTGCCCCAGGTGTGGGACGGAGATTGTCAAGGAAGCTTACATGGGTGGGAGCATCTACACCTGCCCAGATTGCCAGCGAGTGTAGTGCTGATTTGCTAATCCTCTTCTTCCTCATTGTAGTAATTGTCTATGCGCATTGTATAATTAAAAAGAACCTTCGCACTCAACTCCTGAGCACCCCTCATTGGGCTACTTTCCTCATTCAACCACTCCCCTTTCGACCGCCCGCTCTTTCGGCTGATCCCCCACTCCAGCCTTTCATTAGCTTACGATTGTGGCTACGCGCAAATTTCTACCGTATCTTGTCCTGCCCAACACTGATTGAGATCCCCCACTTCGTTGAGTAGCTCTCACTTTCCTCACACATTCTTGTGGCTACGCGCATATTTATAGGAATCGTGCTCTAAAACACCTGTTTATCTAAAGGAGCCACGTCAGCTTTTTGCTGCTGGCGCTCCACGAGGCGACACCCTAAAAACCCCTCCCCTAGTGCGACCAGGAAAGTAGCGGTAAAGCTGGCTTTGCAAGAAAATTTCGGGGTTCTGATTAGGTACTCAAGTCATCAAAGCCCGCCAAAGGGCAGGGTCCAAATGCTGTTCGAATTAGTTGGGGGGTTAGTTTTCCAAATTGAGGGCGTCGGCCAGGCGGCGGAGGAGCTTCAGGCGCCCTTGGTTATCCGACACGAGTTGCAGCAGGGACGCAAGATCTTCGCTGCCGGAACCGCTATTGATCACGGGACCCAGGTAATTTTGCCCCATCCGGCGCATGGTTTTCTTTAGCAGGCTGCCAAGCTCTCCCATCTGGAGATCTGCCAGTCGGGCGGCTGGTACGGCTGGGCTATGTTGATTTTCAAGAGTCGCGGCTATCGCAAAACTGATCGGGCTGTGGATCTCCGGGTTCAGGCTGCCAGCGATCAACCAGGCCAGGAATTTCTTCTCAGCCCCCTGTTTTTGAATCTTCCTTCGCAGTTCGGGGTTGATCCCACGCATCAGTTTGCTGTAATCCCAGTCTTTGGCGAACGCATCAGCAGAAATTCCATCCTTCTCCTGAACCGAACCGTCCGTCTGTGGGGATATTTTAGTTGGAATGGTTTCTTGTTTGAAAAATGGAGCATATTTAAGCTTATTTAATATCTTAATTATCGTGTCAAACTGACAAATTCCCACCTCAATGAGAGTCTCAAAATAATAATTTAGTCCATCCACGAGGGTATCAAAATGACATATTTCTTCGGATACCAAAGTCTCATTCTGACATATTCCTGATTTGACCAAAGTCTCAAAATGACATAATCGGGTTGGATTGGCTTCCGCGTCACTCAGCATGACGCGTTGCCAAGAGCTATTGGAGGCGTAAGCGCTGAGCAATTCCGGGGTTACCGGGTCGGGTGGGGCGAATAGAAAAGCATATAAAGCCTGTTTGAGGGATTCATCCGCGGCGGTCAGCTGCACCTCGGAAACCTGTAGGTGCCAATCAGTGCCGTTCTCGCTGTTGCGCGTTTCGAGCCGGCAGAGGTACTGGCTGGCGAGGTCGCGATTAGCCTGGCGCCACTGCCTGGTGTAGGCGGAATCGGGGTTCACCTCAGTTGATTTCGGACGACCGCGCTTGCTTGGTTTGGTGTGGGGGATACGTTTTGGAAGCGTCTCGGAGCGGATCCAGCCCTGCAGGGTGGGCAGCCCACCAGGCACCCAGAAAGTGTTGCGATCTTTCCCGCGCGCCCAGTCCACATAGCAGCAATTTTTGCACATCAGGTAGAGCACCCCAAGGTCATCGCCCAGTTCGGGCAAAACCCGCTGGAACCAATACCAGGGTACCGCCAGAAAGCTCTCCGGGCGGATCAGGTGGCTGGCCAATCGGTCGCACAATCCAGCCAGGGTGGGGTCCAGGGTTTTTGGCGCAAGTGCGCGGCTGACCACTTGGTGAACGCTGGCCGGCTCGGTGAAGAGGGCAGGTGCCTTTTCAGTGGGCATGCGATAAGGAAAGGCCAGGATTTGATCTCGGGGTATGGTAATGGCTTTGGAAAGCACCCCGAGAGGGTCGAGCGAGAGGCCCTGGGCAAGCAACCAGGCATAAAGGTCTTGGGCATCGCCAGGGGTGAGAACCAGCCCGCGGTAGTGGTAGGTGTTAGGCTCGCGCTGGATGCGCCCGTCAGCGACGCGGTGCTTTGGTTCCGCTCTTTGTACGAACCAATCCATATCGCCCTGTTGGAAGATTCGGAAAAACTTAGCGCGGCTGATGACATTCCCAAGGGTTTTCAGAATAGTTTGGACATCGATCGTGACCGAATCATCCTGGCAGGGATAGAGTTGATCAGCACCATGCTCGCGCGAGGCGCGATAGAAGGCCTGTCGCAGGGCAGTGGCGATCAACACCGCTGAAGAACCGACATAAGGAACGAAACGCAACAGGTAGGAGGGTACGGCAGCGATGGAATCAGGTTTCAGGATCGCATCCGTCACATTCGCGGCGGCAATTTCAACGCGGAAGGAGCTTGATTCTGTGCCCATGGGCACACTTTTTTCCAGATTAAGGCGTAAATGTTTACCGGTCTTGTCCTGGACAAGGGTTTCAATCAGTGGATAGTACTGGCACAGACCAGAATAAACCGACTCTTCGGCTGTGATTGTGAAATTGCCGTCGAAACCGAGTTTGCTTGAATCTAACAATCCCTGAAGCTGATCATTTTCCAGCCCAGCCAAGGATTCCAAGATCTCAGTCCAGCCGTTTTTTTCCATTTTTTGTTACACCGGTTTTCTCCGGTCTAAAATATCAGTCTTAGCCAGCAACACCCGGACGGAATGGGAAGATACCCATCCGCAGACTACCTTTTTGCTCTTCAAGTAACTTTTCCAGATGCTCACTGCCCAAGCGCAAGGCCTCACTCAACGAGCCACGTGATTGTTCAGCCAGGCCAAACATAGTCTCCTGGGGGATCAACTTCAGCGGATCCGGATGCCCAGCAGACAACATGCGCGCGTAGAGCAGGGAAGCGACTTCGACCACTTCCGGAGCCCGGAATGGCACATACAGACCCAGGAACTGGTTCAACGAACCAATGTTACTGGTGTTGTTGTTTATATCCTGCAGGAAGATAATCGTCTTGATCTTCTTGCTATGCTCCACGGACCAGGATAACATCTGGTTCAGGTAATCCTGGTCAATGGGGGGACCATCCAGCACGATCATTAGCTGATCATCACTGCCTTCCAACCGCTCGAAGATGCTTTCGATGCGATTCGCGTTCGACCTGGAGGAGGGCAGGGAGAGAGTCTCTATCACTGACATTAAGAAGTGGCGCGGTTCGGTTAGGGTGTTGGTGTTCATGTAGAGCCCCAACACCTGACTTCGTTGCTCAAAGATAAAGTGGGTTTCAGCCAGCTTCATCGCCAGCATGCTCTTTCCGCCTCCGCTTGGTCCGGCAATCACACCCAGGTTCTTGGAAGGATCTTTCTGGTCTGCAATGAAACCATGAGCCACCTCCAGCACCTTGCGTTGTTCAGCCAGGTTCGGATAGAAAAAGCGCGTGTCGCCATAACGCCTAAAAGGATGTTCAAAGAATTGGGCATGCAAAAAGTCAGAGCTGGTCAACATCTTCACCACCGTATCATTTGTTGTTTGTAGCTTAGCACTTGCGTAGAGTTAAGTCAAGTACTTAATTATTATAGCCAACTTCGACAAAGTGGGGGAATAATTAGATTCAAAAAACAAGACCGCCTTGAAAAAAACGAAAACTAATGTAAAATGAAAAGGTGCATTATGATACCAGGAATCGGGTGAGGATCCAATGGCAATTATATCTCTGATCAATCGCAAGGGGGGTGTTGGCAAGTCCACTATCAGCATCAATCTGGCTGCAGGGCTGGCAACCCATGGTTCCCGCAAACCCGGCAGCAAACCGGTCCTGTTGATCGACATGGATGACCAGCTTTCGGCCACGATCACAGCCATGGGTGGTGGCTTCGACGACAGGTTCATACCCGCCATCACGGCGGAGAACAACTATCCACAGGCACTCGAAAACGGTTACGGCGCAAGCGAATCACTGATCGTCGATTCTCTCATCCCACGCAATCGCAGCGAGAAAGTCAAACTATTTCGCACCAACAAAGCCAGGATGGAAGGCTTGGAGTCCGCGCTCAAGGGGCACGATGACCCTGACTTTCAGCTGACATATTTTTTGGAACCCATCAAGGATGATTACTCCTATATCATTATTGACAATCCACCTTCCGTNNCTGGAGCCCATTCGGGATGACTATTCGTACATAATCATTGACAATCCACCTTCGGCTGGCATGTTGCCTATGAATTCCCTGGTTGCCAGCAGCCACGTTTTGATACCGATTGAACCGGATGGACTCAGCCTGATCGGTCTGGCGGACATCCTTCGGATGATCGAAAATGTGCGCAAAACCACCAATCCTGATCTTGAAGTGCTTGGCATTATCCCTTCGCGTTTCAGAATGATCAGGCGGCAGTCACGAGACGTGATTGAGGACATGGAACGTATGTATGGGCATTTGCTCTTGCCCTATATCAAGGACCTGGCGGACATTTCTGCCGCTACCACTGCCGGCTATGACGTTTTCTCTTACTGCCCGGAGAAGTCACAGGCTTATCGCTGCCTATCCAACCTGGTCGATGCCGTTTTGGGCAAACTCGGAGCCGCGTGATGTGCCCATGGGCACAGTTCGCCGCTCAGACCGGATCCGGATAAACATTTTGAGGAGAGACCATGGCAAAAACTGAAAAACCCCGCTTCGACAACCTGATCAACATCACTTCCGACGCGTTCAACGCCAGCGCTGAAACGCAGGGAGATTACAACCCCGATACGCCAAAGATGGTCAATCACCGCCAGAGCGTCTATCGCGTTCCCTTGTCAATGATCCGACCTGACCGCTTCCAGGCGCGCCTGATCCTCCCTCTGGTACTTCGTAAGGATTTTTACTCCGGCAAGTCGACCTGGACCGAGGTGGTTCGCAACTGGTTTGAGTTGGCCCGCAACGATCGCCTGATCGCGCAGGAAATCACCGAACTGACAACACTGGGCGATTCCC
>MTKX01000208.1_pt1 | contig 23933 bp, 22 predicted proteins | sample 1042771 | NCBI WGS metagenome assembly MTKX01 (sample SAMN06212183, study PRJNA360534) | anaerobic digester metagenome | biome: Wastewater treatment plant; material: sludge; isolation source: anaerobic digester fed with sludge from wastewater treatment plant | place: Denmark: WWTP Randers ...
GCCTTCTACAACGACTCCCCCAAGGCATCAATGGAGGAAGGCAAGAGCATGACGGTGATGGAGAGGAGGATCGATGCCGAGATCATCCTCTCACCCCTGGCGGCCAAGGAGCTGGCCAAATGGCTGGCCGATCATGTCAATGACTATGAGAAGCTCTTCGGAGAGATCAAGAGGCCGGGATCGGCGGGCTCTCCATCTGCCGCCAGCGGCAAGGGCAGCGAGCCGGCTGCCATTCAAGGATATATGTGAGGCAGAGATGAACAGCAAAGAAAAGGCCATGCTTTATCGCGGCATGGACCAGGTCAGGCAAAGGAAGTTCGAGCAGGCACTGGAGACATTCGATAGGATTGTCTCTGCTAATCCGGATATACCGGAGGCCTGGAACAACCGGGGCGTGGCCCTCTACAGCCTGGGACGCCTGGATGAGGCCCTGGAAAGCTATGATCGCAGCCTGGCCCTGGAGGGCAATAACCTGGATGCTCTGAGAAACAAGGCCTTCCTGCTGCGCAGCCAGCGCCGGCTGGATGAGGCCCTGGAGGTCTATGATATCGTCCTCCAGAAAGGCGGCGACGGCTATGACCAGGAATCGACGGCTGTGGTTCTCACCGGCCTGGGACGGCTGGAGGAGGCCCTGAGCTGCCTATATCTGGCCAGAGAGCAGCTCTCCTTCGAGAGGCTGGAGGAGGAGATAGCAGCGGTCAAGGCGTTGATGGAAGAGAGGGGCCTTCCCGTTCCGGAAAGAGTGCCGGAGAAAGCTCAGGGGAAAGAGTGATAATATCCGAAAGACAAAAGGATGGTACAGATGACCAGCTGTCCTGTTAACCCCAGAAATTATGGTGGGATTGGATCTTGAAGGGCTTCATAATGATCAACGTTGAGCCGGGGACGGAAAAAGCAGTCCACGACGAGCTTGCGGCCATCAAGGGCATCCGGGAGGTGGTTCCTGTCTATGGCGAGCATGATTTCATAGCCATAGCCGATGTGGAGAGCATCTCCGACCTGAACCGGGCCGTGCTCAACATCAGAGAGATCTCGGGCATAAGCTATACCCAGACCATACTGGGCATGGAGCTAAGGCTATAAAATCAATGCCTACCCGGCCAGGATCTCTTTTTCCCTTATATTTAGCCGTCTTTGTGGCCGTGCTGGGATTCTCCCTCATTGCCCCCTTCTTTCCTCAATTTGTCATGGGCCTGGGAGCATCCTACTCTTGGCTGGGCATCATCGTCTCCATCTATGGGGCAGTGCAGCTCTTAACCCAGATTCCCATAGGCGGCTGTCCGACCGCGCCGGCAGAAGGAAGATCATGCTTTTCGGCCTGGCCAGCTTCGCACTCATGCCCCTGCTCTATATCTGGGCTGATAGCATATCATCCCTCCTTTTGATCCGGGCTTTAGGCGGCCTGGGGGCCTCAGCTGTCTGGCCCATAGCCATGGCTTTGATAGTGGACCGGGCCGATGCCGCAGGCAGGGGCGAGGCTATGGGCTGGTACAATGCCTCCTTTTTCTCCGCCCTGGCTCTGGGGCCGTGGATGGGCGGAGTGCTCTACGACTGGTCTGGAGAGACGGCTCCCTTTTTGCTCTGGGCTGCCCTGGGAGCGGTATCCTTTCTGGTGGTGCTTTTCCGGGTGGCCGAGCCGGAGAAGATCAAGCTTAAGATCGGAGAGGCACCGGCGCGGCAGCATGGAAGTCTTATCTCTCCCGGGTATACCGTGACCTTCCTCTCCTGCTCCTCTGTGGTCCTCTGGTCCGGCCTGGTGGGGGGCTTCAACTTCACCATGCTGCCCGGCTATGCCGCCGGCCTTGGCCTCAAGGTGGCTGACGTGGGCATGATCTATCTGGTCTACGGAAGCAGCACTGCTCTCTTCAATATCTACTTCGGTCGCCAGGCGGACCGGGGCGGTAGAAAAAGGCTCATCTTCATTGGCTGCTTGGCCGGCGCAGCAGGCTTCGCCCTTCTTCCCCTGGCAGGGGGATTGGCCCAGGCGGCATTCCTTTTCTTCCTTCTGGGAATGGGCCTGGGCATGGCCGGCCCGGCAGCGGCAGCCCTGATCGCCGATACCACCTCGCCCTCCCGGCGGGGGGAGGTCTACGGCATATTCAATACCGCCCGCATGTCCGGAGTGGTCATAGGACCTCTCATAGCCGGTTTTACTGCAGATTTGCACGGCATCAACGGGGCGGTCTATGCCTTTATCATTCTGGCTGCAGCCATAACTCTGGCCAGCCTGGCCATAAGGGAAGCCGGGGGGGAACTTCAATTAAAAATATAAAAAAAAGAATCTATTTCTTTTCCAAGGATCTCAATTCAGTCCCTGTGCGCTGAGGCTGCTCCAGGAGCCCTCCCCGCCTATGCGCAGGGATGAGCGGCCCTGGGCGTAGCGCAGGTTGTCCTCCAGATGCCCTCCGAAGGTTACAGGAATGGGTCCCAGGGTGCCTGCTCCTTTGCTTCCGATTTGGATGGTGTTGCTGCTGTTGGAGAGGTTGACCGGGAGGGCATTGGAATAGAAGCTCTGGCCCAGGAGGGGGAAATAGGGAGATTTTACTATCTCCATGAGGGAGATGTCAGCCGACCGGGATATGGGATTAGAGTAACCCGTCTGGAAGATCATGGGATCATGGTAGGACCACATGGTGGCCATGGCGCTCGTCGATAACATGAGAAGCGCTGCCAATAGAGCAATATGATTCGCCATATTTTTCTCCCCCAGACTGAGGCCTAATTTAAACCTATCCCTCAAGGCCGATAGGGATTACTCAGACCGTCTGCCAGCCGCCCGGGGAGTAGATCCTGATTGAGGAGCCATAGCGGGCTATCTGCATGGTCTTTCCCAGATCCCAGTGCTCGCCAATCCACCAGGGAGTGGCGGGGTATCTTTGAGCAAAGTAGGCAGGATAATAATAGGCCGGCTGGACTCCGGGCCAGGCGTAGCTGTAGGTGGGGTAATAATAGGGTGAGATAAGGCCATTATAGCTGTAGATGGGATAAACAGCCATCCAGTCCCAGGCCGGCCCATTTTCCGCATTTCTTTCTGGACTGCTTGATTCGCTCTGTGCTGCGCCGGCATAGCAGCCTAGGCATAAGATGAGGATTATCAGGACTGCTGCAACTCTGGACATAGCTTATACTTTGCAGGCGAAGACAATATAAATCTAATGCCGCAATCCAGGGCCGGCCAGGCACTAAGCACCTTTTTTTGTCTGATCTATGCACCGTCCCGTAAAAGCTGCTGGCAGCAGGTCGGACAGCTTTGCCACTATCGCCTCGCCTCCAGCATTGCACATTATCACGTTTATGTCCTCCCCGAACTCCATCAGGCTCTGGCGGCACAGGCCGCAGGGGGAGACAGGTCCCTCCGATGTGCCCGCCACTGCCACCGCCTCGAAATCCCTCTCACCCGAGGCCACTGCCCTAGCCAGGGCAGCCCTCTCAGCGCAGATCCCTGCTCCGGAGGCGGCGTTCTCTATGTTCCCGGCGCAGTAGATCCGGCCGCTCCTGCCCAGCAGGGCGGCTCCCACATTGAATCCTGAGTAGGGGGCATAGGACTCCTTCATGGCCTCTTTGGCCTGCTCTATGAGAGCATCGTAGCCTCCGGTGTAGGCCCGGGGGGAAGAGCCGCAGCTCAGAGCCCCCATGTACATGCAGTCCTGGGGAGGGATGCTGGGTATGGGCTCTGCCGAGCCGGATAAGGAGAGCGGCGCATCCCTGATTATCGCCGCCGGAACTCCCTCGTCTCCCTCTCCCATGACGATCTGGGCCGCCGAGACCAGGTTGTCCGCCACCGCCTTGCGGGTGATCTTCAGCTCCCGGCCGAAGAGGTCCTTCTGCCCCCGGGCGTCCTCCACGGCATCAAGGCCAGCGCAGGCCAGAGCCACTCCGACGCAGCCCAGCCGCAGGGGATGGGTGCGGCTGTCGCCTATTATAACTGCGATATTCCTCCCTTTAGCCAGCCGGTCCCGGATCTGGCAGGCCGAGGCCAGGGGATGGGATGGGAATAAAACCACGCTGCCGGGAGGGGCATTGGAGTTGTCTATGCCCGCATTGGGATAAAGAAATCCCTCCCGCATTGTGAGCACCACCCCGGGAATGCCGCCCACGATCTGGTCCGACTCCTGCAGAATAAGCTGCATCTCTCTGGGGTCCTTGTNNTGTGGCCAGGGTGCTCTCGGAGACGACCAGGATATCGCCATCCTGGAGAGCCAGATCCGCATGGTTCATGGCCTTTTCCAGTTTGTCTGCCAGATCGTCGCCCGGCTTTATCAGATCGGTCTTTATCCCCAAAACCTGCAAATCATTCCCACCTGTATCTCTCTGGACTGTCTATCCTATCAAGGGCTTCATCAATCAATCGGGCCAGGCGGGAGAGCCGGAAGGGCTGGGAAGCCAGGTTCCTGACCAGGCCGGCGATCTGATGGACGCTGCCCATGATTATGACCTCCTCCGGATGGGGATCGCAACGCAGAGCCAGCTTGGGAACGGCGGCGTCTCCACCTCTGGCCAGCATCTCCTGCTTGATGATTATGGCCTCCATGCTGGACAGCCCCCGCAGGGATAGTAGTCTAAAAGAGCCCTTCCGGCTCAAGGCGGCAAAACCCTGCTCATCCACACCGGTCCGCCATAGTATCTGGGCCAGATCATCCTTGCCCCCCATATGGTCCAGTACTTCCACCACCAGATCTCCCTCCTTTGCCAGGGCGGGAGAGCCCCGCACCGCCCGGGCCAGGGAGACCGTCTGCCGGCTGGCGGCGACATCATGGGTGCGGACGATATGGGCACCCAGATAGACGGCTATGGCAGTGGCAGCCAGGCTTCCCTCCAGCCTCTGGAAGGGATCGGGCTGGTGGAGACATTCGCCGATGAAAGTCTTTCTGGATAGCGCTGCCATCAGCGGTCGGCCCAGGCAGCGCAGACGATGCAAGCCGTCCAGTATGGCCAGGTCGTGGGCGGCAGTCTTGTCCGGTATCCATCTGCCTATCCCCGGGTCCAGGATGATCTTCTCTGTGGACACGCCTGCAGATTCCGCTCTCCTCATCCGCTCTCCCAGCAATGTGATGATCTCCCCCAGGCTCAGCAGGTCGCCTGCCCTCTCCCGGGAGGCCATGATGATCAGGGAGGCATCGTGCTCAGCCACAGCTGCGGCCATGTCCGGGTGGGACAGGCCGGAGACATCATTGATGCATTGAGCGCCGCGAGCCAGGGCATCTGCGGCTATATCCGGCCTCTGGGTGTCCACGGAGACGGTCACATCCAGGCTGTCCAGAATATCAGAGAGAGCGGGAAAGAGCCTCTGCCTTTCTCTCTCCTGGCTTATGGCCGGGGAGCCGGGAGCGGTGGAGACGGCTCCCACATCGATGATCTCCGCTCCCTGCTCCTGCATGGCCCGGGCCAAAGACAGAGCCTCCTCCGGGCCGGCTACCGATCCCTGATAAAACGACTCCCGGCTGAGGTTGACAACACCCATCAGCCGAACCGGCTGTCCGTCCCCCACCGCAACCCGGCCTATTAATCCCTCGATCAATGCCCTCACACCATCCGTCGCATCTCTTCTACTCCGAAAGCCTAAGTAGTATGCCCGTCCTCCGGGCCCGCTCTATGGCCCTGTCCAGCAAAATCAGCCCGGAGATGAGGTAGAATGAGGCCAGAGCGGCACCCCATGCCAGGTGATGCGGGCCGGGAATAAATACTGACCTGTAGTACTCCAAAAAGTAGGTCAGAGGTATGACCCGGGCCAGGATTTGCAGCAGAGGAGGCAGCACATCCACCGGATAGTAGATTCCGCTCACCAGCAATATCAGGCCGCTCAGGCTCCAGGCGGCCACATCCGCTTTCTGGCCGAAGGTTAGTATGGATATGCACACGGTTATGCCTATGGTGGCAGCCATGGCGAAGATGCCGGCCAGGAAGGCCAGAACGGGAAAGATGCCGCCGGCCAAAAAGTCGAATCCGAAGAGCCTCCCGCTCACAACTACCAGGATAACGAAGACCACGCTTCCCCGCAATATCCCGAAGAGCAGCGCTCCAAAGACCAGATGGTAGCTTCTTATCGGGGCGATGAAGGTGTTCTTGATGCTCTTGGACCACATGTCGAACAAAAGGACATAGGCCACATCTATCTGAGCCACCTGGAGGATGGTCAGAGCAATGGCCCCCACCAGAAGAAAGGAGACCATGGAGCCCTCCACCGCCAGAAACCGGGTGAGAAGGCCGATGGAGAGCAGGCTGATCATGGGCCAGAAGAACAGCTCGAAGACGGTGAATATGTTTCTTCGGGATATGATCCAGTTCTTGTAGGCCGAGGCCAAAAAGCGGTTCAGCTCACCTTGCCAGTTCAATGAAAACATCCTCCAGATCAGGCTCTTTAATTTCAATATCGGTTATCTTCGCCCCGGAAAAGAGCTTGATTATTCCGTCCAGGCTCTCTTCGCCTCTGTCCACGGCTATCTCCACCCGGCCAGCTTCCGCCTTAAGGCCCAGGACTCCCGGCTGGCCGTGCAGGGCAGATATGTCCGCCTCCCCCTGATAGGTGACGCATATCCTCTCTCCCAGCTTCAGGTGCCTCTTGAGGCTTTTGGGAGTGTCCAGGGCCACTATGCTGCCGTGGCGCAGAAAGGCGATTCTGTCGCANNGGGTGGTTGAGCATGGCCTTGGCCAGGGAGAGCCTCTGCTTGAGGCCGGTGGATAGATCCTCGAATTTGTGATCCTGAAATTCGGTGAGCTCAAAGGCCTCCATCTGATCCCTAACCGTTTGGGCTAAAGACGAGCCATAAAGGCCGTAAAGCATGCCGTAGTGGCGCAGGTTCTCTTTCACCGTCAGGCTCCAGGGAAAGTTGGGCTTGGCTGTGCTGATATTGATACACCTGCGAATGGCATCCCTATTCCGTCGTGCATCCATTCCCAGTATGGAAAGGCTGCCCTGCTCGGGGTAGATCAGGGTGGAGAAGATGGATATGAGTGTGGTCTTTCCCGAGCCGTTGGGGCCCAAGAGGCCGAAGATCTCCGCAGCGTCGATATCCAGGGAGATGTCCTTTAGAATGGTGGCCGATCGGCCAAAGAAGCTCTTGTATCTCTTGCATATGCCCCTGGCCTGCACCGATTTCTCTGTAATCTGCATCACCTTATCGCTCCGTTCTGCTCCTGGGACCTCGCCTTCTCTTATCCCGGCGCAATAGATGGCCTCTTTTCAGGACTATCGCCCCCAGGCCGGCCAGGCCCAGGATAGCCAGAGCCGGAAGCTTTCCCTGCAGCAGGCCTGGCGCCAGGGATACGGTCATGGGCAGGCTGGAACATCTCTCCCTGCAACAGATCTGGCAGCCCATCTGATAGTCCTGCCTCTTTGCCCCTCTATCTATCTGCAAATCGAAGTTGGCCAGGGCCAGGGATGCGGCAGGCAGATCTCCCAGGGCGGTATCCGGACCGGTGCTGCGGAAGGGAGGCGCAGTCAGCAGCCGGGCAGAGCAGTTATAAAGGTCCTCCGTACCGTCGTTGCTGATCACTGCTCTCAGCTTCTGGCCTGAAAATAAACTGGAACTAAGGGATGAGCCCAGGATCCGCAGCGTCTCGCCCTCTCCGGATAAAAATACCTCCAGGCTGAGGTTGTCTTTGGCTGCCTCGTAGAGGGGATATACCTCTCCATTTCTCACGCTAACATCTGCCTGTCGCTGATAGGATACCTCCAGAATCAGCTTGCTCCAGCCGGTGCCATTATTCATTACATCGACTGTGTAGTTCAGAAGCGCCTTTTCCCCGGGGGCAATATCATCAACCATCACCGGCCCTGAGGTAACCTGAATGGGACCCGATCCTTTGAGGGAGGCGCTTACCGCCAGAGCGTGGCCGCCTTTCATCTCCTCTTTCATCTCCGCCATGATATCCCCCTCGAGGCCGTTCTGGTCTATGGGCATCAGCTCCTCCAGATGCCCCAGGTTAGCCAGGTTTATGTAGAGGATGCTCTCGCCTGGCAGCAGGGAGGGATTTGCGGCAGAGGCTGCCAGGAGTGGCCGGCCCAGGGACTTGTAGTAATCGTCGGCGAAGAACATGATATCTTCAGCCTGGGCGGCAGATAGGAGAAGCAGAACGCAGCAGAGGGATAATAGCCTCATCTGCTGGCAATTGACCTCTCCCCCCTTAAGCATATCTGCTCTTTGGCCTCAACGGGAGAGCAGTGTGGAGAGGAAAAAGGCCACTGCTGCGGTCAGGATTATTGCCGCTCCCGAGGGCACATCCAGATCATAGGATATCAATAGCCCGATGATCACGAATAGGGCTCCCAGGATGATGGATCCGGCCATGATGGATGGCAGGCTCTTCATGTACCTCCTGCTTATGGCTCCGGGAATGGTGAGCAATGCAATAACCATGATTATCCCCACCACCTTGATCAAGACCACCACGCTGAAGGCCACCATAGCCAGTAGCATCAGCCGCAGGCCGGAGACGGGAAGGCCGATGGCCTGGGCATAAGACGGATCGAAGCTCAAGAGCAAAAGCTCCTTGTAGAAAAGAAAGACCAGGGCCAGGATGACCGACGTAAGAATCAGGATGAGCAGCACATCGCTTTCCGTCACCGCCAGGATGTTTCCGAAGAGGTAGCCGTAGAGGTCGCGGGCATAGCCCTGGGATAGGGTGAGCAGCATTATCCCCAGAGCCATTCCCGTGGCCATGAATACTCCAATGGCCGTATCCTCGGAGACGCGGGCACGGGAGCTGGTGAGGCCTATGCCTATGGCGGTCAGGACTGCTGATCCTATGCCGAAGGCCAGGGGATCATAGCCAAGAAAGTAGCCCAGGCCAATGCCCCCGAAGGCGGCATGGGCTATGCCGTCGCTGATGAAAACAATCCTATTCAGGATTACATAAATCCCGATTATGCCGCAAAGAGCTGCAGCCGCGAGGCCAGCCAGCAGGGCATTTCTCATGAACTCATAGGATAAAAAGTTCAGGTCAATCATGTTCCCTCAAAACCCGATGGGGCGTGCCATGGGCTATCATCTCCACCGGGCAGCCGTAGGCCTTTTCTATGTCCTCATTGGATAGCTCCCGGGAGCCGTGGTAATAAAGCCGCTGGTTGAGACAGGCGATCTTGCTCACATAGGTGGAGATGGCTGTGAGATCATGAGAGACCATAATTATGGCTTTGCCCAGATGGCTATTAAGATGGCTGAGTAGCTCATAAAACTCCGTCTGCTGGGCGGAATCTATCCCCGCCGTGGGCTCATCCAAGAGCAGAAGATCGGGATCAGATACCAGAGACCGGGCTACAAAGACCCTCTGCTGCTCGCCGCCGGACAATTCTCCGATCTCCCTCTCTGCCCGATCTTCCATTCCCACTGCCTTGAGCGCCTCCAGAGCAGAAGCTCGATCCTCTTTTCCGTAGCGGTGGAGCAACCCTACCCGGCTGTACCTTCCCATGAGCACTACCTCCTGGGCCTTCACTGGAAAGCTGCGGTCAAAGACAGTCTTCTGGGGAACATATCCTATCCTGCTCCGGGCTTTAGCCGGGGGCAGGCCGAATACATCAATCTTGCCCCGGTTGGGATTGATCAGTCCCAGGATGGCTTTGAGCAGAGTGGATTTGCCGCCTCCGTTGGGGCCGATTATCCCCAAAAAGTCGCCGCCAAATAGCTCCAGGTTTATGCTCTCCAGCACCACATGATCACCCTGGCAGATCCAGAGGTCTTTTATGGACAGTATCTTCTCTTTTGTCTCCGGCATTCTTTCCATCATCCTGGGGCAGTGCTCAGCATGCTCTGGGCGATCTCTCTTCCCGCGTATCTCATGCTCTCCAAATAGTCCGGAGCCAGTGGATCCAGAACTATCAGACGGGCAGACATCTCCCGAGCTATGACCTCGGCTGCTTTGGGACTATACTGGGGCTCGACGAAGACGGTGGTGATATTGCTCTTTTTGGCCAGGTCTATCACCTGGCTCAGGTACCTTGGCCCCGGCTCCTTCTCTTCCACCAGCAGAGGGATCTGCTCTAGGCGGTAGTCGCGGGCGAAGTAGCTCCAGGCAGGGTGATGGACTATGAAGACCGGAGTGCTGACATTGGCAAAGCTGCCATTGAGCTGCACATCCAGAGAATGGAGCTTTCGCAGATAATCGTCTCGGTTCTGGAAATAATAATCCCTGCTATCCGGATCGAGATCAGAGAGTCCGGAGCAGATATTTTCCACCTGGATGGCGGCATTTCGCAGGGAAAGCCAGATATGAGGATTGGTCTCTTTGCCACCCTCTTGCAGCAATTCAACGCCCAGAGAGCAGTCCACCACCTTAAGATCCCCATTGGCCTTTAGCAGCTGGTCCATCCAGAACTCCAGGCCCGCACCATTCATGAAATACACATCCGCCTTTGATAGCTTGACCATCAGAGAGGGGGTGGGCTCGAAGGTATGGGGCTCAGCTCCCGGCGGGACCACCACTGTGACCTCCACATGATCTCCGCCCACCGCTCTCACCAGGTCGGCCAGAGGAGCGATGGTGGCAGCCGCCTGTATCCTAACCCCGGGGGAGCCAGAGTCATTCTGGGAAAGGGAAGCGGGTGGCTCTTCCGGGGATATGCAGCCGGAAAGGGCGGCAGACAGGAGAACGGCGATCAGAATCAATTTTAGGTTAAAATGGCCTGGCATATTGCTGCACCTTTCCATCTTTTGCATATTGGTTATAACAGGACATCGAACCCGGCCTTGAGTATGATTCCAGCCTTCTGGGCAGGAGGGCAGATGGGGCTTGTCCAAATCTCAATGAAGATGTGTTTGTCAACCTCTGCTTCATATAAGCGGCTTGAAATAAAGATGTCGATTGCTTGGGACCTCTGAAAAGTCTCTTCCTTTAGGGTCACCTTACCTGCGGGAGAATTTTCCATGCAGATGATCAATTGAATTCAGGAGAAAGCGCCCCGGAATTATATGCCAATAGAGAAAACGTGCGGCTGCCGGGATTCGAACCCGGGTTACGGGCTTGGGAAGCCCATGTCATAACCGCTGGACCACAGCCGCGCCATAGCTTTTATTTTATCAGCCGAAAGATATCGATTTTGAATCGTTCTCTGCTTTGGTTTAGCTTAGAGCATGTTTTCATATATGAATCTTCGCGATAATTTGGCAGTCAGATTATGTCATCCACCAAAGGCAAATGATCAGTGTGGATGCTCCTCAGCAAAATGCAGCTTTTTCCTCCAGGATGCTGGAACTTCCTCACTCCGGCTGCTCCTACTCCATGAACTCATCTTGATCTGACATCATCTCCGCTGTCTGTGCTGCCGAGCAGGCGACGCATGGTATCCAGTTCTCTCTCCCACCCATTGTGGTGCAATTGAGGTCAAAGCAGGCGGGGGGCTGCCAGTCCCATCCGGCCTGGGCCGGGACCTTACCTGCTGAGAGGATATGTGAGCCGTCACTGGCCCAGGCTTCGATATGAGAAGGAACAGTGAATATCCCGGACCTATAAGCCCTGGCCAGATAATCGATGCTCTGGACCTCTCCAGGCCTCAGGTCGGCTATATTCCAGGTTAGGGCGGAGTAGAGGCGCTCTGCAGGTGAGGTGGTGGAATTGATAAATGATATCCCCTCCGGCAGCTCGTCTTTTATGGTCAAAGCCATGGCATAGCTCTCCCGGTTCCTGAGGCTTATGCGATAATGGATCAAAGTGGGATCATCCGCATCGATGCGAGCCGTCTTGGCCGCGGAGAGCTGTGAAGGACAGCACTCCAGCCAGCCACCCTGAAGAGCGGAGTAATTCTCTGCCTTGACCATTCCTCCATCATAGCTGCCGCTGGCCAGAACACGGTTGACCAGCCCCGCCTGGTCGGCGGTAGCATTGAGCACAAGATCTATGCTGCTGCTCTGGCCTATTCCCAGAGTGAGCAGCGTCCACTGGCATGATGCTTCAGATATCTCAGAAGGCCGCATAGAAGATCGTATATATTCCGTCTCCGGCGGGAAGATATCCTGGACATAAATCTGCCCCAATGCCCGGTTGCCATCGTTTTTCACATTTATGGTGTAATATACGAATGTACCTCCTGCCGGCTCCATTCTGCCCTCCTTGCTTATGGACAGGTGGGGCTCATCGAAGGAAGCCACGCCTCCTATGTGGACATGGCGGGAGAGGCTGTAGCTGCCCAGGTACTCATCATAGAGGTCCAGCTCTTCGCTGGCATTGGCAGATTGGTTGATGTATCGGGCGGTCAGGCGGGCCCGGCCCTGGAACTGGGCCTCGGTTTTCATCTCATTCAGGCCGCTGGCCACGGTATTCTTCTGCAGGGAGTCCAGGGCAGAGAACTGCTCGCCTATGAAGCTGGCCGGCTTGCTGCTGTTGCCTGAATCCGCTTCTGACAGGCTTCCTGATCGGGACCACATGCCCTCGCTCCATTTGCTGGAGAGGTTAACACCGAATCCTGGGGTGTATCTGAAGCTCTGAGGAGCATATGAGGCATTGATATCCTTGGAAATGTAATTGCTGGCCGTCTGAATCCTGTCTTCGACAATGTAGGAGCCGGTGCCGTGCTCATAGCTCCTCTGCCTGTCAGAGATCCTCAGGTCGGAGGAGGCTGATCCTGTGCCGCTGACTGACCTCTCTTCGGTTGCGCTCTTGCCGTATTCATCGAACTTGGTGTAGACGGTATAGCTTCCCAGGTAGTCCTGCCGAGACTCATAAACCGGCTTGCTGGCGGAGAAGGTGGTGTTGAATATGGTGGGGGGCAGGCCCTTCAAAATTCCTATGTGCCCCGCTCCCTGGAAAGCTGTCTCCGACTCCATGGTAGAGCCGTTCTTGTCCAGAAGCAGGGTGCTGTTTCTGTCCAGGTGGCTGGCATAGCTGTATCTCTCCTGGGTAGAGGCATCGGTTATTCGGTTCCTGGCCTCTGTGGAGTCATGCCATTTAGAGGCATAGCCGATCTTTCTGCCGTCAGGCAGGGAGAAGGATGACTGCCTGTATCTGGCGGAGAGGCTGGTGGAGAGGGAGATGGTGCTGTTGTTGGTCTTGAGGAGGGCTTCATCCTCCCGGACATAGCTGCCACTGCCGTGGCCGCGCAGCTTGACCTCAGTTCCCAGGGAGTCAAGCAGGCCGATGGTGGCGGAGCTGGCGTCCCAGTCGGGGGTGCGGTCAAAGTAGCCGTCTATCTGTACATAGTTGGTCAGGCTCCTGGGCCCTTTGGCAGTGGAGAGGTCCTGATGCATCTGCATATAGCCCTCTCCGGCTACGGACTGCTGGCTGTGGTAAATGATGTCGCTTTGGGTCTGGTTGATCCTGACGTAGAGCTGGATGGTGTCGGTGCTGTGAGGCGGCAGAGTTCCCAGGTTCCAGATCAGAGTTCTCCCGTTGTTGTAGCTGGGCAGGGGATCGGCGTCCAGGAATTCCACATCCGGCAGATTATCGGTAAGGGTGACATTTCCGGCAGATATGGGCAGTTCGTTGCCGTAGGTTATGGTGTAATTGACCGTCTCCCCCCTCATGTACATCTCCCGGTCTGCCTTCTTGCGCACGAATAGCGAATGCACCACTGCGGTCTGGAGGCTCTGGAGGGCTCCGGAGCTAGAGTCCGAGTCGATCTTATAGCGGTTGTAGACCCAGTCCAGGTCGGGGTGGGCGGGATCGGCGGGAAGGCTTGCTCCGAAGGTGATGCTGCCGCCCTCTCCCGGCTTAAGAGCTGCCCCTCCCAGGGCGGTCGACTTCCAGAATAGATGAGTGCCATCGCCCTCGCTCCAGACCCGGCTTGGTGAAGGTGTGCAGCTCTCCTCCTGGAATAGGAGATGAGAATCGATGATATCGGTTATGTTCACATTGGAGGCCGGGCTCTCCCCGCTATTGCCAAAGGCGATGGTATAGTTGAGGGCCCCGCCGGGGCTGACAACATCCCTGTCGGCGCTTTTCTCAATGAACAGCCGGGAGGGAGAAGCCTGGATGATGGTGGTGGCGGAGGCCTGGGCTGCTGCTATGCCGGAGGTGGATATGGTGGCCGATCCGGAAAGGACCAGGCCCTCGGCGGCGTCGGCAGGAGCCTGGAGAGATACCTCAATTGAGCTGCTGCTATTGCCCGGCAAGCTTCCCAGGCTCCCCTTGTCCAGCTTAAAAAAGGGAATTGCCAAAGCCACCCCCCGGAAACAATAGAATCAAGCCGCGCCACGGACCCCTGATTCATGCCGCCTGGAGTTGGGGCATGGGTCTCCAAGCTATAGGATCGGAAGAGAGAATGCAAGCAGAAAGATCGCTAAAGAAGCCATCCCAGCCCAGAGCCAAGATCTCCGCCACCCACTCGCTGAAAGGAAGGGTGATGGAGAGCCTCGACCACAAGGAGCCACAGACCACCAGGGCTCTCAGCCAGAAGCTTGAGCTGCACCAGTCCTCCGTGAGCCATACCCTAAATGAGCTGATGGAAGAGGACCTGGTGACAAAGAAGGGCAAAGGCTACCGCCTGAGCAATGTGGGCCTCATCCAGAGGAACGTCCAGGACCGGATGGCAAAAACCCTGCGATGCTTGATGGATCACAGGGACTTCTTCTTGAGCCATGATCTCAGTGGCATACCCCTGGGCTTTCAGGTGAGCATGGGGGTGGTCTCCGATGGGCAGGAGGCCGTCGAGAAGGACCCGGCCATTCCCTACCATATGAACAATGCCATCATCTCCATTCTGAAGCAGTCCAGTCGCTTCTTGGTCGCCTCCTTCACCTTGGTTCCCGATCATCAGCTGACTGTAGCCCAGGCGGTCAGGGAGGGAGGGCACTTGCAGGCGGTCTCCTCGGATAGGATCCTCCAGGAGCTGAGGCTCCAAAGCCATGCCCTCAAAGACGTCTCCCTGCACAGCCGAAAGGAGCTGTACCGCCACAATAATGTCAATTTGCATCTGATTGTAACTGAATCGCATCTCATCCTGGCCCTGCCCCGCCTGGACGGAACCTGCGATCTGGAGAACATCATAATTAGCAAGGACCGGGAGGCTCTGAACTGGGGCAGGATGCTCTACTACTATTTTCAGAGCTATGGAGAAAAGGTGGACCTCGCGACATTCTAGAAGGGGGGGGCGACGTGCGAGCGCGAGAGGCTGCCCACCCGCGCCGGCGGACCGCGGCGCGCACCTGGGGGTGGATCCTCTGGCTGGGAGGCGATCCAGGTACTTGAAAGCCAGCTGATGAGTCAATATAGGCGGGTTAAGTTAAAATTCATTAAGAATAGCGCCTATTATCAAAAGGAAAATTTGCATGAAACGGAAATTCGGAGTTCTCGTGGAAAGGGACGAGGATGGGTATTACGTGGCATCTGTTCCCATGCTTCCAGGATGCCATACCCAGGCAAAAAGCATGGATGATCTCCTTGAAAGGATAAAAGAGGCTATAGAGGCGTACTTAGAGGCAGAAAAAGATATTGAGATCTCGGAATTCGTAGGTGTCCAGGTTGTCGAAGCTGAAGCCGGTGGATGCTGAGACGGTCGTAAAGGCCCTGACAAAGATCGGCTTTCAGCCAGTAAGACAGCATGGGAGCCATCTTGTCCTTAAGCATCCGGATGGCCGGATAACAGTGGTACCTGTCCATAAAGGAGAGGATCTCGGTAGGGGTATTCTCAGAAAGATCGCCAATGATGCCCAGATCACCCGAGAAGAGCTGATGCAAATTCTTGAAAACCTCTGACAAAAAATTCCATTTACCCCCGCTAATTCCGCTTCAGCCGCCAGCCACCTATCGATGATGGGCGAGCCTGGAGGCAGAGCGGGTGGGCTGGACGACGGATCCCTGAACACGTTGAGCATGGATGCCCCGGGATGACAGATCCCGAATAGAGCAAATTATTTAGCTTTAAGAGCCAGCATTCTAGCATGCGATTTAAGATCTTTATAAGCGAAGGAGAAGATGGATGGCTGGTTGTGCAGTGTCCCTCACTCACCGGCTGCGTCTTTCAGGGCAGGACCATGGATGAAGCCCTGGAGAATATCAAGGACGCTATCCAGGGCTGCCTGGATGTTCTCGGTGAGAGGATGGCCGCCGAGCAAAGCCAGAGGATGATAGAAGTCGTGGCTTGATGGCCAGGCTTCCCCTGCTGTCAGGGGCAAAGGCTGTCAAAGCATTTAGCAAAGCTGGCTGGAGCGCAGCCAGGCAGACCGGAAGTCACTTAATAATGGTTAAAAAGGCAGCATAGTAAAGCTTTCTGTTCCTATGCATAGCGAAATCGGCAGAGGGACTCTGCGCAAATTGATAACTCTCGCCGGACTTTCTATAGAAGAATTTCTGGATCTTATATAGACGAATTGCCTCTTCTAAATCGCATGCTTTTGCTTGCTTCTGATTGCATATGAAGTCCATGTCCAAGGCACCCATGCTATCCTATCCCTAAAGGCCAGGGTGATGTAAAATCCAGAACAGGATGGAAAAAGCCTGCGGTGTCTGGTAAATCATAGGGACTTCTTCTTGAGCCATGATCTCAGCGGCATACCCCTGGGCTTTAAGTGAGCATGGGGGGTGGTCTCCGATGGGCAGGAGGCTATTGATAAGGACCCGGCCATTCCCGATCAGGTGCAGAATACCATCATCTCCATCCTGAAGCAGTCCAGGCGATTCTTTGTCGCCTCCTCCTCCCTGGTCCCCGATCATCAGCGGACTGTCGCCCAGGCGGTCCAGATGGAGGCCACCAGGCAGCCCGCCATATGCCCTGTCCGGCTTGGCAGATAAGGCCAAATAGAAAGAGAGCCAAAATTCTCCAGGATGATCAGGCTCACCGCAATCGTCTCCGGCAAGGTCCAGGAGGTCGGCTACCGCGCCAGGGTGGTAGATATAGCCAATGCCTTTGGCCTCAAGGGCATGGTCGAGAACCTCAAGGACGGACGGGTGAAGATCATTGCAGAGGGCGAGGATGAGAAACTGAAGTGGTTCGAGTTCGCCATAGACATCAAAAATACATTGATATCCGTCTCCGCCATAATCAAGACATACTCTCCTGCCACCGGTGACTTTGAGAACTTCGGCAAGCTGGTGACCAAAGGCGAAACTGACAGCAGGCTGGATACTGCAGCAGTCTATCTAAAAGAGATCGTAGTTAGTGTCAACAAAATGAACGATAACCTGGGCGGAAAGATGGACACGATGATAGCCAAACAGGACCAGATGCTGGACAAGCAGGATCAGATGCTGGACAAGCAGGATCAGATGCTGGACAAGCAAGATACAACCATTGGAGAAATTCGGGCGCTCAGGACCGATCTTAAGGGCTATATGGATATGAGGTTCAAGCGCATTGAAGCCGATCTATCAGAGCTGAAAGATATGAAAGTAGCATTAATAGAGAAGGGACTGATCTAAAAGAGCCTTGATGCCATCGATTGTGTGAGGCTCTTTGCTCTTGAGTCAGCCAATTCTTGCTATAGATATTTGCCTGGACCCTGTGGCCTGCAGAATACCGGGATTTCTGAGCACAAAGCTCGGGTTTTATAAATCCTCATTGAGCCATGCCATCAATAAACTTATCGACGAGAACCTGGTCGAAAAAAAAGCAATAGCTACAGCCAGAGCAACCTGGGGCATCACCCAGAAGAACACTAGCGTGGATGGGAAAGATCCCCGGATGCCTGGCGGAGCAAAGAGACTTAATTTTAATTCACGACCTCGGGAATTCCCTTCGCATCCAGGTGATGCTCAGAGCGGTCTCCTGCGACCGGGAGATCATCGAGAATGACTCCGCCATCCCTAGCGGTAACTGTCATAAGGTCATGCTGCCGCTGCTCTCCCAGGCAGGACGCATGGCTCACCTGCTGTCAGGAGCAGAGGCCCTTAAGATGGGTGGAGTGCAGCTAGACAGATAGGAGGTCATCTCCTCAGGCCATCGTTTCGATGCGGCAGGCGGCCATCTTGTATTCCGGGATCTTGGCCACGGGGTCCAGGGCGTCGGAGGTTATGATATTGGTCCCCTGCCAGTGGAAGGGCATGAAGACCATCCCCGGCTTGACCTTCTCCGTGACACGTGCCCTGGCCTCGGTCTCGCCACGCACCGTCTTAACCTTGACCATATCCCCGTGCTGGACCCTGAGCGCAGATGCATCCTGGGGATGGATCTCCACATAAAGCTCTCCATCCCGTTCCTGCAACGACGGACTGCGCCTAGTCATGGAGCCGCTGTTGTACTGCACCACAATCCTTCCTGTGGAGAGCAGCATAGGATACTCGGGACTGGTCATTTCCGCTGGGGGCCGGTTTTCCACATTGGCCATCCTGGCTCTGCCGTCCAAGGTGGAAAACCTCTCCTGATGCAGTATGGCTGTCCCAGGATGCCTCTCATCCGGACAGGGCCAGCGCAGCCCTCCCACCTGGGAGATCCTTTCTCGGGTCATGCCTCCATACTGAGGCACCAGCCGATTGATCTCCTGCAAAACCTCTTCGGCGCTGCTGCCGCCCAGGTCCAGGCCGAGCCTTTTCCCGATCTCATTGATGATCCACAGCCCCTCCTTGGCCTCGCCTGCCGGAGGGACGGCCTGATCTATCCACTGCACCCGCCGCTCCATGGAGGTGTAGCTGCCGTCCTTCTCCGCCCAGGCGGCGGCAGGCAAAACCAGATCGGCCATCATGGCCGTGGGGGTCATGAATATCTCCTGTACTATCAGAAAGTCGAGCTTATCCAGAGCTGCCTTTGTTTTATTGATATTGGCGTCGCAGGTGACGGGATCCTCGCCTATGAGGTACATGGCCATGAGGCTGCCCTGCAGCGCTGCCTCAGTCATCTCCGTGGAGGTCAGCCCCGGTCCCAGAGGCAGATCATCTGCCCTCCAGGCGGCTTTGAAAAACTCGATGGAGGCCGGGTCCGATGCTCTCTTGTATCCGGGATAAAACTCGGCCATGCCCCCCATGTCGCAATTTCCCTGCACATTGTTCTGCCCCCGCATGGGCCAGACCCCGGCCCCGGGCCTGCCTATCTGGCCGGCGACGAGAGCCAGAGTGGCGCAGGCCTTGACATTGTCTGTGCCGCAGACATGCTGGGTTATGCCCATGGAATAGAGCAGAGCTGAGGCGGGCGACCGGGCGTAAATCCGGGCTGCTCTAACTATCTCCCCGGCCGGCACGCCCGTCAGCTGGGCAGCCTGCTCCAGAGAATAATCCTTGAGCCCGGCAGCCAGCTGGGCATAGCCCTCCGTCCTCTCCTCTATGAACTTTCTGTCCGCCAGGCCCTCATCTATTATCACCTTCATCATAGCTCGCAGCAGATCAATGTCGCTTCCGGGCTTGATCCTCAGGTGCAGGTCGGCCATCCAGGAGGTGGAGGTTATGCGGGGATCGGCCACTATCACCGTTGCCCCGCTGTCCTTTGCCTTCTGGGCCCAGCGGGAGACTATGGGATGGGCCTCGGTGAAGTTGGTGCCTATGGCCAATATGCATCGGGAGTTCTCCAGGTCGATGAGATTGTTGGTCATGGCTCCCGTGCCCAGCACCGCTCCCAGGCCGACTACAGTGGGGGAGTGACATAGCCGGGCGCAGTTGTCCACATGGGGCGAGCCCAGCAGGCGGGAGAGCTTTTGCATCAGGTAGTTTTCTTCGTTGTTGCATCTTGACGAGGCCAGAAATCCCACCGATTTAGCCCCGTGCTTTTTGATATTGCGTGAGAGGCCGCTGGCAGCCATATCCAGGGCCTCCTCCCAGGAGATCCTGACAAACTCCCCGCCCGCCTTCTTCATAGGATATTTCAGCCTCTCCTCATGGTTCAGGACCTCTAGAGCAGCATTTCCCTTGGGACAGAGGGCACCCTGGCAAGCGGGGTGATCGGTCATATACTCAATGCCTGTAGCCCGGCCCTTCTCCACTTTCAGATACATTCCGCAACCAACCGCACAGTAGGGACAAATAGACGGCACCAGTTTACTTGACAACTCCAGTCCTCCCAAGGCAAGCCGGAGGCTGATGTCGAAAGATCTACATCCTTGTCCGGCTTATGATCTCTGCCGCCATATTGTTTCCGGCCTGGGTTTAAGAATGTTTTGCGTGAATGCTGGCAAAGGTAGAAAAGTGAATGATGCCGCAAATCAAAAGAGGGAAAGAGGGCGGACATCAGGCTTATTCAGCCCGCACTCATTGCTGTCCCATGGGGGACGACCAAAAGCTCACTTCAGAATCACTCAGGGATCTTCTCTATTCTTATGGCGCATGCCTTGTATTCTGGCGTCTTGGCCTGAGGATCCAGGGCGGCATTGGTGAGCAGATTGGTGAGCACATTCCGGTAGTGGAAAGACAAAAAGGCCACGCCGCGCAGGGACTTATCTGTGACCCTGGCCTTGGTTTTGACCTCACCTCGCCTGGATTTAACCAGGACGGTCTCTCCATCTATAATCCCCAGCTCACAGGCATCAGCCGGGCTGATCTCAATGGCCTCCTCCGGCCAGACCCACATGATTCCACTGGAGCGGCGGGTCATGGAGCCGCAGTTGTAATGCTCCCTCCTCCTGCCGGTGGTGAGAATGAGGGGATAGTCCGGATCAGTCTGCTCGGCAGGGAACTTGTGGTGCACGGCATTGAATTTTCCCAGGCCGCAGCTGAAGCACTCGGCATGCAGAGTCTCTGTCCCCGGATGGTCCGGACTGGGGCAGGGCCACTGCAATCCGTCGTCTTCCAGCCGATCAAATCTCACTCCGGCAAACATCGGAGCCAGAGAAGCGATCTCATCCATGATCTCCGAGGGATGGCTGTAATTCATGGGATAGCCCATCCGCTGGGAAATCTGGCATATCGTCTGCCAGTTCTCCTGGCCAGAGAGTGCAGGAATGGCTTTGCGCACCCTTTGAATGCGCCGCTCGCCGTTGGTGAATGTACCATCGCACTCGGCAAAGCTGGCGGCGGGCAGGATGACATCGGCATATTCTGTGGTCTCAGTGGGGAATATCTCCTGCACCACCAAAAAGTCCAGGCTCTCTAGCGTTGATCTGATCCGGTTGGTATCGGGCTCGGTATGGGCGGGATCTTCGCCTAGAATGTAAAGCCCGCGGATCTCCTTTCCCGGATTTCTCTCCATCATCTGGGTGGAGGTCTGGCCGGGAAGGGAAGGCAGAGCAACCTTCCAGGCTTCCTTGAACTTGGACTGGATGGCAGGATCGATGACCGGCTGATAGCCGACGTGGACATTGGGAAGGGCTCCCATATCGCAGGCCCCCTGGACATTGTTCTGACCCCGCAGGGGCATGACTCCCGTCGAGCGGCGGCCAACATTTCCAGTGAGCATGGCTAGATTTCCAAGCGACATCACATTGGCCGTTCCTGTTGTATGCTCGGTCATTCCCAGGCCGTAGATGATCATTGCCTTGTCGGCCTGAGCATAGATCCGGGCGGCCTCGATGATATCCTCTGCCGCCACGCCAGTGATTTGGGATGCTTTTTCAGGCGGATAATCCTCCACCGCCTTTTGCAGCTCCTCAAAGCCCACGGTACGCCGGTCTATGAACTCCCTGTCCTCCAGCCCATCTCTGAGGATCACATTCATCATGGCATTGATCAAAGCGATGCTGGTTCCAGGTTTCTGGTTGAGCCAGACCGAGGCCAGGCCGACCAGCTCGATCTTGCGGGGGTCGGCCACAATTATCTTGGCTCCTTTTCTGGCCGCCTTGATTATCTTCAAGCTGACTACGGGATGAGCCTCGGTGGTATTGGAGCCGATGATGAAAAGAACATTGGCGTCTTCAATCTGATCGAAGGAGTTGGTGGCCGCTCCGCTTCCAAAGCAGGCTGCGAGCCCGGTCACTGATGGGGCATGACAGACCCGGGCGCAGTTGTCCACATTGTTGGTGCCGAAGACGGCCCGGGCCAGCTTTTGCACCAGATAGTTCTCCTCATTGGTGCAGCGGGAGGAGGACAGCGCTCCCAGGGCATCAGGGCCGTATTTCTCTTTGATATCAGTGAATCTCCGGGCGACCAGATCCAGGGCCTCATCCCAGGATGCCGGTTCGAATTTGCCGTTACGTTTTATGAGTGGTGTGGTGATGCGGTCCGGATGGTGGACGATCTCCTCCAGGCCATAGTGGCCCTTGACGCAGGCCTGGCCCCGGTTTACTGCTCCCTCCCGGCTGGGGGTGACGGAGATGATTTTGTCTTCGAAGACCCTGAGCTCAAGGCTGCATCCTACACCGCAGTATGGGCAGATTGTGACGGTGGTGCTCACGGGCCGGATCCATTTCTCCGAGCGGGAGAAGAGAGCCCCGGTGGGGCAGGCATCGACACAGGCTCCGCAGAACTTGCAGTCCGCCTCCTCTAATGATTCCGGGCCAATCCAGTGGTTGCGGTGGAAATCGGGATTGATGGATAAGATGCCCAGGCCCCTCACCTCGTCGCACATTCTCACACATCGGCCGCACATGATGCAGAGATTGTAGTTTCGATCGAAGAAAGGCTCTCTCAAGACGGGCAGATTCCTGAATGCGAGGTCGTATCTGATGCCCTTCAAACCGACATAGAGCACCGCCTCCTGCAGCTCGCATATTCCGTCCTGAGGGCAGTACTTGCATCCCACGGTTACTGGGAGCTTTCTCATGCACTCCCGCAGATCGCCGCACTCGTCCTTTCTCTCGCAGAATAGGCAGCTGGTGGGATGGTTGGTCAGAGCCAAAATCATCTCCAGGGTGTGCCGCCTCATCTCCTGCAGCTCTTCGGTCCGGGTCTCTACCACCATGCCCTCCCGGGCGGGAGTGTTGCAGGCTGTGGGATAGGAGTCCATGCCCTCAACCGCGACGATACAAAGCTTGCAGGAGCCTACTGGCTTGAGGTCCGGATGGTGGCAGAGAGCCGGGATGTATGAGCCCGCCTTGCGGATTGCATCCATAATGGTGGATCCCTGGGGAACCTCTACCTCCAGACCATCGATCTTGAGAGTAATTGCCGACATGTTCCAACCGCGCCGGACAACGATGTGGATTGATCGTATTAGAAGGTTGCTGTAATCACTGCATTGCAGTTGAACTGCCATGCTCAATTTGTTGAGATCCGGGGCGATAATGAAATTCTAGCGCTGAGGATGGAAGATGAGATTCTGAAGATGAAAGGATTCAGCCATAAATCACCTCCAGATGAAGTCACTTCTCATTTTTTTCACATTCTCCAAAGCCCCCGAAGGATACTGTTATATTCTCTTAGAGTATGACAGCCAACCTCATGCCAGGCAAAGTCTCGCACAGTTATGCTTTTCGCGGCTCGGAAGAGCCGCTCATTGGAAAGACCATCGGGGATATGTTCGATGAAATAGCAGAAAAATATCCCGATAACGACGCAATAGTCTCCATCCACCAGGGCAAGCGTTACACTTATCGAGAGCTGCAAAAGGAGCTGAACCGCGCCGCCAAAGGCTTCATGGCCCTGGGCCTGAAGAAGGGCGACCGCCTGGCCATCTGGGCCACCAACCTGGCTGAGTGGATTATCACCCAGTTCGCCACGGCTAAAGCGGGCATAATCATGGTCAACATCAATCCCGCCTACAGAACCCACGAACTGGAGTATGCTCTACGCCAATCCGAGGCCCAGGCCCTGCTGCTCATGGATCGCTTCAAGAGCTCCGACTATATACAGATGTTCTTCCAGGTCTGCCCCGAGGCCAAGGAAGCCAAGCCAGGCGATATCCACTCCGAGAAGCTGCCGTTCCTTCACACTGCGGTCACTATCCGGGGGGAGAAGCCCTCCAGCATGTACTCCTGGGATGAGGTCTTGAGGATGGGCGATGCCATCCCCGATGAGGACTTGCAGGAGCGGGCCGATAGCCTGGACTTCGATGATCCCATCAACATCCAATATACCTCTGGAACCACTGGCTTTCCCAAGGGCGTGGTTTTGACCCACCACAACATCCTCAACAACGGCTACTTCATAGGCGAGTGCATGAATTTTTCAGAAAAGGATCGCCTGTGCATCCCCGTCCCCTTCTACCACTGCTTCGGCATGGTGCTCTCCAATATGGCCAGCATGACCCACGGTGCGGCCATGGTTTTGCCGGCAGA
>MTKX01000944.1_pt1 | contig 23791 bp, 16 predicted proteins | sample 1042771 | NCBI WGS metagenome assembly MTKX01 (sample SAMN06212183, study PRJNA360534) | anaerobic digester metagenome | biome: Wastewater treatment plant; material: sludge; isolation source: anaerobic digester fed with sludge from wastewater treatment plant | place: Denmark: WWTP Randers ...
CAAGTAGTAAAAGAATCCATAACATATAATAGTGTTAATAGTATATAAACTTTACTATAATATATCTTTAGGCTGGTTTATAGGAATACTCAACAGACATGCATTAAAAAATAAAATATATAATTTATACGTAATTGACGTAACTCCGTAACCCTTCATCTATTGCTATTGATTTTTAGGTTACATCTTGGTTGCGGAGTTACGCCATTTGAAGTCTTCCTTCCCGATCTCTCTATCCCAACTTTCGATGACGATCTAAGCGACGTGCAATTTTTCAGCATCTTTAATAGATAGGCTGTTCTTGAGAAAGCAAAGGAAAAAGGCATCTGAATGAAGACGGGAACTGCTAATCTACCTTTGCATGGTGGCTCAGCCCCGCCATGGTTATTCAAACGCATGCGTCTCTTAGCAGGCGAGATAGTGGAGGCATTAGTCTATGAACACGGCCAAGAAGAATTCCTCCGCCGTATATCCGATCCCTATTGGTTTCAAGCCTTCTCCTGCGTCCTGGGATTCGACTGGCACTCATCGGGAACAACAACGGTCACCACTGGAGCCTTGAAATCAGCCCTATCTCCTGAAAGACATGGTATTGCGGTCGCTGGCGGCAAAGGAAAGACCTCCACTAAGGCACCTACAGATATTCAGAGGTTGGGTGAGAGCTTTTCCCTTGCGTCAGAAAAAGTGGGCGAACTTATGCGGGCAAGCAGGATGAGCGCTAAGGTGGATAATGCTCTTGTGCAAGACGGATACCAGCTCTACCATCATGCCTTCTTCTTCACGGAGAATGGAGAATGGGCCGTGGTCCAACAAGGCATGAACGATTCCTATGCTCGGCGTTACCACTGGCTTTCCGACCGGCTAGAAAGCTTCGTGGAGGAGCCGCACAATGCCATCTGCTCTCAGCGCCAAGAACAAACCGTTCTAGATCTAACTGCTTCGGAGAGCCGTGAAAACCGGAGGGTCACTCTGGACATCGTGAGAGATGGGCCATCGCATTTGCGCATATGCAAAGCTCAGCGCAGCCTATTGGACTTCGGGGATGAGAAGCCAGCCCCTATTCCAGAGCTATCCATGCCTCAGCGTCACGAATTGATTACCCTCCTCGATATCGGTGAAGCAGGCAGAAAAGCCCTTGAGTTGGCCTATGAGATTCAACCATCCAGCTACGAAGAATTGATCGCGCTAAAAGGGCTGGGACCAAAAAGAATCAGGGCTTTGGCTCTGATATCCGAACTCATATACGGTGCAAGCCCAAGTTGGAAAGACCCAGCCAAGTTCAGCTTTGCCCATGGTGGAAAGGATGGAACGCCATTCCCAGTAGACAGAACTACCTATGATAGCAGCATCCGGACGCTCCATGAGGCAATTGAAGAATCCAAGCTGGAAAGGAAAGACAAATACAATGCTATCAAGCGACTTGAACACCATGCAAAGCTCCAAAGCTCAATATGAGTCCCAAACAGCTCGGTAAGAACCTTTTTGACCTCTGCCCTCTTGGGATGATGCGTTATGTCCGATCCTCAAACCAAAAAGATCGCGTTGCAGCTATCTATAGGCGAAAAAGAGGTCCAGGCCACTGTAGATTTGCTGGATAGCGGAGCGACGCTACCTTTCATCGCCAGATACAGAAAAGAAGCTACAGGAAACCTCGATGAGGTAGCAATTGCCAAGGTACGCGATCTACTTACCGGGCTCAGACAGCTTGAAGAAAGACGGGAATCCATCCTCAATTCGCTCGCTAAGCGCAATCTGCTCACAGACGATCTACGAAAAAAATTGCTGGAGGCAGAGACATTGACCATTCTGGAGGACATTTACCTTCCTTTCCGACCTAAGAGAAAAACTCGCGCCAATGCTGCCAAAGAACGCGGCCTAGAGCCTCTGGCCAAGAAGATCTTCGCACAGGATGAGTGGGATTTGGACCCTAAAAAGGAAGCTCTCGCCTTTGTCAATCCTGGGAAGGGGGTCGCCTCTGCAAATGAAGCCCTGTCCGGAGCAAGAGACATAATGGCAGAATGGATGAGCGAGGATGCTGAAGCACGAAGCAGAGTGCGAGCTCTCTATCAATCACAGGGAGTCATCCAATCTACCGCTGCTTCTGACAAAGAAGGAGATGCCGCGAAATTCAGGGACTATCTGGATTGGTCCGAGCCGATCAGCAAGACTGCCCCGCACAGATTGCTGGCAATGCTACGGGGAGCAAGAACAGGGGTATTGAACCTTCATATTTCGCCGCCTGAAAAAGAGGCTCTGACAATCTTGGAGGAGCTTTTCATAAAGAGAGATTGCCAGGCCGGACGTGAAGTGCAGCAAGCAGCCGAGGATGGCTATCGGCGGCTTCTTGCCCCGTCAATGGAAAATGAGATTCTAGCCAGCCTGCGAGCCCATGCTGAAGAGAAGGCCATAGATGTCTTTTCCGAAAACCTGCGACAGGTTCTCTTGGAACCGCCATTGGGCCAAAAATGCATTCTTGCGGTAGATCCTGGTTTTCGAACCGGCTGCAAGCTAGCTGTGATTGACCGCCAGGCGCAGTTGAAGGAGAACGATATAATCTTTCCCCACGATACAGAGAAGGGGAGAGCGGAAGCAGCAGTCAGAGTGCAGAATATCTGCAAGAGGAATGGGGTCGAGGCAATAGCCGTCGGGAATGGGACGGCAGGCAGAGAGACTGAGATCTTCTTGCGCAGCCTAAATCTGAGTGTGCCCGTCATTATGGTTAACGAGTCGGGCGCTTCGGTTTATTCTACTTCGGATGCGGCTCGCCGGGAGTTCCCTCATGAGGATGCAACTGTGCGCGGCGCAATCTCCATTGGCAGGAGGCTTATGGACCCGCTAGCAGAATTGGTCAAGATCGATCCCAAATCCATTGGCGTAGGGCAGTACCAGCACGATGTAAATCAATCCGATTTGAAGCATGCACTAGATGATGTGGTTTCCTCCTGTGTAAACCTAGTTGGAGTTGATCTGAATACCGCCAGCCGAGAGCTACTAGCTTATGTCTCAGGCTTGGGACCAAAGCTTGCAGAGGCAGTAGTCAATTACAGGATTGAGCACGGACTCTTTTCTTCTCGGAAAGATCTGCTCAAGGTGCCCCGACTGGGGCCCAAGGCGTTCGAGCAATCGTCAGGATTCCTACGCATAAACAATAGCAGCAATCCAATGGATGGCACAGCCGTGCATCCGGAGAGTTACCCTATTGTGGAGAAGATGGCCGCTGATTTGGGAGTGAGCGTCAAAGACCTAATAAAAAATGAAAGCCTACTGAGCAAGCTGGACATAAATAAGTACATCAGCGAGAGGGCAGGAGTTGCCACTCTGCAGGATATTTTGGATGAGCTGTATAGGCCAGGCAGAGATCCTAGAAAGGAGTTCGAGGCATTCAGCTTTGCTCCGGGAATTGAAAAGATTGAAGACCTTCAAGCGGGCGTGAAGCTACCGGGAATTGTGACTAATGTAACCTCTTTTGGAGCTTTTGTGGATATTGGCGTGCATCAGGACGATCTGGTGCATATCAGCCAGCTTCGGGATGGATATGTGAAGAATCCTCTCGATGTGGTTAAGCCCAGGCAGAAGGTCGTCGTAACTGTGCTGGATGTGGACATGGAACGAAAGAGGGTATCGCTGTCTATGAAGGAGAAACCACTTATTCGGCCTTATGAGTCCTCGTAACCGTGTAACCGATTTTTCGCCATAATACCTTTATTATCATTCACTATAAGCACTTTGCAATTTTTCAGTTATAGAGTTCGATCAAGAAATGAGCCTTATTAGAGGTTTCTAAGCCAAAAAGAATATTATTTGGCGTAATCACAGTATAACTCCAAAAGGTCAAAGATTATGGGGATCACTTTGATCATCTGGGCTTTAACCTGCCTGCTCGGTCTATTTGGTCAATGCTATCCATTTATTGGTGAGTATGCGGTTAGTGCGGTAGTCTCAGGTCGGACTCGATCCTCCGGTTTCGGCATCTGAGGTGAGCCGAAACCTCCGGAATCTCGTCTTCCCCCCGCTGACAGCAGCTTAACTTGATTTTGCAGCGCGCGGTACGTTCATCGATCGCGCTTAAATCGTTCTGCTTTGGAATCGAGACCGCAGTTGAAGTCATTGGTGTCATGCGCACCCATTTATGTCGTAATATAAAGCTCGGAATGTGATGGAATTGCGCGCACGCAGCAGCAAATGACGTTCGCCAGGCCATGTGGTCTATTCCTGGATAACTCCCTCAATCTGAAGGAGTTTATGCGTAGAAAAAGATCATAATCAAGATTAAAACTCTTCTAAAACTCTACACATTTAAAGATAATTCCGGAATTCAACAAGTTGCGATCATGGTTACGCCACTGGTTACGTCCCGTTCTTCCTAAAAATCGATATCCATTGGCTTAAGGTTACGTGGTTACGGCAGTTACGTGGTTTTATACCGAGAGTAAATCTAAAGCAACATAGATATACTTTAAAAATTAAAATATATATTTTATACGTAACTGACGTAACCACGTAACTTTATGTCTATTGTTATTGATTTTAAAGTTACACCTTAGTTACGGAGTTGCGCCGGTTGAACTCTTCCTTTATAATGACTTTAATCCAGCTTATGTTCAATACTTCATGACCATCACGCATAATCCTTGAAGCGGCGGAAGAAGACATTTCAGTCATCCAAGTCAAATTTTTATAGATCTAAGAAACCTAAAAGTCAATATGGATTGCATGTATAGGAAAGAGAGAATGAATACTCATGCATTTTTACTGGTAAGACTTGGTCATTCGCAAAACCAAAAAATGAAAAAAGAAGCCTGCCCAATAGTAGCTATCTGCTCACTTTACATCTCCCCCAGATTCTCCTCCAAGTACCCGAACAACCGATGCAGATAATATGGCTCGTAGCTCAGGTCATGATTCAAGTTGGGCATAATAAGCAAATCGAAGGGTTTGTCGGCATTGATGAAGGCATCGACAAGCTGCATGGTCATGCAGGGATTAACATTGTCATCTACATCCCCTGCAACAAGCAGCAGCTTCCCAGTTAGATTTCCCGCCTTCAATGAGGTTATCTGCTCTGCATAATCAGAAGTGTTAAGCCCCTCATACTTCTCGCCCCAAAACGCCCCGTAAAACCTGCTATCATAATCTCCCGCGGAAGCCACCCCTACCTTATAGAATTCTGGATAGGTAAGCAGAGCCTGCGCAGTCATGAATCCACCGGCAGAATGACCGAACATCCCTACCCGATCGAGGTCCATGCAGGGCCAGTCCTGGGAGAGCTGCCTTAGAGCGTTAACATGATCCTCAAGCCCTCCTAATTCCCCTAGATGGCCATAGCAGGCATCGTGGAACTGCTTGGAGCGGAAGGGAGTGCCAGGTCCGTCCAGGGTGACAACAACGAATCCCAACTCAGCCACCGCCTGAGCTCTCCAAAATATCTTATTGACCCAGGCCATATCAGACGGAAATGATTTGGCTGTCACTATGGTCCAGGGGCCAGGATAGACCGTCTCCACCACGGGATATTTCTCGGAGGCGTTGAAATCTGCAGGCTTGAAGAGCAGACCATATAAATCGGTCTTTCCGTCCAGGGCCTTGACGGAGAATCTTTCCGGGGGCATCCAGCCCATGTCGGTTAGGTTCTCAATATCCACCGTCTCCAAATTCATGATAATGCTCCCGTTTCTATCCCTAACAACCGATAAAGGAGGCACTTCAACCGTGGAATAGGTGTCTAAAAAAGCCGTTCCGCTGGGATCGACCGCCACATTATGATCAGCATCTTCAGGGGTGAGGAGCTGCAAGCCTCGGCCATCCAGGCTGACCCTGTAAAGATGCCGATAATAGGGATCACGTCCGGGCTCTCTGCCCCCTGCAAGGAAGTAGACTTGCGATTCATTTTCATCCACATAGATGAGCGTTCTCACCGCCCACTTGCCTGATGTTATGGCATTCTTCTCTTTGCCATCCGGCCCAAAACGATATAGATGGCCGTAACCATCCTTCTCTGAGAACCATATTACATCTCCACTATTTAGGGCGCGGATGTTGGGGTGGCTAGCATAATCGAGGTTTGCCTCGACGAACGTACTACCTCTCTCCTCTAAGATCATTTCCGTCTTGCCGCTAGCTGGGTCGGTCTGTAGAAGCTGCAAGGCTTTCTCTCCCCTCTCGGCATAGAGAGAGTAGAGAGTCTGGCCATCATCACTCCACCATTGCAGCACATCGTCCTCTGTGTCCATTAGGGAGACCTCTGGCTGGGCAGGACTCTGCACGGCTATGATTGTTTTTTTGGCTACATCGACTACTATCGGTTCGTACATTGGGAGGATTTCGTTTCCTGGCGTGGCAAACCTGTAGCTCCAGGGCCTTGATCGTGTGTCATTTCCAGGGACGTACTGGAGCAGGTGCATCTCTGTGACATTCCTCTGATCCATTCTGAATGTGGCAAGCTTTGTCGAATCTGGTGACCAGACTGCATAGGGCTTTGCTGTTTCATTGAGCCGAGCCATGCTTACAGGATGAGAGACTGTCTCGGAGCGCTCGGAGTAGGCATAATCCTTTGACCCGTTGAATGTGAGCTGATACATCTCTCCCGTCTCAATCTGTCTGATCCAGAGATTGTGGTCCCGAACGAAGGCTGCCAGTTTGCCGTCCGGAGAGGAGTACTCTCCAGGTTCTGGCTGGGGCGGAGAAGGCACCTCCGTCAGTGTTGCATTGGTGTTATTGAAGGTAAACTGCCAGGACTGGTTAAAAGCCTCAAATTCAATTTTATCTACGCCGTCCGATGCTTCCTGGGTGACTGTGATCTCAGAGAAGGGAAGGCGAGAAGGATCAACTGGCTCTCCTGTAGCAGAGGCAAGAAATGCCGCAAGCGATGTATGATTGAACGCCGGTTCTTTGGTCCGATTCTTGATGTCAACCAGCATGAATTCCTGGCTGTTCCTTCCGTTCTTGAGATACCAGAAGGATTGTGTTCCAGCTATCCAGTGAGGATCAACGCTGGCATTGAAAATGGAAGAAGTAGCGTTCGCTGGCAGGAATCGCTCTGCCTGAACATATCCGGTCTTCCCGGTGGGTGAGCTGGCGGATTCAGCTGCTGATGCTGAAAAGCTTGTGCAAACAATGAGGCCAAGCAAAAAGCAAACAGAAAGGACCTTCAGGAGTTCGATATTCGTTCTTTGGGCTTCGTTGCTCAGCATTCCTTTTCTATAATTCATTGTTCTACTCGTGCCGCTCAATTGGCAAAAAATCCTCTGTACCATGGAAATCCCCGATATATTCTATAAAATTTTTCTCGTTAGTTTTAATGACATCTAATGCATATAACCATTTCCGATAGGGTGTTGTCTATTAGAATAAAAATTTCGATCTAATTAGCTAGTGACAAACTTAGGAAGCCAATAGAGCTAATGCTGAAATCGATATATTCAGAATAATAAATTGCTGGGAGTGGGATACTCGCACACTTTTACTAGTAATTAGCGGATTAGTAGGATGTGAAGTGATAGTAATAGTGCGAACTACCTCAGATTGAGGGAGTTATGCGTAAAAAAATCAGTTGAAATAGACCTCTCATAAAGCTTTCCTTTTTCAATTAGAATGGTTGCAGAACTCGGCAAGTTACGCTTAAAGTTACGCTGCTGGTTATGTCTTGTGATATCGGATAATCGATATCTATCGACTTCAGGTTACGGAGTTGCAGCGGTTACTGGCTTTTTGTATTGAGAGTAAAATTCCGAGAAGAACCAAACATGCAAAAAATAAAATATATTATATAAACATAATTAACGTAACATCGTAACTCTATGTCTAATGATATTGATTTTAGGATTACGTCTGGGTTACGGAGTCGTTTAGAAGCTTTCTATTCAATATCTTTATCTCATCTTATGCTCAATTGCTTTTTTTTGTCATCTTGCTCAGCATTAATGTCACATATCGAACCTTAATCGATATATATCGGCGCGAGAGATAAGATCCAGCACGAGTATTTTGATTTGTCCGGTTTCCCCAAAAATGCTTAAAAAAAGATATTCCACTCATAGCTCCATAGCCAAAGCCTTTTTGTATAACCCATGATAATCTATGATAAATAGCTAAATGAGGAGTGATGATATATGAATCTCAAAAGATATCGACAAAAGAGCAGACTATATTATATATCAACGGCAATTTTGATTGCACTGTATTTTTGTGCCATCGCCTGTCCGGGGCAGGAATTAGATAACCGCAATTTATCTGTTGCACAATCTGAGGTGGATATGCTCTTTATGCTGCTCCAGATTCAGGCAGACGTACAGGGCAAACTGAATGATTTCGACGCGGACTTGGCAAATGCTGCTCAAAATCTATCAGTAACAGGATTGGACGGATCTGATGCTCGCGAAATCCTGCGCAAGTTGCTGGAGACTAACTCAAACCTGGTCAGTTCAATTACGTTAAGCAAGGATGGAAAGATAATTACAGCGGAAGGCAAGGGAAACGAGAGCGCAGAAGGGGCTGATATAAGTAGCCAAGAACATATTGCCCGATTCTTGCAGACCAAGACCCCTGTATTTAGTAAACAGTTCCTGCTGGTCGAAGGATATAACGGCACATCATTGGCCTATCCGGTATTTTCACCTCAAGGCGAGTTTCTAGGAGGCGTCAGTGCAATCATTGAACCAGATAAGCTGCTAAATGCCGTGGTAGCTCCTCAGCTTCATTTTGATGTCTCGACTAGGAGCAATATTACCAATTACAGCTTCTGGTTGATGCACTTAGATGGCCTAATTGCCTACGACCGAGATGCGAGCCAGATAGGAAAGAACCTATTCGAAGATCCACTATATGAGCCATATCCTAGCCTCTTGGAGTTGGGTGAGAAAATCATAGCAGTGAGGTCAGGTCACGGGTACTATGATTTCCAAGTCACTGAAGGCGATAATAGAGTAGTGACAAAGGAAAGCTATTGGACAACAGCAGGGCTTCATGGGCGAGAATGGAGGCTTGTCGTTACCAAGATGATGCCCTAAAGGAGATGAAGATACTATAGGAAGGTGTGGACTGTTTAGGGCAGGGAAAATTAAGGCCAAATACGACTCAATAGGGGCAGAGATATAAGGAAATATCCTTCAAGTTCGGCAACTTTAATGCGTAGGGAGTGCGGAGGGTCATGAATACCCAACCTTCAGGTTGGGGATGAAGTGAGCCCTCGCTTTTTTGCATCCTTTCATCCCTTTTTGCGATAATTAAGGATACTGTGATATGGTTGAGCTTGTCTTAAGTAATCAAAGAGAAAGGAGTGACATATCTTGAGTCGGGATAAGAATGGGATTGCATCGTTTTTTGCCTTTATTGCACTGGTAGAGATCGCTATAATTAGCGGACTAGCATTAGCTCAAACTGATCAGGATCCCTTTGGCGGGGAGGGAGCATCAAAGCAAACCATAAGGATCGGTGCCATATACAACCTAGAGGGGTCGCAGTCGCCCCTGGATCAGCCGTCTTCCAATGGCGCAAAGCTTGCCGTTCAAGAGATCAACGCACTTGGTGGGATCGATAGCCGAGAAATCGAGCTGATCTTATGTGATGGGAAGAGCGATCCTGCAAAGGTTCGTGAATGTGCAATAAAACTTCTAGCTGAGAATGTCTCGGCGATGATGGGTTTGAGCGATACAGATATGGTCAGAGCTGCAGCGCCAGTGGCGGCTGGGTCTGGGATACCTTTTGTGACCTCAGGCGCGACCTCTCCGAGGCTAGCAGAAGAGTATGACGGCCTATTCCTAGCCTGCTTCGGCGATGATGTCCAAGCCGCAGCTGGTGCTGAGTATGCCCATAATGAGATGAACCTTAGAACCTGCGCCCTTCTTGTGGATGGCAATATGGAGTATGCCCGTCTCCTGGCCAATTATTTCAAGGACCGATATCTGGCTCTGGGCGGAGAGATCGTCATGGAGGATTTCATTAATGGCTCAGATCAGGGGAGCCTGAGCCAGGCCATTGATATTGCGGATCCGGATATGATATACCTAGCAGCAGGACCAGAGGAAGCAGCGGCTATGATCGAAGCGATGCGCAGGGCTGGGATTGATAGCCCTGTATTTGGAGGAGACAGCCTCGATTCGCCTGACTTGAGACGAAAGGGATTGGGCAAGATTGTCTTTTCGACTCATGCTCTCCTGGATGAGAACTCATCCCGCACAGGAGAATTCGCCCGTGCCTACCAGGCTGAGTATGACTATCCTCCTGAGAACGCCTTCTCCGCTCTGGGATATGATACAGTCAAACTTCTTGCTGAGGCAATAGACAGAACTGTATCGGACGATCACAAGGCGATTCTTGCGTCCCTTGGAAATACCTCAGGATTTAAGGGAGTGACAGGAGATATAAGTTATCAGAGTGGCTCTGGCGTGCCCAAAAAGGATGTAACTATGATTTCTCTGATCGATGGAGAAATCGAGGGCTCAGAGATCGTGAAATCCGCCAGTGTACCCAGCACTGCCAATATATGAGATGACATATGAGATATTGATAGTATATATTTAACATTTTACATAAAAATTGGTGATATGCTGTATCTTTTTTCCTCTAGCACAATCAAGGAATCCGTCAGGAAAGTCATCCGCTTTTTTTTTTTGTCTTTTCTCCATTTTCTGGATAACTCAGGCCATATGCGAAGAAGATGTTACTGCGCAACTAGGAGGGGAAATCCTGGAGGCGGATCAAGCGCAGATAGTCCTTCTTAGGGAGCTAGGGAGCGATGATGTGTGCAGTTTCCAAGTAGCACGTAGCTATTCAGTTCAGATCACCTCAATCGTCTATATCTCCAATAAGTCGGACGGAGGAGTCTGGCGATCCGAGGCAAAAAATATTTTATCCTCACTCCAGACCCGGATTGCCATCCCCTCATTTTAGTTAAAGGCACCTACAAATAGTATAGCCATCATTGCTAATTGGGTGAGTTATTATGATCAATAGAGAGCTTTGTGCCATCATGCTAAGCATGGGATTGCTCCTTTCGATAGGCATTTCCGTGGGCCAGGATTCTGAACCGCTTTATCAAAAGGTTATTTCTCCAGAAAATGCAGTTTTGGAAAGCATTACTTTTGGGCCACAGACTGTTAGCGGAGAGACTTTATGGAGGCTAGTTATTGCCTCAGACGCCGTCAGCGCAAATATCGCTAAGATAGAGACCGCACTCATAAATGCCAGCATAGCCCTTTCAGAAACAGGAATTGATGGGCCTGATGCTAAAGAAGTTCTATCAAGGCTCGTGCTGGCCGACCCTTCTGTGATCGATTGTATTACTATCGATCCTACAGGCACAGTGAGCGAGGTGGAGCCATCATCATTTGAAAGCATTAAGGGAGTGAATCTGAAGTCACAGGAGCATATAAATAATACTATCAATACTCGGCTATATTCTGGATTCCATCTCATAAAGGCAGTTGAGGGCGTTTATGCAATCGACTCAGAGATGCCCGTTTTTGACCGTAATGGGACCTTTATGGGAACGGTCAGCTTTATGTTTAACAGCAGTCAGTTTTTCGAAAGCGTCCTTTCTCCGTTCCAGCTTGGCGGAAACTCCAAGATATGGGTGAATAAAGCAGACGACGCAACGATTCTGTATGACACAGATCCTTCACAGCTATTGCTCAATAAAAGCTCTCCAATGTACCAAAATTATCCGGAACTCTTGGTACTCTCAGATAGGATGAGCATAGAGAGAACTGGTTATGGAACATACGAGTTTTTTGACCAATCTCATGGAGAGTCGATAAAGAAAGGCTGCTACTGGACTACTATTCCTAATCAGGGTACGCAGATGAGACTTGTTCTAACACTCGAACTCCAATAGATCCTTGCTGATCTGAATCAAGGCGGCTCGCATGTCGGGCTGGTGCATCCTGATATCTGCACCAGTCCTTCAATTCATCCATGCCATCCAGCAGGTCCTACTGCAGGCGTGCAATCATACTGCAGTATTTTTCTAGAAGGCATATCTCCCGCAATTTCCTGGCGACGCTAAAAAAATTTGAATGAGCAGCTTATGCCTTTAACCGATGGAGCTTATCAATGGCGGCTAACACAGTCTCTCCATTCTCAAGATAAATTAGCTCAATCTCATCGTCAGAAATTATAGTTCCAAAACCATATCCCTTGCTCTCGGCGATGTATAGCGTTTTGTTATCCGCACCAATTGCCCCAGCAAAGCCCTCGATAATAGTTTCTCCGTCTCTAGTATAAGTTACATTTCCTGTGAAGAGGCGGTCATTCTGCTCGGAGATAGCGAAACTAATGCGGTCGTTTTCCACCAAATTATAGGCCCTATCTGCGCCAACATATCCCGTTGTAGATCCCGTCCAGTTGCCCACTAGGTCTGTGGCTTGCGCTGCACAGATCCCTCCAATCAGGATTAACAGCAATCCTAGCCCAATTTTCTGCGTGCCTCTCATTGTACCACCTTATTTATAACAAGCCTCCATTCTGTACCATGAAGAACAGCTGTTGTCCAATAGCACTCTTTGGTCACTTCAGCTTTATTTCCTCCTGTCTCCTGGAAGAAGTTATAAGAGCCGTGGCTTGACCGCTCTGGCATGATCCTTTGTTCAACCAGCTCCAAGAGGTCTGGAAACGATTTATAAAGCGGATCTTTAAGCAGGTTTCTCCCAATCTGGCTTGAATCTTCGTCATAGAGAAGCATCCCATCAAGATCCATTACCCAGAAGGTATAGTCGGTAGTATTGCTTTGAGTCGAGTCATTGAAGTGGAGCAGAGGAGATGCCAAACGATCCAGCAGCTTATCTGGTTCAATGATTGCACTGGTGCCTCCCAGGAACTCACCTTGCTGAGAAATCACTGGGTATTCGAGAACCGTGCCGTTGTATCCTTCTGCCAGAAGCATTTGTTTGCTGAACGTAGGGGTTTTGGTCTTCAGGAAGTTCGCCACAACCTCTTGGCTGCTTATATCCGCACCTTCACTTCCCTCGCATTCCCTGCATTCAGCTACTATGATCTTTCCCTCCTTACTGAAAGTGGATGCTTCGACCAGGTTTGAGTTAGTCTCTAATAGCTTGCTCAGGACTTCACGAGCTGCATCTCCCTCCAGTCCAGTTGTTGATAGATTTTGAGCAGCATTTGCCACATCGGAATCCAAATCAGTCAGGCTACCCTGCACATTGGCCTGAAAATGGAGCAGAATAGAGAACATATCTGTTTCAGAATCTGTGGCGGATAAATTCCGATTACCTGTATCCTGTCCGAGAGCAACGATTGAGCAAAAAAGCAGAATAGCTACAAGCGTCACCGACGTGAAGCTAAATAGCCTTTCTCCAGGAGATTTTTTCCTATTCATGGATTATCACTCCAAATCTCTGATAGTATTCTTGATATCCACCTCAAATCAGACATTTTTTGCCTCGTTATCAGTATACATTCCAGAGCCAAGGAGCCAAGAGCCATCCACATCGACCACATAGCTGAGCTTTAACGTATCGGTCATGTTTCTTGATGGATCAGGATAGATGTAATACAGGGAACCATTCCCCATCTTGGCAACATCGATAACCTGCTGGATGAAATAGACTCCATTGGGATCTTGAGCATCGATTCGGTTTGTGCCTACTAGCTCCGGCTGGTACGGAAGAGCTAGGTTCTGTCCATCGTAATCATAGGCAAAGATATAGCGTCCATCTCTGGTAAAATTGCCCTCAGCATCATTGAACACTTCAAGAGCCTTCTCTTTGCCGTTCTCTTGGGCGAACTGCAATGCTTCATCCACATAGGCAACGAGCTCTTCTCTCTCTTCCTGATTAAAAGAAGCAGATATATTGGAGAGATACAATCCGGAACCTAGGTATAGGCTATCATTCACATTCTCGATGTAGATCAGTTTCAATTCCTCTTTGCCATCATGGGCTGGATTAGGGAACACGATATACATGATCCCACCCCCCCTCTTAGCCAGTGCGAGCTCGCGGCCTACGACATCCACGCCATTGATGTCCGACAGGCCGGTCTGTCCGATTAATTCAGGATTAATGGGATGGGCGATACAGGTTCCATTGAAGTCATAGGCGAAGATATAGAGATCTCCGCGTACAAAAGAACCAGCTGGGTTGTTGAACTCTTCAAGAGCTTTCTCCACATCGTTATTGTTCACATAGGACACCGCTTCATCCACAAAGGCCATTACCTCATTCCAAGAGGTGGTTTGATCGGAAGCCAGACACGGAATTGTGGTAACCGTTAGAAAAATTAATGCTACCACATAACTCAATGCAGCAAATTTCATGATAATTCTCCTGTCAGTAAATTAAAAACTATTATTATGTCATTAATTTTAAAGGTTTCCTGGCCATTGCCTTGCTGGTATGCACCGCTGTAATTTCCCCTGAAAACCTATCATTGATCGCGTCCATTCAAGTGGCCTCATAAATACTTTAAGCAGGCGTTCATAGGATGGATGTGAGAACTTTTTGCAGTGAACTGCGACCAGTAATCCTCATGTGCTGTCCCTGTGATATGCCTTTTTACAGCAGAAGCTAAGCGAGAAATGAGAATTTCTATCAAATTAGCATGTAATCGGTTTAAGAAGCTGTAACAAAAAATCGCTATGCTGCGGGCATACGTATTGCATGGAAATGGATACTCGCACGTTTTTACTAGTAACTGCCTTAGTAGGAAGCGTAGTGACAGTAATAGTACTTGCTCCTTCAGATTGAGGGAGTTTATGCAAAAAAATTCAATTGAAATAGACTCTGATAAAATTGTTCTTTCAATTAAGATGGTTACGGTACTCGGCAAGTTACGCTCCAAGTTGCACGCTGGTTACGTCTTGTTATTTCTGATAATCGATATCTTACGCCATTAAAATAGGTTCCGTAGTGGCTTGATCCTGAGATCGCCGATAATGTCGTTGAAGCGAGATAGAATTCCCAAATTCCGTCCATGTCTCGGTTAAAAAGTCCCGTTAAAGCGCTTACTTTTCAATCTATCCATTTCATCTTATGGCACCGCCTTGATTCAACTCATCGAGCCATATCGATATATATATAGGTGCGGGGGACTGGACTTCCGAACGTTCTTACTAGTAATCTCATGTAGAAGATAGCTTTAACTCCATCAGTGTGATGGAGATTCTTCTTTGCCTATGATTCATGCAGAAATTTAAATAGAATTAGGCAGGAATAAAGGCATAGAAGCCTTTTGATGAGGGACTGAACATGAGACGCATCGATATTTTAGGGGTTGCCTGTATAGTTGCTCTCCTAGCTACATTTCCAATAGACTGTGCGGCAACAGCGGATGAAAATGAAAGCTATGTATATGTTTTGGAACCAGATGCAAAAGAAGATCTGATTAACTTTGTGAATGAAGCCAGGGACTTCGTTGCAGAGCAAGGCAAAGACAAAGCCCTGAAGGTCTTCAATGATCCGAATGGAGAGTTTGCCCGCGGGGAACTCTACATAATTGCCTACGATTTCAATGGAACGCGCTTGGCACATCCTTATTTGCCCGATGGGATAGGCAAGAATGCACTCAATGTTACCGATTCCAATGGAGTTGCCGACGTTAGGAACATGCGCGAGGTGGCAAAAAGAGGCGGAGGATTTACTTATTACATCTGGCCTAATCCCGCACATTCAAATGCAGAAGAGCTTAAGTTAACCTATGTCCTGAAGGCAGATAAAGGATTGTGGTTGGCAGCCGGAACTTATTTGAAAGTGCATACCCCAGTTTTCAGTAACGAGTCCAGAGAAGATCTGGTTGACTTTGTGGAGAATGCAAGAGACTTCGCCCTTGGGACTTCTAAAGAGGAGGCTCTTAAGACCTTTAACGATATCAATGGAAGTTATGTCGAAGGAGACCGCTATATCTTCGCCTATGACTTTGATGGTATCTCTTTAGCACTTCCTTTTCAGCCAGAATTATTGGGTGATAACAGGATTAATATAACAGATTCCAACGGCGTTGAATACATTCGGGATATGATTGCTCTAGCCCAAAGTAGAGATGGCTTCGTAAACTACATAAAGCCTGATCCGGCAGAGAACATGACACAAGGATTCAAGTTAAGCTATATTAAAAAAGTAGATGATACATGGTGGTTGGGTGCAGGGATCTACGCCTAGCGAACAATCCTAGGGCTTAATGGAGTAATATTGCCAATTTCATTCTCTTTTTCTTGATTCAGCTCTTTTTCCCCGCGGAATATTATCTGATTCCTCAAAAGAGCGTGCATTTGACCATCTTTCATGCCGGAGTAGGGCGCAATGCAATCGAGCGCGAAGACATTGCCAGAGACTCTCGCTGATGGGAACGCAGGAAGCTTACCATAGAGCGATTGAGGGAAAATTAGAAGAAGCAAAAATAGGATAAGAGGGGGTAAACGGCTCAATGGTGGTTTGATTGAGACTGAGAGTAGTTTTCGAGCCGTTTATTACTCTAAAAATATCTTATAAATTATTTAAGAGTTGTCTTTGATCATTAAGATTATCCTAACGTCGAAAGATAGAATAGTCCGTGGGAAGGTTGAAGTCTCCTCTCGTCATATGTACCCCATACATCTATGCGAGAGGAGATTGAAACCACCTATTCTTTTTAGTTTAGAAGGGAGCAAACGGCCCAGGCAAGAAGGGATTAGCCATAGGGAATGGCGCCTGAGCCGTATTTAGGTAGCTTTTCTACCTGATATTAATAATAACCTAGTATTCGTAATAGTATTTAAGCTTTTGCGCAGTTGCCTATTGGAGATTTACTGACCAATAACTCCAATATCAAAAAAATAAGGCATCAATAAATTTTCTAATTCATATATATTATATATATACTATGTTAGATATGATTTCACCTTTTATAATATTTTACTTCAGCCCTCAATGCATCTTTATTTTCCTATTTCAAGTACAGTAAGCCTATTATACTAGCACATCAATCACTGCATATCGATCTCAAGATTGGGTGAAAGAAATATGGTTGAAAAAGAAATGAGAAACTTCGCCCTGCGGGACGGGAATGGCAACGAGATTGGAGTTTTCACCGGCAAATCGCCCCGCCAGGCAGCCCTGAAGGCAGCCAACCGGGGCCATACAGACATCAGACTCCGGGAGCGGGGCACGAAGAAAGTGCATATATTCACCGGCGAGAGAGTGCAGGTAGACAAGCCCAAAGGCGCGCCGGCCTGGATGGGAGACAAAATCTGGAAGCCACAGGTTAAAAAGGTGGGCGTCGAGAAGCTGGAATAACATAGCCTACTGGAAATCATCGTGGTTTTGCGGAACAAGCAACTCTCAATCCAATTTTTATCTGAGAAAGTGTAATTAATATATTATTTATCTACGATTAATTCAAGCTCCTTGTGAGAAAGACAATGAGAATAAATATTGAAATCGTATCTATGATCAGTAGCTATCGTTCTATACTCGCCAGATTTTTTAGGATATCTATTAATAATAGAAGTACCATTAATAATGTAATTAATGAATTAAATGAGACTGAGGGTAGTTAGCGCGAGAAGTGAGATTCCGAATCTCAACCCAAATGAGAAGATGATCCACATGGCGTTCCGGCCCAGCAACGTAGACTTCCTTAATCTTATGCAAAGATGCCCCTGGTTGAGAATGATCCAGGTTCCTACATCCTATATGAGAACAATGTCCGATGCCATCCAAACCTTCATGGATATGCAAGGCATTGAACTTCTGCAAGGTGATGTTTGGGGTCATAGGAAGGATCTTGATAAGTACTTCACAGTCGAAGACGAAACTCTAAGCAAGATCCGATCTATGGCGGCAGCCGGAGCGAGCATAGATGATGTTACCACTGAGATGCAAAAGAAGGCAAGACTGGGATCTGATCTCATCAAGTACATCGCCAAGACCAAGGTAACTGCCTGAGCGCTGTTATGGGAAAATGGCATGTACGGGGGCCGTTGTTCTCATTAATTTTTATGTATATTTTTTAATGAATTGCTTCAGTAATCGTCTGTAAGACTTTTGGTTGAGGTGCCATAAGCATGGAGATGTCTTGCATAAGTATTCGCTTCCGGACTAGACTATGATTCTCGCAGAGATATCGACCATCCCGCAAGAATCATATGCTTTGCAGTTGAATATTCCATCGGCTCGGAGAACTCCATTGCACCTACCCAAGTTGCTATGCGTTTTTCTTCCGAGCCCCACATTATCTAATCGATGCATAGCGTTTTTATCAGCATCATTATGCGTGGCCGCGATACAAAACCGCGATCAACAGAACCAATACCGGTTAATTCTAGCAAGTCCTTACCGCTATCGTCTATAGACACTTGTCGTATATCTATATAGATATCTCAACGCGAATAAAAATAAATCGATATGCATGGCTCCAATTCTCTGTCAATAGCAAATATCGATATCTACCGTAAGGTTTAAATTTGTTCGGCCTAAGATTATCGTCTAATGCCGAAATACAGCAACGGCAGATATGGGTAGGTGTAATGGAGTGTGAAAAAATGAAGAAAGCGTTAGCCTTAGCACTGGTCATTTCGATGGCCTTTGTTGGATCGATGTTTGCACAAGCGGTGCCAGATGTCGGAGCGAATCCCTATGCACCGGGACAGCAAGACCCCAATCCAGGTCATGACGATCTGGATGGCAAGGATGGAGCACCTGGACAGACTGGTGAGAATCCGGGACTCCCTCATGCACCAGGGCAGCAAGATTTGAATCCTGGTCATGATGAGTTGGACAGTAAGGATGGTGCTCCTGGACAGACTGGCGAGAATCCCGGAAATGGCAATGAACCGAAAGGGGTAGGGGAGTAGGGTAGTAAGAGAGAGTGATACAAGTCACTCTCCTCTTCTTTTCCACCACCACTAAACGCCATGACCATCGATCGAGAGCTATTGTTTACGATTGTTGGACTCTTAGGCAGTATCTCGCTTCTTGTCATAGTTCTAATCCGATCTTGAAGTTTGCTGGTCGGCAAATGATACTGCTTTGCACAGAGCGTCTCTCCGATCGCATGCTTCATAAGAGTGCCCATGTTATCAATGGTGGGCTGGAGCTTGTCCTTATCTACCTCTAATATCAACTCCTGGCTCCGGCCCATATTTCTGGTCGGAACAGCTTTGCCGCTGGCTTCATATACTCCGGGCTATATCACGACGTGGCCCGGAGAATCCCCAATACTCCCCTTAAGCATGCCTTCAACACCGGGCCTTAGGCGAAGGGAGCCCCCATATCACTCTCGGCTACTTCTTATCCCTTCGCCGTCCGTCGCAGCTCGATCCCGCCTTTTCTAAGCCGAAAGAATGATTAATCATGAATGATGATGTTAGTTGTGATGCGGCGAAGTTTATATCTTGGGTGCGCCATTCCCCTCCTCTACGGCCCTTCGCCTCTCCCTCCTTAGTATCCGAAAAGGCATTAATCATGAATGATAATTGGTTAACTGCAGGGCGAGGGACATGCTCATAGTTCACTCCGCTGGCCAATCCTTCGCCTCCTCACAAATGTCAGAGCGCGATCAGATGACAGCACGACCTGCATATAGGTGATCTTGAGCTTCTATTCGGGCTGCAAAAGACGTATTGCTAGATTTGAAGGCTATGAAGCTGGAGGTGGCCGGATCGCGAGGTCGAGGCTGCGCCGCACCATCCACCCAGTGGAGTGCGGCTCGTCCCTCCTCCCCCGTTCGTGATTGTTCGAGATGATTTTTCAGCGCTGTGATCGTATTGGTGAGCGGCCTTGGTGTACGTGCATTGATGCAATTCAGTCGCCCCTGCTGCAGCAACCTGGACAGAGCGGAGACGCTGACCTTCGACGGGCGATTGAATGTCTCCAGGATCGCTCTCAGCGCTCTTTACGCCCTGTTGCTGACCATGAAGACTCATAGGTTCCACCACACATCAATCGCAGTTGTAGCGCGCTTGTGAAGCAGGTGGCAGCTCAGAACCACTGAGTCGATCACCCTAAATATAATGCAAAAAAAGAGACGGGATGGATTATCGGGGATGCGCATACTAAATAGAGCAGGGTTTTTAGAGCATACCCCAGCTCCGTTGACTTACTCTTTCGGATCGAACTTTATGGCTTTATCATACACGATCTCCGAGTAAGATGGACCGGTTTTTGTAGACTCTTCAAGATACATCCTCCATCCAATAAAGACCGGCTGATCCAGGTCTATGCCGTAGGCACCCATATCAGATGGAACCTCAATGCAGTGTGGATCGCCTTCACAATTCCTTGCGAACTTATAGACGTAGAAGTACTTTGCGTTGGGATTGTCAGGAAGATATTCCTCTGCAGTTCCATTGAAATCCAAGTCATTGATCATTGCAACGCCGTTCCAAACATCCGCACCGTATAGAACAAAGTTCTCGTATATCGCTTTTCCAGTGGCTACATGGTTAACTCCATAGACGATTATGAATTCATTGGTATCGTTGCCTAGAGTAATTGCAGGGTCTCTCAAGAAAGCGTAGTATTGTGTCAGATCAGGGAAAGGTGGTGTCGGCGAAGAGACAGTCTGGTTTCCGGTCCATAAATAGCATGCATCGTTGGGAGGTCCATATGCGTCGATTCCTCTCTGAATAGCATCACTCCCTACGATGCCAACTTGACTGGTTGGAAGCTCTGTTGGATTCAATCCGCTGTATTTTTCGAGAATCGCAATTCTTAGTTCTTCAAGATCATCCATAAGATCAAACTCTGTCGTTCCTGTTCCGCGGACTCTTAGTTCTGGATAATCAAACGGATCTAGCTCCGCCGTCTTGTTAGGAGTCACACGGAAAACAGTTGCGGGTGTATTAGAGATGTAATTGTTGCCAGCTTGCTCATCTGTGAATTGAGTTGGACGAAGTAATACATTAAATGTATCGGAATCATTCTCCACACCCATTTTCACCATGGATGATGGAATCACTTGGGTATTGATAACGCCATCTGAGTATCCCGCTGATTGGGCAGCTGCACGGATGCGCTGGTCAATGCTCTTATCAGCTGTAGTTACCACCATTGTAGTCTGGTTGAAAGGATTACCAGGTTGGCCGTTTGGAGTCCCTTCAGTATTGATAACGAGGTGGTTCAATGTATCTCCTAAGGTGCCATAGATCCATCGTGTCTCATTTCCATATGTCCTCTCCATTAAGTAGAGATCAAAACTGAAGTATCTACACTCTGGCGGCGTTCTTCCCACGAAAACTATTGCTTCATCTGGGCGAAGGCTGGTGAATGGTGTTATGTTCGCGGTCACTCCAAGCGCTTTCATTAATTCAGAAATGATTCCCTTAACCACTTGACCAGATGGTGGTGGAATGAGAAGATTCAAATATTTTGTATTGGGATTGTTTCCGTATGCAGAAGGTAGCACTCCGTTATTATACACCTTCAATAAGTCAAAAAAAGCTAGTCCGCCTTGCTGTACGGTGAAACCATCCTCTTCCAATGCTTGCTTGAACGCATCTACGTCACCGATATCCGCATTTACTGCGAGTCCTGTTCCAATTATGAGAACGAACACGACTGAAATTAATATATAAACTCTCATATAGGACGTTCCTCCTTAAACTGAATTATCATTAAAATCTATTTAACACTTTGGTTAGAATCTGTCATAGAGACATCGCATCGTGAAACGCCGCTGGAGATTTGCAGGCATCAGGTGCACATGGGTTATATGGATCGTCACTAAAAGCGTGTACAGTAGATAGACGAGACCATAGCCCGGATCAACGAAGACTCAGGAAAAAATGAAAAATAGGTTCCGTGAACAAACAGAGCTGGGGTTTTTAAGCATGCCCCAGTTCCGTTGACTTACTCTTTTGGATCGAACTTTATGGCTCTATCATACACGATCTCTGAATAGGCGGGTCCTGTCTTTGTGGCGGGCTCCAGATACATCCTCCAAGCGATGAAGAGTGGTTGATCCAAATCTATGCCGTAACCTTTGGCGTTATAGGGAACCTCATAGCAGTACGGATCGCCATCACAGTTCCTCGCGAGTTTATACACATAGAGGTACTTCGCATTGGGATTATCAGGCAGGTACTCTTCCGCAGATCCATTGAAATCCACGTCAGTGACCATTCCAACGCCATTCCATACATCCGCACCGTATGGGACGAAGTTTTGGTACGTCGCTTTTCCTGTGGCCACATGGTTCACTCCATAGACGATTATGAATTCATCGGCATCTGTGCCCAGAGTGACAGGTGGATTCCGCAGGAATTCATAGTACTGCTTGAGATCCGGGAAGGGAGGTGTCGGCGAAGAGATAGTCTGGTTTCCTGTCCATAGGTAACAGGCATCATTGGCAGGTCCTAAGACGTCAATTCCTCTCTGAATGCCGTCGGTCCCGCTGATAGCTGGCATACTGGTCGGAAGCTCTGTGGCATTTGAGTCAGTATACTTGTCGATAATGGCCATTCTCAGCTCTTCGAGATCGTCCATAAGGTCAAACTCGGTCGATCCAGTTCCTCGGACTATTTGATCTGGCACTGCATAAGGATCGAGTTCCGTAGATTCATTGGGAGTTATGCGGAAAACAACGCCAGGCTTATTGGCAATGTAATCATCACCTGCTTTCTTATCAGTGAATAGAGATGGACGGATGAATACGCCAAATGTATCGGAGTTATTCTCCACGCCCATTTTCAACATAGCTGAGGGAAGTACTTGGGTGTTGATTATGCCTTCAGCGTATCCTGCTGACTGGGCAGCCGCACGGATGCGTTGATCGATGCCTTTATCGGCTGTGTTAACTACGAGAGTCGTCTGGTTGAAAGGATTTCCAGGTTGCCCCTCAGGAGTCCCTTCCGTTTTAATGACCATGTTGTTCAATGTATCGCAAAAGGGTGCGAAGATCCAAAGGGTCTCATTTCCATACGTCCTTTCCATTAGTTGTTGATCAAAACTGAAGTATCTGCATTCAGGCGGTGTTCTTCCAACGAATACAACTGCTTCGTCTGGGCGAAGACTCCAGAATGGAGTTACCTTTGCAGTTACTCCAAGTTCTTTAATGATATCAGAAATTATGCCTGTGACCTCGTGACCAGATGCAGGTGGAACGAGATAGACCAAATATTGTGTAGCGGGATTGTTTCCATAAGCAGAGGGCAACACACCGCTATTATATAACTTCATAAAATCAAAATAGGTGAGTCCACCTTGCTGGACAGTAAATCCATCCTTTTCCAAGGCTTGTTTGAATCCTTCCACATCACCTATATCAACATTCACTGCAAGTCCCGTTCCAATTGAGAGAGCGAACAAGACTGAGATTAATATACAAACTCTCATATAATATATTCCTCCTCGCACTGAATTATCATTAATGTCTATTTAACGCATTTGGTTAGAGTCTGTCATAGAGGCATCGCATCGTGAAACGTCGCCGGAGATTCGCAAGCGTCAGGACCACATGGGCTATATGGGCCATTTGCTTCACTCTCTACACTGATATTGTTATCCTCATTATGCCGTCAATAGCATAAATGACCCATATTGCCCATATTGCCCATATGCACCTAAGCATGCCGATTCAATGCGCTGCTGACTATTGCCCCTCCTTCGTTACAATAAACGGTTAAGCATAGCGATTGAATCCCTCATGGATGACATCCTTCGGATGTGGAAGGGATGATCTTGAGAAAGCTGGAGGAGCGAACCTGGCATGAGGAACGCAAGGATGGACTGTGGCATGCTACATTCTTCCTGGGGAAGTAGTCATGAGCATGAGCTTCAAGAGTGTCTACTTTGCGCTGCAGTATATCCCACATTCCGCAGTTTCAGTTCATCCCGTAATAATTTTTGCATTCCTGTCCCAACAACAG
>MTKX01002313.1_pt9 | contig 23791 bp, 17 predicted proteins | sample 1042771 | NCBI WGS metagenome assembly MTKX01 (sample SAMN06212183, study PRJNA360534) | anaerobic digester metagenome | biome: Wastewater treatment plant; material: sludge; isolation source: anaerobic digester fed with sludge from wastewater treatment plant | place: Denmark: WWTP Randers ...
CGCGTTCCTCCGGCCCGGCGACGGTCGCGTAATCGAGGAGGGCGAAGACGGGCAGGCCGGCGTCGACCGGATGGAAAAAGGGGCGGTCGCCGTCGTCGGCGCGCCAGTAGCCGTTGTAGGCCGGTCGCCCCTGACCCGCTCCTCCTCCTCCCGCCGACCAAGACGAGAGCCGCGACACGAGCGAAGCTGCCCGCCGGTCGGCCGCCGCCCTGTAGGCGGGTTTCCCGGTCGTGCGAAGGAGTTCGGTCGCCGCGACGAGCGCGCAGTAATCGTCCACGATGTTCTCTTCGCCGTCGTTAGTGAAATGGATGTTGTTGGCCTCGAGGAAGGCGAAGGCGCCTTCGGCGGCCGCGAGGTATTCGGCGGCCGTGAAGTCGCCCTCTCCCCGGCTCACGCCGTAGCCCTCGCTCCCGGGCTGTCCGGCGGCCCCGCCGCGGGCCGCCGCCATGGCCAGGGCGGCGATGGACAGGCCGGCCCCCTCCCGGAATCCCGCCTCGTAGGCGGCGTCGCCCGCGATCCGCTCGCGGCCGTAGTCGCGGAACTTGTCCTTGGTCTCGGGCGTCAGGATGATGTGGCGCTCGGCCTTGGCCGTGATGCGCCGGTCCTCGGGCCTCTTCTCGGGGCCCCGGCCCGAGACGGTGATGTAGAACGAGCCGCGCGGGTCCTTGCTGCGGACGAGGTAATCGGCGCCGAACAGGGCCTCGTCGAGGAGGCGCTTGCGGTACTGCTTGGTCATAGGATCGGGGGGAGCGCCGCCATCGCGCCCGTCGCCCCCGGCCGGGTTCTCGAGAGCGCGCAGGGCCCGGAACAGCGCCCAGGCCGTGAGAGAGATCTGCTGGGGGTTGAAATAGGTCGAGTAGGACAGGTGCGAAAGGTGTTTGCCGTAGTCCCCGGTGGCGTCGAACCAGCCGCCGCGGACGTCGACGACGCCCGGCCGGCCCTCGAAGGTCATGGCCCGGTCGGCCTTGTCCCAGGCGCCGGACGAGCGCTGGCCCTTGAAGTAATAGATGACGTCGGAGAGGGTGTCGCGGACGAGCGCGTTCTTGCGGACGGGCACCGGATGGGAGCGTACGGCGCCGGCGGGCGAGGCGCATTCGACGACATAGGCCCCCTCGTCGATGATGGCGCTCCAGTCGATCGTCCAGAAGTCCCAGTCCTTCCACGCGGTGACGGGACCGTCGTGGACGGGCGTCCCGGTGAGGACGGTCGCGCCGTCGGGGTAGCGGACGACCTTGAAGGCCGTAAACGTATCTCCGGCGCGCGCTTGAACCACGGCCTTCTTGGGCGAGAGCGGCGTATAACCGACCTGGTTGGTCAGGATGCGGGGGGCGGGGCGCGGGGAGGATAAGGACGGGCGCGATGCGGACGATACGGGCGTCGCGGGATCGTCAGGTGCGGAGTCGCAAGAGACGGCGGAGAAGGGGAGAGCCGCCAAAAGTGCGATGGCGATGGCGCGAGCGAGGCTAGAGGCGGAGGAAGTGACGGGGGCGGGGCGTTTCGTGAGCATGGCCGGCTCTCCTTTCGATGGGCGAATGAGAGGAGATACGCCGTTGATTTTATAACAATCCGGAGCCGGGGGGAGAACGGATGCGCTTTTTTTGGGGGCAAAAACTGCGAAATCGGGCGGAGCGCTACCTGTAGGGGAGCGCATCTTGTTGGCTAAATATCTGATTTATTTGGAGAAGCTGGGGTCTGACCCCGAAAACAAGGTCCAAGGGTGGGCCTTGAGGTCCTTCAAGTAAGGCTTCTGCCAGGCGAACTCGGGGTGGGCAGCCAGGAAAACCTCGGCGATGAAATCCCGCCCGCATGGATGCCCCATGTGGGCCCAGATCTTCATCTCCTTGGCCAGCGCGCTCGAGGTCACTTTGCCCTGGACCGAACCGGCCGGGGAGAACGGCGCCCAGCTGAACTCCGGCGTCCCCTTGGGGTCCTCGTCGACGTGCCCGCAGAGCACGTTGCTGTTGAAGCTTTCCTTCCCCGCGGCCAGGTCGACGTGGTCGGCCTCGAAGAGCTTGCCGTCCTCGACGTCGATATAGCCCTTGTACTCGGCCATGAGCTGTTCCCAGCGCGCCTTCCTGACGAGCACGGACTGCCCCGTGTTCGCCGGATCGAAGGTCGTCTCCTCGGCGACGACCTTCTCGTCGCCGGGGAAGTTCGAGCCCACGAAATAGCCGTCGTTCGTGCGCCACAGCCTCTGGTTCTTGAGCCCCAGCTCGAACTTGGCGATCTCGCCGGTCTTGGTGTCGCCGACGAGCCAGTCGTTGGCGTAGGCACCGTTGTTGTCCTCGCCCATGATGCGGACGAAATCGTCGATCGACGCCGCGTACTGGGCGGCCCTCCGGGCCCGCGCGAACTCCGGGGTGCCCTCCTCCCGGAATCCCTTGAACGTGCCCATGGTCGTCTCGGTGTAGACGAGGCCGGCGCCGTTGACGACGAAGTCGTCGCCGCTGTGGATGGCCCCCGGCAGGCAATCCATCAGCACGCGGTGTCCCGCCGCCGGCACGATGTCGGCCACGACGTTCCAGCGCGAACCGATGATGTAGTCGACCCAGTTGTTATGGCCGACGACGATCTGCCCGCCCTCCGTCCAGCTGCCCGTGGCGATGAAGGCGCTGCAGTAGCCCGGGGCTTTGTTGTCTCCCGCGCCTTTCCTGGCCATCTCGTCGAGGTAGGGGACATAATACCAGGCCAGCTCGATCCAGCCGTTGAGGGCCGTGATGTCGATGCGGTCCCAGCCCGTGCGCGGCAACCGGGCCTTGACGCCCGCCGCGATGCCCTCGATCTCCTCGCGGTACTCGGTCTCCAGTTTGGGCCAGAACATCCGCTCGGCCGAGGCCCGGAAGAAAGCCCAGTCGCGCTTGGTCGAGCCTTCCAGGAAATGGCCGAGCGCCTTCAGCAGGTCGTCGATCTCGGCCGCCAGCAGCCAGCCGTGCTGGAAGCCGATCTCCCGCGGCGCGCCCTCGAGGTGGACGCTGATCCAGCCGTTCATATCGACGCGCGAGGCCTTGGCCAGCTCCGCGGGCGGGATCGTCCCGGAGTCCGGCGCGTTCGCCTTTTTCGAGCAGCTTGGGAAGAGCGCCAAGAACAGGGCGATCACGAGGGTTGTCCCGACGTGCTCGAGTCGATGATACCGACGCGTACTCATGAGATCCTCCGGTCGGGTCGCAAGGTCTCGCCCGCGGCCTGAAAAGCGATACGGTCATTCACGCAAGGCCTGAGGATACATGCGGAGAGCTGAGAATTCAAGCGGCGAAATATGGCTTTTTTGACCCCGAAAACAGGGAAATTGGTAAGCCTATCAGGGGAAGGCCGGGCCTCCAGAAGACGCATGTCGAAGAAAAGAATAGAGATCTTGGGGTCTGACCCCGAAGATTGCGGCGATCCGCGCGCTCACGTACAATAGCCGAGCGCCCATGGCTCCCCGAATTCCTACTCAAAGCCCGCGCCGGCCGGGCCGGCTCCGTGCCGGGGACCGCGTCAGGGTCCGGCCCCTGGAAGCGGTCGCCGCGACGCTCAACGCCGAAGGCGCCCTCGACGGGCTGCCGTTCCTTCCCGAGATGGCGAAGTATTGCGGGCAGACCTTCTCAGTGCGGCGCCGGGTGGACAAACTCATCCAGGAAGGTGTCGGCTCCTCCATGCGGCGCATCCGGGACGTCGTCCTTCTCGACGGCACGATCTGCGACGGCGCCGCCCACGGAGACTGCCGGAGGGCTTGTTTCCCGCTCTGGAAGACCGCTTGGTTGGAGAGGGAGGGAAACCCCGGGGCCGCCGCTGGGACCGGAGCCGAGCGGGCGCCGGCGCCGTCCTCTCCCGCGCCCAACGGCTGCCAGGTGACCGCCCTCATGACGGCGACGTCGCCCCTCCCCTTATGGCATCCATCACGCCATCTCCTGGAACTGCGGGCCGGAACCTATTCCGTCCGGGAGTATATCGCCTATCTTTTCGGCGGCTTCTACCGGAAGACGATCAAACGGCTCGCCGACGCGATCGCCCGTTCCAAAGCCCGGCCTCAGGCTGCTGGTCCCGCATCTCCGGCTTCCCCCCCTGCCGTGGAACTCAAGCCGGGCGAACTCGTCGAGGTCCGTTCGGTCGAGGAGATCCGGGCCACTCTCGACGCCGAAGGCCGCTGCCGGGGCCTCTATTTCATGCCCGGGATGTGGGCCCTCTGCGGGCGCCGCCTCCGTATCGTCCAGCGGGTCGACCGCATGATGAGCGAGAGAACGGGCGAAATGCGCGCCCTCACCGGGACCTACATCCTCGAGGGCGCGACCTGCGACGGCAAGGCCCACGGCGGCTGCCAGCGCGGCTGCTACGTGTTTTGGAAGGACGCCTGGCTGAAGCGGGCCGCCGGCGATTAGATCTTCCTGCAGTCTCGCTGCCCGACGATATGGCGGGCGACGTCCCTGACGGGAGCGACCCAGAAGCCCTCGCGAACGAGGAATTCCAAAAACCCCCTGTGGACCGACCGCCCCGTCCGGAGCCTCCACCCGCCGATGCTGTGGAACATCAGCACGGCCCAGCCGTTCGCGCGCCGGGCCTCTTCGCAGAACCGGACCAGGTCGGCGAGCGCCGGGCGAACGCACATCAGGCTCCTGATGCGCAGCAGGTCGACGGTGGCCGGATCGTTCGGCCCTCCGCCGGCCGCGCGGGCGGCGAAATGATGCCTGCGGACGGCTTCCCCATAGGCGGCCGTATCGGGGGGCGCGCCGATCGCCGTCGCGCCGCAGGGATAGGCGTACGTCCGCCAGGGATCCTCTCCGATGTTATCCCTGAGCCAATCCGCCGCTTCGGCCAGCTCGGCGGCCGTCCGCTCCGCAGACCAGCCCTCCAGCCGCAACTCAGGCGCCAGCCAGCGGGGCGGCCGGGGGTAGGCGTCGGCTCGGCAGGGGTGATGGGCCGAATGGCTGCCGATCTCGTGGCCGCGCTCGAACGCCCGGCGCCAATCGGCGGCCCGCCGCCGGACGCATCGTTTCCCGGTCGTCAAATAGAAAGTGCCCCTAAGGCCGCGATCCTCAAGGTCGGGGACGGCGCGGTCGAGGGCATCGGGAAGGCCGTCGTCGTAGGTCAGGCTGACGGCGGCGGCGGCGTCTCCTGCCCAGGTCGACGGCCGCGCGTCGTTCATCCAAGGTGCCGGTAGCTGAAGTCTCCGACCAGCTTACGGATGGGGAACGGCACCATCTTGGAGCACATGAACCTGGCAGCCGAGTATTTCCAGTTCTTTTCCGGTTGCGCCAGGCGGGCGCGTTCTGCGGCCGGAAAATAGAAGCTGGGCAACTCCCGGACCGCGGCCCCCCAACGGTTCTTGAATTCCAGAAGGCTGGCGTTGGCCGGGGAGGTCCGCCCGAAGTCAAAGACCTTGTATCCGGCGCCGTGCGCCCACTGGATGGCCTGCCAGAACAAGCCGTGGACGGGGCTGAAGCTGTTGTAAGAATCGTCCGAGGCCAAGTATTCCGCAGAGACGCGGTCTCGGAAGCAGAGAAGCAGAAGGCCGGCCAAAGGCCGGCCTTCCTTCTCCGCGAGCATGAGCATCAGGTTGCCCGAGGGCTGGAACACGTCCCAGAGCGCTTCCATGAATCGGTACGGCTGGGCCGGCAGGGACTTCCTTTTCCGTGTGAGGACGAAAAGCCTATAGAACTTCTGCAGGCCATCCTTGCTCCCCGCGGTCACGAATGTGAGGCCGCTCTTCTCAGCCCGGGTCACCCGTTGCCGGATGCAGGTCCGATGGAATGTCTTCCAAATGGCTTCTAAAGGCCGGTCGAGATCGATGGCGTGGTACAGGAAGTAGCGCGCTTCCCCGAATCCACGGTCCGCGAATCCGGCCCCGCCGCTCAGCGTCCGGATCTCGACGTACTTGGAGCGGCTTTCCTTGGCCAGGGCGAGCACGTGATCAAGAAGTGGGTGGAGTTGTCCGGGCCCGTTGACCAGGGGGTCAAAGAGGGTCGCAAACGGCGCCGCGACGATCCTCCGGCCCGTGAGCCAACTGTGGACCTCGTAAACAGGCAGGCCTGCGGAGATCCTCGGGCTGGCGTCCTCCCGGATCACGAAATATCGGCCTTTGATATGACCGAAAGACCTTTCCAAAACCGTCTTCCAACCGGCAAGGTGATAGATCTGCCCTAGGGGGTGGCTTTTGACGAAGTGATCCCATTGCGGGAATCGATCGGGATCGATGACCTCCGGGGTGTTCATGGAGCGATATCGGCGCGAGTGTAAGTCTTTTTCCAGAACCGGGCTATGTCCAGGGCGAGAGGCTGCCAAAATAGACCACGGTATTTTTCCTTCAGGCCTTCGAGGAAATCCCCGTACCGTTCAACGGGGTATTCCTCGAGAGAACAGCGCCCCCGACCGAATCGCATGTAGTCCGGATGGGTATTGAGCAGGACCATGCCGCCTTTTTCGACGATCCAGGCGAGTTTCTCGGTCCAGATCCGGGTATCTCTTTCCTTGAGGATCACGAACAAGGTGTGGTCTTGGGGAAGCGTGTAGGGAAGCTCGACGAAACCGCGTCCCCCGCAGGCGTCTTGATGCCAGAAAGGGAATATCCTGCCGATGCCCTGGGGCTGGGGTTCGAAGGGGTCCGTATCGAACGTCGAGATGTCGTATTCGATGTCAAGGTCGCCGATCCATTCCAATTTCCGGTGCATCGAAGGGGAGGAGAAACCGGTGACGCCCCAATCCTTCAGATAGGAATTGACCCGCTTCGCCCTTTCTTCGAAGATCTTCCGTGATGCGAACATCTTGCCGTCATGGATGAGCCCGTGAACGCCTATCCCGAAGCCGTCAGCCTGCAGTTGACGCCGCAGCTCGCGAGACACGCGGTAGCCTTCGGGCACAAAAAAGAACGTGGATCGGAATCCGAGGTTCTTTTCGATCAGCGATAAGCCCGGACAACGATCATGCCCTCTGAGCGTATCGACATCATGGTTCAGGACGAGCGCGAATCTCTTGTTATCCGGCCATCCGCACCAATTCGGCGGCGTCTCTCCCGCGGACCAGTCGATCGGCCACACGGACTCGGCGGCGCGACGCTTGGCGGCCGCGATGGCCCTCCGGACCATGATCTGCAGCTTGCGTGGTATCAGCGGTCGGATGGAGTAATAGAAGGATAGAGCTGTCATCTCTCTCCCCTCGGATCAACTGCGGGAGCCTTGACGCGCTTGACAAAGGGCTTGGCACGGATTCGAGATCCTCTTGGTCTGGAAAGATATATATGCTTAATGACTGCCTTTGTCCGTCCGATATCCGGGATCCCCCGTTCGCGTTGCCATTGACTATTCTAACCCATTTTATAAAAGAAACAGCCCGGTTTGTCCATAGCTGATCGAAAAAAAACGGCGGGTTCTCCGGTGCTCTTCCGGATGCTCCAAGATGCCACCCGATGATCCCCCCAAGTTGATGTGCGGTCCGCCCGTGTGATATCCTAAGCCCCATCTTCGGGGCTTGACGCGTTAACTTGCCCAACCGAGGACGACAAGGAGAGTTCATATGCCCGGAGTCATGGGGATCTTAACCAACCGTCCGACAGGAGGGGAGACGGCCCGGCTGAATACCATGATCGGGAGCATGGGCAACGGTTCCTTCCTGCGCCACGGCTCGTTCGTCGATGAGGCCAGGGGCATCTTCATCGGATATACCGTCCCCGAGGGTTCATTCGCTGATTGCATGCCAATCCGCAACGAGACCGGGGAGATCCTGCTTTTCTTGACGGGCGAGGTCTATCCCGACCGCGATGCGGTAGTCGCTCTGAAGGCCCGGGGGCATGAGTTCGCCGCTGGGGACGCCAGCTACCTGGTCCACCTCTTCGAGGAGGATGAGGCCGGCTTTTTCTCTTCACTCAACGGCTGGTTCAACGGGGTCGTCGTCGACCTCGCCCGGGACCGGGCCATGATCTTCAATGATCGTTTCGGCATGCGCCGGCTCTACTACGCCGACCTCGACGGGGGGATGATGTTCGCCTCGGAGGCGAAAGCCCTGTTGGCCGCGGACCCCGCACTCCGACGGCTCCATCACAGGGGCGTCGGGGAATACCTGGTCTACGACTGCGTCCTCGGGAATCGGACCTTCTTCGAGAACGTTCGTTTGATCCCGCCCGCGTCCGTCTGGAGGTGGACGAAGTCCGGCATCCATAAGGCCTCCTATCACGATCCGGCGGCGCTTGAGGCCCAACCGGAGCTCGCCCCCGGCGAGTTCGCTGAGCGCTTTATCGGGACTTTCAAGTCGGTCGTCCCGCGTTATTTCTCGGGCGGGCGTGCCGGATTGTCGCTGACGGGAGGACTCGATACGAGAAGCATCCTGGCCGTCTCGAAACCCGCCCCCGGCGAGCTGCCCTGCTACACGTTTGGCGGATCGAGCCGGGACATCTATGACGTCCGCTTCGCGCCGCTTGTGGCGCGAGCCGCCGGACAGCCGCACCAGATCCTCTCCATGGACATCGACCAGTATCTCAAGGACTATCCCGATATCGTTGAACGCATGATATACCTGAGCGACGGGTTGGGAAGCGTGGTCCAGGCCGACATGCTCTATTTCAATCAGCGGGCTAGGGACGTCTCTCCCGTCCGCATCACAGGGAAATACGGCAGCCAGGTCCTGAAAAAGGTCCTGGGCTTCCAGGACCGTTCGCCTTATGACGGCCTCCCTAGCGCCGAATTCGCCCCCCGGCTAGAGGAAGCCCGGGAAACCGTCCGTAAGCTCCCGAAAGATAACGCCTTCTCTTTCTTCCTCCACGTAGAATTGCCGTGGTTATGGAACGGGATCTTGTCCGTGGAATCCTCCCAAGTCGACGTTCGCAGTCCCTTTCTTGACAACGACCTGATCCGACTTGCTTATCAGGCTCCTCCATTGGATAAGCTGGCCGGCGAGAGGATCCAGTTGGAGCTGATCGGCCGGTTCAACCCGGCGCTCTTGAAAGTCCCATCGACGAGCGCTCATCGGGGGAGCGCTCCTTATTTTATGCGGAAGCTTCAAAAGGCCATGACTATCGCCGACAAACTCTATATCAGAGAGAGGCTGCCTTACGGACTGACGCATAAGGTTGCCAAGATCGATCGGGTCGTTAGGCATCTGCACGTCGACCGATGGCTCATCGGAAGGACGGAATTCCGCAGGTACAGGACTTGGTTCCGTGATCAGCTCTCGCCCTACTTGCGGGACATCCTGACCAGTTCCCGAGCCAAAGGCCGGCCTTTCTGGGACCATGCCGTTCTAAGCCGGCTCCTCGAGGACCATATCGCCGGGAGGGGGACCTATCTCCGCGAGATCCGTAAAGCTCTTCAACTCGAGCTGATCGCTCGGACATTCGTCGATTGAGCCGGGCCTTAGCGGTTACCCCTTATTGGCGTAGTGGTAGTAGCCCTCGGCATAATAGCCGTCCTGTTCGATGATATCGACACCGTTGAGAATGACTCCCAGACACTTAAGCTTGTGGGAGTCGAATTTCTGTTTGGCCTGGACCACGGCCGGAATCGGCGTTTGGCCGCCCCGGACGATAAGGACGATGGCCTCTGCGAGCGGTCCCATGGCCAGGGCGTCAGAGACGGCCAGCAGGGGCGGTGCGTCCAGGAGGACGAAATCGAAATTCCGTTTGAGGAAGGCCATCAAACCGTCCATCCGGTCCGACATCAGGAGCTCGATAGGATTCGCCGGCAGAGGACCGCTCGTGATCAGGTGGAGGTTGGCTACGCCCGTCGGCCGAACGATATCGGACGGATCCATCTCCGAACTCAGGTAACGACTGAGCCCGGCCCCGTTCACGGCGGGAAGACCGAAGATCCTCGCTTGTTGCGGTCGACGCAGGTCGGAATCGACGATGACGACCCGCTTATTGGCTTCGGCTAAAGTAATCCCCAGGTTGGAAACGGTCGATGACTTACCTTCTTTGGCCAAGGCGCTGGTGAACAGGATCGTTTTAACTCTTCCCGGGGGGAAGGACACCAGGAGCGAAGTCCGGATCGACCGATAGCTTTCCGCCTGGATAGACTGGGGATCGCGGGTGGCGATGAGTTCGATCATCGCGTCCTCGTTCGGTACCGGAGTCTCCCGGGACCTCTGTCTTGGGCGCTTCCTCTCCTCAGCGTCGCGTTTGCTGAAGAACATGGAGCGGATCTTGGCGATCTCGCCCTTGACCCCCCGAGGCCGGATCTCCATCTTGAAGGCGGGGATGGAACCTAGGGTCGGCAATCCAACGGCGTGGGCGACGTCCCTCGAGGTCTTGACCGTGTGATTCAGATATTCCAAACCGACAGCCAGTCCAGCCCCTCCCAAGAGGCCCAGAAGGATCGCGATGAAGAGATTCTTTCGCTTATCGGGGAATGCCGGGCTGAGAGGGAAGTCCGCTTTGTCGACGATCCAGACGTTGACCGCTTCCATGCCTTTTAGTCTAGACGAGACGTCGGTCTCGCCCTGGCGCATGGAGAGGGTTTCGAGGAGGCTCTTCTTGTTGTCCAGTTCAATCTTGAGGCTGTTATAGACGACGGAATTGCTGTTGTCCCGATAGGCTCGGTTCTTTAGATCCTGGAGGAGGGTCTGGAGGGACTGCTCCTGCCTCAAAGCGACCTGGTAATCATTGTATGCGTTACGGATCAGATTCTGAGTTTCGACCTGCAGCGCCTCAGTGGCGGAATCGAGCTCCCGCTTGAGCCTCTGCATCTCCGGATATTCCGGCCTGACCGTGGCCAGGCGGGTGGCATATTGGCGGCTGAGCGTGACGTATTGCTCCTTGAGCCGCTGGATGAGGCTGCCCTGGGGGGCATTGGGGATCTCCCCTAAAGGAGCGGCTTTGAGCTGGTTGTAGGTGTTGAGCTTGTTGATCTTATCGAGAGTGGCGGCCGTGAGAGCGTTGTTGACCTCGCCGATGCGGGTCACCGCCGGCGTTTCTGCCGTGGAGAGGGGCAGGATATCCTTCTCAGACCCATAGGCGTTGAGCTCCCGTTCCTTGGCCTCGATCTGGCCCCTGAGCTCGGCGATCTGGTCGTTCAGGAACTTCGACGCCTGCTCCGAAGCCGAATACCTCTTCCGGATGATCATGTCGATGTAGCCGTCGAAAAGGGCGTTGAGGATATCCGCCGCCAGCTTCGGATTCCGACTGCTGAAGCTGACTTCGACGAGGCGGATCCTCTCCCCGGCCGTGACCGTGATGTTGTCGATGATCTTCTGGATCAAGACCTCGCGGAAGGCAGGATCGGCGGGATCGCGCGGTTTCTCCCCGACCTTTGCACGCCCGGCGAAATCGGCGTTCTCGTAGAGCTTAAGCTTGTCAACGACATCTGCGGCCAGGGATCGGCTTTTGAGGAGTCGCGTGTGGCTCAGCAGCCCCGTTGTCGGCCCGAGGGACTGGACGTCCTCGAACGGCAGGATATTGGGGTCGTCCTCGATCCAGATGCTCCCCCGCGAGGTGAAGACGGGGGGCATGAGGAAACTATAGGCGCCGGCAACGGCGACGACGACGACGAAAAAAGAGACGATCGTCATTTTCCATTTGAGGAGGACATGCCCATAGTGCTTGATCTGGGCGAGCAACCCGCTCTTGTGGCCGGCGTCGACGACTGGGTCCATTGGGTGTATCCTTCCGGTGTTTGCCCCGCTCAGGGGATGATGACGACGTCGCCCTCCTCGAGAACAATGTCGGACAGCTTCCCGCTGATCAGCTTCCGGAGATCGACGGGGATCTTGATCTCCTTGCCCGAACCCTTATCCTTGCGCTTGATGACGACCTTGGATTTCTTGGCCCATTCCGTGGTGCCGCCCGCTTGGGCGATGGCCTGGATGAGGGTGATCCGCTTTGACGCTAGGTATGAGATGGCGCCCGGAGAGTTCACTTCCCCGTACACATAAACATTCTGGGTGAGGTCAATGGGAACGCTGATGATATCCTTGGGTTGGAGTTCGACATTGAGGCTCTGATTGCCTTTGATGAGCTCGTGAATTCTGATCGGTATCGTCGATTGCCGCCCGTCCTTCTCCAGCCGGTAGATAAAAAGTTCGTTCATGGCCTGAGCGGTGAATCCGCCGGCTTGGGCGATGGCTGTTAGGAGGCTGGTCGGGCCCACGAGTTCGTACTGTCCGGGCCTGCCGACGGCACCGAGAATGGAGATCTTCTGGTACTCTTTGATGAAGACCGTAACTCGAGCTTCTTTGGTGTATTGTTGGTCGAGGATCGAGGCCAGCTTCTTTTCCAGCTCCTGGGCCGTCAATCCCGCGACGTCCACCTTACCAAGGAGCGGCATAGTGATCGATCCGTCCTCGGCGACCCTGGCGGTCTGGGTGAGTTCGGGAAGCCCGAATACCGTTATCTCGAGAAGGTCCTTAGGGCCGATACGGTAGTCGTTCACCGGCAGGCCGGGGGGGTCTTGGGAAGCCGGAATTCCGTTTAGGGCAAGCACCCCTAAGAAAAGGACCGCGCCGAGGACTCTCATCATCCGGATGAACGAGTGGGTAACCGTCATGGACATCTCTTTCCCAACCATTATATCCGCCTTTAGCCGGACATTCCACCGGAGCGCGGTCAAGAGCTAACGCGCCGTTCCGCCGGGGGACAACGGCAATTCTCGGCCCACAGCCCCATACGTCAGGTTGATCCCCAAGAAATACCTGTCCCTGGGTTCCGCGAGCCCGGCTCTCGTACGGTGCCCGATGGTCCCGAATAGGGCTGCGACCAGGTCGCGCGCTAGGGTCAGATTCAAGCCGATCCTATGGAGGGCCAGTCGGTCCCCTGGGCCCTGGATCTCCCCTTCGGTCGGGTAATCGTTGCGTCCGAACGACAGATCATAGGAGAGAGAGGCCTTTCGCGACAAGCTCTGAAGCAGCCCGGCGCCGAACCGGGTCGCTCGGTAATAAGCCGCGCCCGAGAAAACGGAGAACTCGAAGCCCCTGGAAAAAAAGACGCGAACTGCGGTCCTGCGGGTCAAGGAGACCGAAAGGTCCGCTTCCCCGGCAAGCCCCGCCCCATCCGGAAGTCCGGGATCGGATAGGTCCAAGCGGAGATAGCCGAGTTTCAATTTGCCTTGCATGCCCATCGACTCGGCGACCTCGCCGGCACGCGGGATCAGTTCGATCCCGCCGAATAGTCCGAAGCTCTTGGAGTTCCGTCCGGCTCCGGCCTCCGCTTCGAAGGCGTAGGTCCCATATTGCCCGTCGATCGATAATCTCGTCCGTGGCCCCGGCTGGACAAATGCCATGACGTCGAGAAGGTCTTCGTCCCGGTTGAGGCGCTCGGCGAGGCTGCCGCCCAAGTACTCGATGTCGTCATAGGCGTAACGGGCCCTTCCGTACATCAAGGCGAGAGATGTCCTCCGCGAGGCCTGCCAGAGGATCAGGCCGTCCAGGCCGTTTCGCTTTTCGCGGACGTTGACGTCGAGTTCTGGACTGAATCGTCTGCGGACATCGGCCAGCCGACCGCCTGCCTGAATATAGATCCTGTTCCCAGCGAAGTGCATCGCCCCTCGGAACGTATTGTTGAAAGCGCGCTCCGCCTCGGTGTCCAAGTAGAACAGGTATTGAGGTGTATCATTGAGGTCCAGCACGATGTTCCGTGAAAGGGGGAGGAGCAGCTGAAAGGGAGTCCCAGCCGTGAACGTCCAGTCCGGAACGGAATCTACTCCGAAGTATCCGAAATAGATGTCTGAATCCCGTCCGACATTGGCCAGCGACAGAGCGGCGTTGAGTCTTAGCCTCCCGAAATGCCATCGGGCTCCCTCGACCATGCGGGCGAGGCTCTCGCCCATCCAGGTATGCCCTTGGCCGTAGCTCGTGCCCAGGCCGACGGTTATCAAGAGCCCGAGCGCGAGTCCCGAATTCCTCAGATGCTCTTTCCAGGTCATGGCTTCCCCGCCCTGATGCGCCCCTCTGGTGAGGCGATCCTCAATAGGCGCCGATGCCGAAGATGACCACCGGAACGGTCTTCAGGAGGATCTTGGCGTCCAGCCAGAGGGACCAATTGTCGAGATATTCGAGGTCGAGCTTCATCCAATCCTCGAATGCGATGTTGTTCCGGCCGTTGACCTGCCAGAGGCAGGTGATGCCCGGTTTCATGGAGAACCGCCGCCTCTGCCAGTCCTTGTACTTATCGACCTCGTCGGGGACCGTCGGGCGCGGGCCGACGATGCTCATGTGGCCGACGAAGACGTTGATGAGCTGAGGCAGCTCGTCGATGCTGAACTTCCGCATGAACCGCCCGACCGGCGTGATCCAGCCGGTCTTCTTCTCCCGGAACTCGGGCGTGGTCATGGATTCGAGGTCCGGGACGTCGGAAAGAACGGCATGGGCGCCCTGGCGCATGGTCCGGAACTTATAGAGCGTGAACCGGCGTCCGGCCAGGCCGAGACGGTTCTGCTTGAAGAAGACCGGGCCCTTCGAGGTGATCTTGATCAGGACGGCCATGACCAGGAAGAGCGGGGACAGGACGACGAGCCCCAGCCCCGAGGCCGTGAAGTCGAACATGCGCTTGATCAAGAGTTCCCACTCCTTGGCGTGGGTCGTCTTGAAATGGAGCAGGGGCAGCCCGTCGAGCTCGGCGACGGAGGATCGGGCCAGCTTGGTGTCGAAGAGATCGACGGCCACCGTGACCGTGACGCCTTCCGTCTCGCAGTCCTCGATGGCGCCCTGAAGGGAATTCAGCCGGGAGCGGGGGACGACGAAAACGACATCGTCCACGGCGTCCCGGTGGAAGATCTGGGGGATGTCCTCGAGGGCGCCGATGACCGGCAACCGCCCGACCTGGCTGATCCCTCGGCCCGGTTCGTCGTCGATGGCCCCCAGGACCTCGAAGCCCCACTCCGGATGCCGGTCGACCCTTTTAACGAACTCTACCGCCCGTTTGCCCGTCCCGACGATGAGAAGTCGCCGCGTATTGAGCCCTTGGCGGCGGACGTAGTGCGAGCTCATAAAGATGACGGTCTTCTCGAGCCAGATGAGAAGGAAGCTGAACCCGATGAAGAGCAGGAAGAAGAGCCGGCTCATGAAGGTCAGCTTGAACAGGAAGATGAACGTCCCCATGAGCAGGAACGTGATGGTCGCTGCCTTGAAGACCGCCCAGAGGATCTCGAGATAGGTCAGGGTCCTCATCGACAAGTACAGGCCGTTCGCATACAGGGCCAGGATCCAATAGGGGACGGCGAAGGCCAGGGCTAACCAGAATTTGAACAGGGTTAGCGGATCGTCGGTCAAGAGGCCGTGAAAGCCGAATGCGAGGAGGTAGGCAAGGGCCACGACGCAGGCGTCGACGAAGATCAGGAACCGGCGCAGAACGGCTTCCTTTTCCCTGAGCATCTGTCGGGCCCCTTAGTTCAAAAAAGGCTCCTCGATTATCTACCTTTTGTCGATCTTCCGCAAGACTCTGGCCGGATTGCCGGCCACGATGGTCCAGGGCGGGACGTCCTTGGTCACGACGGAGCCGGCCCCGACGATGGCGCCCTCGCCGACGGTCACGCCTGCCAGGATGGTCGCGCTGGAGCCGACCGAGGCGCCCTTCCTGATGAATGTCGGCACGACCTTCCAGTCGGCCTCTGTCTGGAGCCCGCCACCCTCGGCGGTCGAGCGCGGGTACATGTCGTTGATGAAAGTGACGTTGTGGCCGATGAAGACGTCGTCCTCGACGGTCACCCCTTCGCAGATGAAGGTATGCGAGGAGATCTTGCAGTTCTTGCCGATAAAGGCGTTCTTCTGGATCTCGACGAACGTCCCGACCTTGGTATTGTCGCCGATCGTGCAGCCGTAGAGGTTGACGAAGGCGAAGATCTTGACGTCCTTGCCCAGCTTGACGTCCGGGGACACGCGGCAGTATTCCATGGGGGCTCCTTTACAGCTCGATCCGTTTTCCGCCCTGCTTGAGGGACATGTCCGCGGCTTCCAGGAGGCGGACGACCTGGAGCCCGGCTTTGCCGTCATTGAAGGGGTCCGTGCCCTTCTCGACGCACTCGACGAAGTACTGGGCCTCGGCTTTGAGAGCCTCGACGCCCTCGAGTTTGGGGATGTGGACGTCGCCCGAGCGGTAGCTCACGAGCAGCTCGTGGATACCGTTCTTGCCCCCGTTGGCGCTCTTGACGTCGACGCCGCGGTCGTAGATCTTGACCTTCTCGTCGGCGCTGAGATCGTCCCAGACGAGCATCTTCTTGTCGCCGCTGATCAGGGTCTGACGGACCTTGACCGGGCTCAGCCAGTTGACGTGGAAGTGGGCGATGAAGCCGCCGTTCTCGAACTCGATCGAGACGTAGGCGATGTCCTCGTAGCTGCCCCCGAAGTGGGTTGAGCCGTGGGCCGCCAGGGCCACGGGCTTTTTGTCGATGACGTGGGCCATGATGGACAGATCGTGGGGGGCCAGGTCCCAGATGACGTTGACGTCGTGCTGGAAAAGCCCCAGATTGACCCGGACCGAGTCGTAGAAGAGGAGATTGCCCAGCTCGCCCGAGTCGATGACCTGCTTGATCTTTCGCACCGCCCCCGTGAACAGGAAGGTGTGGTCGACCATGATCCGGAGGTTCTTCTGCGTGGCCAGCTCGACGAGCTCCGCGGCCTGGGCCGCCGTCGTCGTGAAGGGCTTCTCGACGAAGATGTGCTTGCCGGCAAGCAGCGACGCCTTGGCCAGCTCGTAGTGGGCGAAGACCGGGGTGACGATGGCCACCGCGTCGACGTCCTTGGCGTTGATGAGCTCGTAGGGATCTTTCATGCCCTTGATGAAGGGGTAGTTCGTCTGGGCCAGGCCCAGGCGCTTCTCCGATACGTCGCTGACGGCGACCAGCTTGGCGCCGGCCGTGGCGTGGAAGTTGCGGGCCACATTGGGGCCCCAATAGCCGAATCCGACGACACCGATGTTAAGCATGATACCCGCTCCCTGGACGAATATTCAGTTGGCCCCAAACGCCTCTTGGCGAAAGGCCCCTGGGGCGCGCTATTCTAGCACTCTTGCCGTTCATTGGCCATCCGGTCACTTCTTGTAGAATTCTCGGACCGAAGCCGCGACATGGGCGATCTGCTCGTCCGTCAGCTCGGGGAACATGGGCAGGGACAGGATCCGGTCCTGCCAGGCGCCGGCCAGGGGGAAATCCCCGGGCTTGTGGCCGAGATACCCATAGGCTGGGGTCAGCGGCAGGGCCTTGGCGTAGTGGATGCCCGTGGCGACGCCCTTGTCCTTGAGGAAGGCGGCCAGCTCGTCCCGCCGCTCGGCCCGGATGACGTAGAGGTGGAAGATGTGGAAGGCGTCCCTCCGGAGCTTGGGGGTCGCGACCTGGGGGATGCCGGCCAGGAGCTCGTTGTACTTCAAGGCGTGGCTGTTGCGGGCCCTGTTCCAGTCGTCGATGTGGCCGAGCTTGGCCTTGAGGACGACGGCCTGGATGGCGTCGAGGCGGCTGTTGACGCCCTCGATCTCGTGAACGTGCTTCTGGAGCGAGCCGTGGTTGGCGAACAGGCGGGCCCTGCGGGCGAAGTCGTCGTCGTCCGAGACGATGGCTCCGCCGTCCCCGTAGGCGCCGAGGTTCTTGCCGGGGTAGAAGCTGAACGTCCCGGCGATGCCGAAGGTCCCGGTCTTCTTGCCCTTGTAGGTGGCGAAGTGGGACTGGGCGCAGTCCTCGACCAGGTGGAGCTTGTGCCTGTCGCAGATGGCCTTGACGGCCTCGATGTCCACGGCCTGGCCGTAGATGTGGACGGGGATGACGGCCTTGGTCCGGGGGGTGATCTTGGCCTCGATGAGCTTGGGGTCGATGTGGTAGTACTCGTCGTTGTCCACGAAGACGGGCCGGGCCCCGGCCTGGGAGATGGTCTCCGAGGTGGCCATGAAGCTGTTGGCGACGGTGATGACCTCGTCGCCCGGGCCGATGCCCAGGGCTTTCAAGGTGATGTAGATGGCGTCCGTGCCGTTGGCGCAGCTGATGCAGTGCCTGCGGCCGTACTTCTCGGCGTAGGCCTTCTCGAAGCCCTCGACGTACTTGCCGCCGATGAAGGCGGTCTCGCTGATGACGGCCTGGATGGCGGGATCGATCTCGGACTTGATGGACTGATACTGGGCCTTGAGGTCGACGAAGGGGACGTTCATGATCCGTTATGACTCCTTTTCTTTATGTCCTGTTTGTGGACACAGCATTATAGGTCGACATTTCGCGGTCAGTTTGGGGCCTTGCGTTCCCCCTGTACATCACCGCGGAGGGCCATTCGGGGGGTGATATATCCTACCCTTTTCTCCCCCCTAAGGGGGAGAGGGGTGAGAGGCCCCGGTCTCTCGGGTAGCCGGTTTAAGGGGGAGGGCCCTCCTCGGCCTGTCCCTGAGTCGATCTCCAAATGACGATCGCTGTCAGCAGGAACAGGAGCCATATGGGAGAAAAGGGCTTTCCGAACGAAGACTCCGTGAAGTTATGGAACACGGCCATGGTGAACAGCACGATCTTCAGCCGGCTGAGCCCCGGGGCGTTCTCATAAGTCCGCCCGATGTTCCGGTATGTCTGCGCAAGAAGCAGGAGCAAGAGAATGAGCCCGACAATGCCGAGGTCCAGGAAGATGTCGATATAGCCGTTGTGCGCGGTGGTCGGGGTCCAATTGACCCGGCTCCAGATCTCCTCGACCCGGTCCGGGCCGAGCCAGAACGAAGCGAACCCGTACCCGGTGACAGGGGAACGGCCGCCGATCTCGAGAAGCCCTTGCCAGAGAGGCACTCGCCCGGTGAAGGAGGAGTCCCGTCCGGCCGCGGAGAAGAAGACGGGCGCCAGGGATTGGTTGAGGAAGGAAATGGCCAGAACCTGGATGACGAGCAATCCGGCGAGGGAGATGAGGATGATCCGGTTCAGCTTCCGGATGTCCCCCTTCATCCGGGACTCAGCGATGAGCAACAGGCTCCCCAGGACGAGGACGATCGCCGAGGTCGAACTCCTGGCCCCGACCAAGAGATAGGCGGCCACTGCCAGCAGTCCGGCGTCGATCCGGTCCACTTTGGGCCATTTGGAGAGGTTCCTCCAGATGAGGACGATGGCCGTGAAGGCGCACAGGATGCCCAATGAGTTCTTGTGTCCGGCCACTCCCACCCACATTTGCTTTCCGTAGGTCGTGTAGATCCGGCCCAGATGGCCGTAGTACTTGATGAACAGGAGGGACAACGGCAGGAAGAGGATGGCCACCCTCCGCATGACCTGATAGAGCCGTTCCTCGGGATCGTCCTCGGTCAGGATCAACAGGACGACGATGACGTCACCGCCGAACCGGAGCCACCTCTTGAAGCTGATCCCCGGGAAATCCGACCACAGGACGCTGACAAGGCAGAAGGCGAAGAAAGCGATCAGCCAGCCGTTGTCCGGGACCCTCCAGCGGAACCGCGACCGCCGCCCGATCAGGACGGCGAGTCCGAGGACCATGAGCAGGATCAGGACATTCCGGTCCACAGGATTCTCTTGGACGGTCTCGATGCTGCCCTGCTGCCAGGCGAGGCGCTGGCTGAAGGCGACGAACAGATTGGGATGGATCCAGTAGGCGACCGGCCTCGAGACGGCGATGGCGATCCAGACGAAGGAGATCCAGCTCCCGGCCGAGAGGCGTCGTCCTTGCCGGTAGTCCTGCCTGAGGGCATAGACCACGAAGGCGGCGACCAGGGCCAGCGCGATCTGGCTCAGCGGGCCCCTCCGTCGAGCGGCGGCCCGGCGGCTTCCCGGACTTTGAGGCGGAGCCGGTCCATCATCCCACGTGCCTGTAGGCGAGATTCCCGATCATCCGCAACAGGGGCATCGGCATCCGGGAAAGGACCTTGAAGGAGACGGGTCCGGTCATCGGGCGGCCGGCTAAAAAGGCTTCCTTGCGGAACGAGTATCGTCGATAGGTCTGGACGGTCTCTGTGCCTCCCCAGGCCCGCTTGAACCTGAGGAGCCCGAGGTGCTCCGGCTCCGTCCGGCCTAGGTTCAGGTTCGTGCACCCTTGCGACCGCAGCCAGCGGAGGGACTCCCACATGAGCGCATTGCTCGGACGGAGGGCCTGGCGCGCCGGATCCGAGGCGCCGAACTTGAATATCGCCTGCGTCCCGAACATGAAGAACATAGCTGCGGCCACCGGACGGCCCTGGTGAAGGGAGAGGGCGACGATGCCTTGTCCTTTCGAGAGGACGTGCTCATGGATTTTTTTGAAGAAGCGGAACGGCTGGGGCGGGAGGCCGTGGCGCCTGCGGGTCAGGCATTGAAGACGATAGAAGACCTCGAGGGACCCCGAGGACGAATCGAACGTGACGGAGACCCCCTCGCGAAGCGCTTTCCTGATGCTCCGTCGGTTGGCTTCCTTCAGGCCGCGGAAGAGTTCCTCCTCGCCTTGTCCGAGCCCGATGTCGTGGGTCAGGTAGGACGCGTGGGCCGGGAGTCCGCCGCTCCGCCACTCGACATAGCGCCAGCCCTCCGACCGACCGAACTCCAAGGCTCGCTCCAGGGCTTCACGGGACAGGCCTTCGTCACGGCTGAACGCCGGGCAACTGTCGGTGAAAGGGAGGGAGACGCCCCGCGTCCCGGTCAAGCGGCTACGCACTTCCATACAAGGCCAAACGAGCGCGAAGGCGCCCCTGTCCCGGCACAGGAAATAGACGGGACGATATCCGTAGGCTTCGGCCAGGACGGACGCCCATCCCGCGGTATGGAAGAAGGACGGATCGCCGCTGGCCGCCAGGGCTCCGTCCCAGCCCGGCACCGAGCGGGGATCTACGATTTCGATCGTCATGGACCTTCTTGATCGGGGCTTTGTCCGGGCATCTGTTCGACGTGGCGAATGTAGTATGATTCCCGGGCATAGTCAAGCCGCCGCCGGGCCGCGCGGTTGCGCAAGGTGGCGTTTCCGGTTATAATGCGCCCAAGGTTATCCGGAAGGAGCGCGGAATGAGCATGGCCGGTCCCGACGCCACCACCATCAGATCGTCCCTGCGGGAATTCCTCACGAGATCGGTCATGCCTTTCGCGAAGACCGATGTTTTTGAAGACGACGATTCCTTTCTTGAGAAGGGCATTCTCGATTCCACCGCGGTCTTGGAGCTGGTCGGGCACATCGAGACCCAGTTCGCCATCCGCGTCGAGGCCGACGAGATCACGCCGGACAACCTCGATTCCCTGAACAAAGTGGTCGCTTTCGTCCATAGAAAGACCGGCCGCTCGGTCTGAGCGTGCTTCTTGGGACGCGGCGGCCTGAGGTTCGTTCCCGTTCGCGGACGCCGAAGAGTGACGGCCTGCGGCGTCCTCGCGCCTGAGTTGTCCCGGCCGTTCTGAGGAGCCATCGACATGCCGGGGATCCTGGGGGTCATCAGCAAGGGCCCCTCCGAGCAATGCGAGGGCCTGGTCCGGCGGATGCTGGCCGGCGACGGGGAGACCGTTCCCTGTATCCGGGGGAGCCATTCGGACAGGGACCTCGGCCTTTATATCGGCTGGGCCTGCCATCCGGGATCGTTCGCGGACACTCTCCCCGTCCTCAACGAGAAGCGGGACTGTTGGCTGGCCCTGACCGGGGAGGCCTTCCCCCGACCGGGCGAGCTGGCCGAACTCAAGGGCCGGGGGCATGAGATCTTCGATGAGAGCGCGCGCTATCTCATCCATCTCTACGAAGAGGCCGGCTCCGGGTTCCTGCGCGGCCTCAACGGCCTCTTCGCGGGCGTCCTGGCCGATCACCGGTCCGGAGAGTGTTTCCTCTTCAACGATAGGTTCGGGCTGAAGAGGCTGTTCGTCCACGAGGACCGTTTCGGGACCTATTTTGCCTCCCGGCTCGGCCCCCTCCTCGCCGTGATCCCCTCTACCCGGGAGTACGATCCCAAAGGCCTCGCGGAATGGCTGACGTGCGGCGGCACGCTCGGCGAACGATCCCTCTATCGGGATCTGAAGGTCGTTCCCGGGGCCTCCCTGTGGACTTTCCGAGGCGGCCAGGCCGTATCCCGGAAGGCCTATTTCGCCCCTTCGGAATGGGAAAGCCAAGGCCGTCTCGCGCTCCGGGAGTTCCGCGAGAAAGCCGCATCGTTGTTCCCGGAGGTCTCCCGACGGCACGCCCGCGCCGGCCTGCCGGTAGGCCTTTCTCTCACGGGCGGGATCGACACGCGCATGGTCGTTGCCGCCCTCGACGCGGCGCCGGGCTCGCTCAGCTACACCTTTGCGGGCCTGTACCGGGATTCTTGTGACGTCGCGATAGCCCGCCGCATCGCCGAGCTGCGCCGGCTGCGCTACGAACGCATCGTGTTGGGCGAGGAGTTCCTGGAGGGATTCCCGCAGTTCCTCGATGCGGCCGTCCGGCTGTCGGGCGGCTATCTGGGAATGTCGGGGGCGGCGTCCCTCTATGTCAATTCCCTGGCCCGTCGGATCGCGCCGGTCAGGCTGACAGGGAATTTCGGCGGCGAGGTCTTCCGGGGCGTGAGGGCCTTCAAGTCTCTCCTGCCCCGGACCCGTATCTTCGATCCCTCTCTGGCGCCGGCGCTGGCCGAGGCCGTCCAGACCTTCGAGGGGCTGGCCCGGAGAGACCCCCTGTCATTCTCCCTGTTCGTCCAAGCTCCGCACCAAGGGTATGGTCTGTCCTGCGTCGAGGATTCGCAGATCGTCGTGAGGACACCCTTCCTGGATGCCGAACTGGCCCAGCTCATGTATCAGGGGCCCCGGTCCTATGCGGCCGGGCTCGATCTCTCGATTTCGATCATCAGGCTGGGCGATCCTCGCCTGCTCGGTGTCCCGACGGACTTGGGGTACCTCGGCTCGGGCGGACCGATCATCCGAGCCCTCCGGGCGGGATATAGCCGGTTCCTGTTCAAGGGCGAGTATTGGACAAGCCGGGGCCGATGGCGCGGGGCCGGCGCCATCAACCGCATCGACCCCCGCTTATCGCCCGAGAGGTTCTTTCTCGGCCGGCATAAGTACCAGCATTTCCCGTACTGGATCAGGAACGAACTGGCCGACTATGTGCGCACCGTTCTCGGGGCCGGAGGGCCGCTCCCGGATTGCCTGGACCGGAAGGGCCTCGCCGAGACCGTCGCCCGCCACATCGACGGACGCGGCAATTTCTACGACGAGATCGACAGGGCCATGACCATCGCCGTGGGCCACCGCCTCCTTTTGTCGGGCGCCGGACAGGATTCGCCCGAGCTGCGGGTCCCTGAGGCGCAGCCCGTTCGCGGCCCCCTGGGAGGATGACCGTGCTCATCATTACGGCGGACGACCTGGGCCGTGACCGCGCGGCGACCGACACGGCATTCGAGTGCTTCCGAAAAGGCCGGATCACATCCGCCAGCTTCATGGTCTTCATGGCGGATTCCGAAAGGGCGTCCCGGCAGGCCATCGACGAGGGCCTGGAGACCGGCCTCCATTTGAATTTCATCACGCCTTATGACGCCCCCGGCATGCGTCAAGCCGCCCTCGGGGACTTGTCCCGGGCGGTCGCGTTCTATCGACGCGGGCCATGGACCCAGGGGATCTATCATCCGCTTCTCGGCCGGGCCGTCGCCGCCGTCTTCCGTTCCCAACTCGAGGAATACCGGAGGCTGTTCCGGAGCGAGCCGGCGTTCTTCAACGGCCACCAGCATCTCCATCTCAGCCCGAACATGATCGCGGCCGGGCTCCTGCCCCGCGGCGCGGCCGTTCGGCGGAGCGAATCGTTCTTCCGGGAAGAGAAAAAGCTGGTCCAGGGCCTCTACCGCCGGATCGTCGACGCTTGGCTGCTCAGGACCCATGTCTCGACCGACGCGTTCTACAACCTCATCCCCGTGGATGACCGTGACCGGTTGGACCGGATCGTCGCGGCCGCCCGGGACTCCCGGGTGGAGCTTGACCTGCCCCCCTCACAGGGATCCAGCCCATGTGATAAGATTTCGCTGGATCGAGGGAGG